>Ga0209635_10002932_pt1 | contig 13190 bp, 8 predicted proteins | sample DeeMarSWOR230_32_FD_187463 | JGI IMG/M metagenome (GOLD analysis project Ga0209635, IMG submission 187463) | Marine sediment microbial communities from White Oak River estuary, North Carolina - WOR-2-30_32 (SPAdes) (version 2) | ecosystem: Environmental > Aquatic > Marine > Intertidal zone >...
AACGCAATCTAGGCAAGTTGCAGGGGTAAACATGCAGATAAGAAATTGATGATGAACAGTAATATTCCGACCAAACGAATAATCGCGAATTGGAGGCAATAATGATTAACAGAAGCAGAGAAGAAGCTAAGGATTACGTTCTAAAGATGGCTGAGGAGCATGATGTTAAGTTTATCAGGCTGTGGTTCACCGATATCCTGGGTATGCTCAAGAGTTTTGCCATCACGGTGGAGGAACTGGAAGGGGCTTTAGAGGAGGGAATGGGTTTTGATGGTTCGTCAATAGAAGGGTTTGCCCGCATCGATGAAAGCGATATGGTAGCTCTGCCTGACCCCGACACCTTTCAGTTGCTACCCTGGCAACCCCGCGAACACCGCGCGGTAGCCCGAATGTTCTGCGATATCTTGAAGCCCGGCGGTGAACCTTTTGAAGGTGACCCCAGATATGTCTTGAAAAAGAATTTGAAGCGGACAGCTGATTTAGGCTGCACCTTCTATGTGGGGCCAGAACTGGAATACTTCTATTTCCAGAACTCGGGGGGGACTGAGCCATTAGACCAGGGAGGCTATTTCGACCTGACTCCGCGTGATGCAGCCACCGATATGAGGAAGGAAACAGTGCTAGCACTGGAAGAGTTGGGTATTGGCGTCGAATATTCCCACCATGAGGTTGCTACCAGCCAGCATGAAATAGACATGAGGTACACTGATGCCCTGACTATGGCCGATAATGTGATGACATACCGCTTAGTGGTCAAAGAAGTAGCCTTGAAGTACGGCGTCTATGCTACTTTTATGCCCAAGCCGGTTTTCGGCATAAACGGCAGCGGTATGCACGTACACCAGTCACTTTTCAAAGGAGAAAGTAATGCTTTCTTCGACAAGAATGACGAATATCACCTATCCCAGATGGCCAGGTACTATATAGCCGGCCTACTCAAACATGCTCCTGAACTTACTGCTGTGACCAATCAGTGGATTAACTCTTACAAACGTCTGGTTCCCGGCTACGAGGCACCGGTTTATCTCTCCTGGGCACGGCGTAACCGTTCTGATTTAGTCCGAGTCCCGGAGTACCGGCCTGGAAGGGAAAAGGCGACCCGCGTTGAGTTCAGGTCTCCTGACCCCGCCTGCAATCCTTACTTGGCTTTCAGTGTGATGCTGGCCGCCGGACTGGAAGGTATCGAAAAGGAATATGACGTACCCGAGCCAATCGAAGAAAATGTATATGAGATGACTGAAGACGAGAGGCGGAAGAGAGGAATAGGTACCTTACCTGCCAGCCTGTTGGAAGCCATACTACTAACAGAGAAAAGCGTGCTGGTGCGAAAGGCTCTAGGTGAGCATGTTTTCTCAGCTTTCATCCAGAACAAGAAAATAGAGTGGGACCACTACCGAACCCAGGTGACCGAATATGAGCTTAAGAGATACTTACCAATACTGTGAGTAATGAGAGGTTGCTATGTCGCAGTGGGCTAACACGCGTCGGTTGCGAATTGGGATGGCGCAAATCAATACTACCGTGGGTGATTTTGCCGGCAACAGGCAAAAAATACTAAAAGCTATGGACGAAGCCAGGACTTTGCACATAGACCTGCTTGCGTTCCCTGAACTCGCTATCTGCGGTTATCCACCTGAGGACCTCCTGTTCAAGCCACGCTTTATTGCCGAGAATCTGCGGTCGTTAGATAAGGTAGTCGAAGCCTCCCCAGGACTTACTATCGTGGTTGGCTTTGTCGACGCTAAAGAAGACATCTACAATGCTGCAGCTATAATCCACGATGGCAAGCTAGCTGGCATCTATCACAAGATATACCTGCCCAATTATGGTGTCTTTGACGAGAATCGCTACTTCCGAGCGGGGAGCAAATGCCCTGTCTATGGCATCGCTGGCATTAGTGTCGGCGTCAGCATCTGCGAAGATATCTGGTACGAGGCGGGGCCAGCTACCACCCAGGCTTACTCTGGGGCCGAGGTTATAGTCAACATAAGTGCCTCACCATACCACTTCGGTAAGGGAAGCTTTAGGGAAAGAATGGTAGCGACACGTGCTGCAGACAACGTGGCCGCTTTTGCCCTCTGCAACCTAGTAGGTGGGCAAGATGAGCTAGTTTTCGACGGAAATAGCATTGTACTGGATGAGAAAGGACAGTTGATAGCCAGAGGCAAACAGTTCGAGGAAGACCTAATAGTAGCTGACCTTGATGTCGAATCCGTCTTTCGGGCGCGCCTCCATGATTCTAGATGGAAGAAAGAGCTACTCCTCCACGAAGAGCAAGGATGGCGTAGTGCCCCCAAAATAGTGATATCCGAAGCGCCATTTAACACTGAAAAACCGTCGCTACCGCCCAGACAAGTTGAGGTGCAGGGCTTTCCGGGCGAGGTCTATGATGCTTTGGTGCTGGGAACTCGTGACTATATCCTCAAGAATGATTTTGAGAAAGTGCTGATAGGTCTTTCCGGAGGAATAGACTCCAGCGTGGTAGCCGCTATCGCCGTTTATGCCTTAGGGAGCGTAAACGTGGTCGGGGTGGCCATGCCTTCAAGATACTCTTCTCCCGGCAGCGTATCAGATGCTGAACTTTTGGCTAAGAATCTGGGCATAAGGCTAATGACTATTCCTATTGAGAAAGTGTTTCAGGCATATCTGGATACACTGGCCGAGCATTTTAAAGGCACAGAGCCTAATGTGGCTGAAGAGAATATTCAAGCTAGAATCAGGGGCAATATCCTGATGGCACTATCAAACAAGTTTGGTTGGCTGGTTCTTACAACGGGTAACAAAAGCGAAATGGCTACGGGCTATACCACCTTATACGGAGACATGGCCGGTGGTTTTGCCGTGATAAAAGATGTACCGAAGACAATGGCTTACGAATTAGCCAGGTACCGAAACTCGCTGGCTGAGTCAGAACTAATACCACGTACAATCATAGATAAGCCTCCGTCAGCCGAGTTAAGGTCCGACCAAAGGGATATTGACTCCCTACCACCGTACGAGCTACTCGACCCGGTATTAACTGCATATGTTGAGGAAGACAAAAGTGTCGAACAGATTATTGGTATGGGAGTCGATGAAAAGGCAGTCAAGCGTGCGGCCCGATTGGTAGACAAGAGTGAGTACAAACGCCGGCAGTCGCCACCAGGCGTGAAGATAACCCCTCGAGCCTTTGGTAGGGACAGAAGGTTGCCTATCACCAACAGATTCGAGGGATGGTGACAAATTGGCCACGGAATAGGTAGCTTAGAATGGAGAAAATAACAGGGTCGCGAAGACAAATATGAGTAAAAAGGCATTTTTAGCCTTAGAAGATGGCTCGGTCCATCACGGATTCACCTTTGGTGCGGAGGTTGATACCTTCGGCGAGGTAGTATTCTGCACTGCCATGACTGGTTACCAGGAGATGCTGACTGACCCCTCCTATGCTGGGCAGATTCTGGTTCCCACTTATCCCCTTATCGGCAACTACGGTATCAATGAGCAGGATATTGAGTCGGCCAAAATACAGGTCAGGGGGTTTGTTGTTAGAGAGGTGTGTCTTGAGCCCAGCCACTATCTGAGTCAGAAGACAATTCACCAGCATCTGGCCGAAAGTGGCATCCCCGGAATCCATGGGGTGGATACCCGCGCAATAACTCGCCGACTTCGCTCGAGTGGTGTGATGATGGGCATGATAACCAGCAGCAAGTCTCCGCAACAGGCTCTGGAAGAATTAAAGAAAGTGCCCAGCTATGGCTCCATCGATTTCGTCAAGCAGGTGACTACTCCAACCTCCTATCAGTGGCAGCCGGAGGACTCGGCGCCACTATACAACATAGTTGTGCTGGACTGTGGTCTGAAATATAACATCCTTCGCATCCTGAACCGCCTGGAGTGTAGCGTCACCGTTGTGCCCTGTACTATGTCTGCTGGAGAAATCCTCTCTCTAGAGCCAGATGGTATTCTCCTCTCGCCGGGCCCCGGCGACCCCGACATACCGAAGGTAAACTACGTCATTGACACCGTCAAGCAGCTCGTCGGTAAAAAGCCGATAATAGGCATCTGCTTCGGCCAACAGCTCATTCACCGTGCCTTCGGTGGCTGCCATTTCAAGCTCAAGTTTGGCCACCGCGGTGGTAATCACCCTGTCCGTGAACTGGCTACCGGCAGAATCCATATCACGGCGCAAAATCATGGTTACGCCGTTGACCCAGATACTCTCGGAGAAGACCTGGAAATCACTCACATAAACATGAATGACAATACAGTAGAAGGCCTAAAGCACAGGGAGTTACCCATATTCGCCATCCAGTATCACTCCGAGGCTTCACCAGGTCCCTGGGACAATACCTATCTCTTCGACAAATTTATTGAGATGGTAAAGGAGGCGAAATGAATGTAGGAGTTATTGTTTGAAGCCCTCTAAGGTCTTAATAATCGGTTCTGGGCCTATCATCATCGGACAGGCAGCGGAGTTTGACTATGCTGGTACTCAGGCGTGCCGGGCAATGCGTGAAGAAGGCATTACCTCAGTGCTGGTGAACTCAAATCCCGCCACCATCATGACTGACGAGGACATTGCCGACATCGTCTATATTGAGCCGCTGACCGTGGATGTACTGGCCCGCATCATTGAGCGAGAGCGTCCCGATGGATTGTTACCTACGCTGGGCGGACAGACTGGCCTTAACCTGGCTGTAGCCTTAGCTGACACTGGTATTCTTAACAAATACAATGTCAGAAGTCTAGGGACACCAATTCAAACGATAAGAAACGCCGAGGACCGTGAGCTGTTCAAGCGGATGCTGATTGATATCGGTGAGCCGGTACCGGCGAGCGCCGCCGTGAACAGTTTAGGAGCGGCCAGGGAGGTTGCCAGTAATATTGGCCTACCCTTGATAATCCGTCCGGCTTACACTCTGGGTGGAACCGGCGGAGGCATGGCTTGCAGCTGGGAGGAACTGGAGATAGCCGTTAGTAGAGGATTGGCAGCCAGCCCCATACATCAGGTGCTGCTTGAGGAATCCGTAGCAGGCTGGAAAGAGATTGAGTATGAGGTGATGCGGGACAGTGCTGACAACTGCATCACCGTCTGCAATATGGAGAACCTTGACCCGATGGGAGTTCATACCGGCGATAGCATAGTCGTTGCTCCCAGCCAGACGCTGAACAACAAGGAATACCAGATGCTGCGAACGTCGAGCCTTAAGATTATCCGGGCGCTGGGCATCGAAGGTGGCTGTAATGTCCAGTTCGCCCTTGACCCCAAGAGCGAAAAATATTATGTGATTGAGGTCAATCCCCGGGTAAGCCGTAGCTCAGCCCTGGCCAGCAAGGCCACTGGTTACCCTATTGCCCGTGTTGCGGCTAAAATAGCCGTGGGTAAGAGACTGGATCAAATCCCAAACCAGGTAACGGGAAAAACAATGGCCTCCTTTGAGCCGGCGCTCGATTATGTGGTGGTCAAGATTCCCCGATGGACTTTTGATAAATTTACCTCCAGTGACCGCTCTATTGGCACCCAGATGAAAGCCACCGGCGAAGTAATGGCCATTGACCGCTGTTTCGAAGCTGCTCTGCAGAAGGCAGTACGTTCTCTGGAATTCGGCAGGAGAACGCTCCTTTGGGAAGACCCCAAGTGGAAATCATCAACCGATATCAATTCCTATCCCCTACAGCCCAACGAACTGAGACTGTGGGCCATAATGGCTGCCTTAAGAAGGGGAATAAGTGTGCAGGCAATAAGCGAGCACACCACGATTGACCGGTGGTTTATAGATAGGATGCAAAATATTGTCGGTATGGAGAAACAATTCCTAACTCAGCCACTAACCCCCGAATTCTTGTGGCAGATAAAGCGGCTCGGCTTTTCTGACGAGCAAATAGGAGTCCTATTAGGTGAACCTTACGAGCATATAAGACTGTTACGTCGTATTTGGAATATTCAACCTGTCTATAAGATTGTTGATACCTGCGCCGCCGAATTTGATGCTGCCACGCCGTACTACTATAGCGCCTACGAGCAGGAGGATGAGGCACAGCCTGATAAGAGGAAGAAAGCCATAGTCATCGGCAGGGGGCCTATTCGCATTGGCCAAGGAATAGAGTTCGATTATTGTTGTGTCCATGCCGCGTTTGCCCTGCGGGACGAGGGGTATGAGACGATAATGATTAACTGTAACCCGGAAACAGTCTCCACCGACTTTGACACCTCGGATAAGCTATATTTCGAACCGGTGACGGTTGAAGACGTTTTGAGTATCTACGAAGAGGAGAACCCCGTCGGCGTAATCGTTCAATTTGGCGGTCAGACACCACTTAATATCGCGGCGGAACTTGAGAAAGCTGGCGTTTCCATACTGGGCACATCGGTCAACTCGATAGACATTGCCTCTGACCGGGGCCGGTTCAGCCAGATAATGAAGAAATGCAGCATCCCCATGCCAGAATCGGGTACTGCTAGTAGCCTTAAAGAGGCCCTGGTTTTAGCGGAGCGCATCGGCTACCCACTTATAGTTCGCCCGTCATACGTCCTTGGCGGACGCGGTATGGAGATAGTACATGACGAAGAAGAACTAATAAGGTATGTGAGTGCAGCCGTCGTGGTAACGCCCGACCGGCCGATCTTGATTGATAAGTTTCTGGAGAATGCTATCGAGGCCGAGGCGGATGCCATTTCCGACGGGAATGATACTTTTGTGCCGGCAGTCATGGAGCATATCGAATTTGCTGGTGTCCATTCCGGCGATTCAGCCTGTGTGATTCCGTCCGCAAGCATACCAGCTAAGCATCTCACCACAATTCATGATTACACGAAGAGAATCGCCCGCAAACTTCATGTTGTCGGCCTGATGAATGTCCAATATGCTATAGCTAAAGACGTTGTGTATGTTCTGGAGGCCAATCCCCGGGCATCACGCACCGTACCCATCGTCTCTAAGGTGTGTGATATTCCCATGGTACATCTGGCAACTCAGGTTATGCTGGGCAGGAAGCTAGCTGAGCTTGACCTCAAGTCACGAAGGATTCCCTACTTCGGAGTTAAAGAGGCAGTTTTTCCGTTTCACATGTTTCCCGAAGTCGACCCGCTGCTCAGACCGGAGATGAAGTCCACGGGCGAAGTTCTGGGGATGGCCGATTCCTTTGGTCTGGCATTCTGGAAAGCGCAGGAGGCAGTTTCAATTCTCCCGACTGAGGGCACTGTGCTTATCACTGTCTCGGAACGTGACCGGCAAGCAGCAGGCAAGGTAGCCAGTCAGTTTGCTGACCTGGGGTTCAAGATTAAGGCTACGGCTGGCACCCATGCTTTTCTAACTAGCCTGGGCATAGCCTCAGAACCGATACTGAAGGAGCATGAGGGTAGGCCTAATATCACGGATGCCATAAGCAACAGGGAAGTTCAGCTAGTAATAAACACGCCGGCGGGGAAACTAAGTGCACATGATGACTCGTACATCCGAAAGGCTGCTATAAAGTACAAGGTGCCATATATCACCACGCTAGCAGCCGCCATGGCAGCCTCCAAGGGAATAATAGCTTACCGTGAGGGTAAATCAGATGTCAGGTCGCTGCAAAGTTACCACGACGACGTGAAGGAAATGCAAGAGAGCTGATCCTCCCCTCCGAATATTATCAGATACATTGATTGAGGCAGTAGGTGGAATTCGACGTGCTACTCACAACTTTCGTAACAGGCATGCTATAATAACCTGAAGATTATCCAAAGAAACAAGGAAGCTTCTGTTGGTACAAGGTTCTAGCTCCGAAACAGAGATAAAGATAATAGCCATTCTTAAGGTCTTGAGTGAGTCCTCTGAGCCACTCGGGTCAATTACTATTGCCCGTAAACTGGAGCAGGAGGGAGTTTTCCTGAGTGAGAGAGCAATCAGATATCACCTGAGAATAACAGATGAGCGTGGTTTTACCCAGCCGGGCGGTCGGGATGGCAGAATGATTACTCCAGAAGGGCGGCAAGAGGTTAAGGACGCACTGGCACCGGAGCAGCTTGGTTTTGTGCGTGATAAGCTCGAGATGTTAGCTTTCCAAACCACATTCGACCCACAAAAGAGAACCGGCCTGTTATCTGTAAACACCTCCTTAATTGACAAGAATAATTTCAAAAAGGCATTATCAGCCATGAGGGATGCATTCAAGGCCGGAATTTGTGTCAGCGACTTAGTGGCCACCGCGTCTGAAGGAGAAAGGCTTGGTTCGGTAATCGTGCCCAGTGGGAAAATCGGCCTGGCTACCGTCTGCAGCGTGGTGATATATGGGGTACTTCTGAAGGCAGGTGTGCCTACAGAATACAGGTTTGGAGGATTGCTCGAGGTTAGAAATTCAAAACCACGGCGCTTTGTAGCCATAATTGACTATCAGGGTACATCCCTCGACCCCTCTGAACAATTCATACGTGGCAACATGACGAGCGTTAATGAAGTTGCAAGGACAGGGAATGGTAAGGTATTAGGTGTGTTCCGTACTCTGCCAGCACCGGCGAAAGAAATCGTCGAGGAGAAAATCGCTTTGCTCAAGGAAGCCGGCATCGGTGGGGTCTATGCTCTGGGCAATACCAGCGAGTCGATTTGTCGTGTTCCAGTGACTTTAAATCGGTTTGGTATCGTTCAACTCGGTGGTCTTAATCCAGTGGCGGCAGCCGTTGAGGCGGGAATCGAGATAGAAAACATAGCTGAGAGCGGGCTAATTGATTTTCAGCAGCTTCAACCTGTTTGGCAGATTTAGCCCGAATATCCTGTCCTATCATGGATTTCGCTCTATTAGAAAGCGACCGAGCTTTATGCGGTAGAATTGCTCGGTTCCCGACGTTACTTCCATCGCCCTTCGCGACTGAAGAAAAAGTGTGAAATACTCGTGCTCAGTCTGCTTTCGGCAACGGTGATTCCCTAGGAAATGGAGAAGCTTCTTGGAAGGAGACCGACGGCCATGCTTTACTTGGGAAATGTACGACTTACTGAATTTGCTTAACTCGGCGATTTACGTTACGCTTAAGGAGTTAAGCAACCGTAGCGGGTGTGAGACCTCATAAGCCTTTGGTCGTGGGTTCGAATCCCCCCGCTGCCACTTTTTATTTCCCCACACTACCACAAAATTATAGCATAACACCAGACTTCGAGATAGCCTTCAATAAGATGGGGTGACTTAGAAATGAGTAGAATTACTTTTGCAACCATGGCAACTCGGAATAACCTCACACGGGCCATCATGCTGTTTGATAGCCTACGAACGTTCGGTGGCGAACTCGGTGATTCTCTCTGTATCATACTTGTCCCTGAAAAGGGAGAGCCTTTACCCGATAAAGCAAGAGAACAGCTTAGCTTACTGGATGTACGCCTATTACCTTTTGATATGGACGAGGGAGCCGTACGGTTCCCGCTCGCTTCAGTAGTTTATGCAGCAGCCAGAGCAGAGCAGCAGGTACACGATGAAACTGAAATATTGGTCTGGACGAATGAGGACACGCTGATAGTCAGCCCACCATCGGACTTTCTACTCGAAGAAGGTATTAATTTTGCCTACAGACCGGTACATCATACCAAGATTAGCTCAGTCTATGGCAAACCTCCGGATGATTTCTGGTCACTGATATATCAGTACTGCGGCATTGAGGAAGGCAAGGCGTTTCCTATGGAGACCTGTACCAGGGACAACACAATAAGGGCGCACTTTAATGCCGGACTGCTTGTGGTAAGACCAGAGCAACTTTTACTGGAGAAATGGCTTGACCATTTCAGGGAGCTATATCAACATCCTGATTTTCGGCCGTTCTTCAAGGAGGACGTTCTTTATATGGTATTCATGCATCAGACGGTGCTATCAGGCGTTGTTCTAAGTATGTTTAAGAGACGGGAATTACTGGAACTCCCGGAGACCGTTAACTATCCACTCCATCTGCACCAAGAATATCCTATCGAATACCAGCCTCAGGCATTAAATAATCTAATAACCTGCCGCTACGAGGGTATCGAAGATTTGCGGAATTCCTTGAAAACAATTCCGGTAGAAGAGCCTTTAAAAGGTTGGTTGAATGAAAGACTGGGGCCAATGGAGGTTTGATAGCTCCAATCCCTCCGCTGCCGCCAGATAATGTTAAGCAGAGTCGATTCTCTTCTTGATTCTACTCCACGTGTTTGTAATCAGGAAACTCTCCTCCATGTTGTCAACCATGCTGGTGAACTTGCCAATAGGCACCGACAGCGTTATCACATCCGGTGGAACAAAGGGTCTTGCCGAAGGGTCGAACATGCCAATTATTGCTTTAGGATGCTCTGAGTCCTTTTCAAGGCAGGGATACTGCACAATCGTGGAACAACCAGAGCCAAATGGAGCGGACACTGCATTTCTATCCACTTCGTCAAATCGGGCTAGGGTGAAGAGTCCTGAAAGAACATCAGGTTTTGCGTAAAAAATTATGACTTCTGGATCATCCGATTCATCTAACTTGTCCCATCTTTTGAACACTATAAACCGAGATGGTGCCTTAAATGTTGGCGTATTTTTCATTATTTCCTTAACAAGCTCCGGCGATTTGCAGTAACGTTCGCCCTCCAGCCTGCCCGGAATCCCGTAAGAAAGGAAGTATTCAAAACCACGCATGATACCCTCTGCAAAGCCAAGATATCTCTTCCCTCCAGGACAACCAATCGAATCTGCATCAAAGCACAGAGAATTCCCCTCCCTCACATCTGTTAACGCACCAATCACACACCTCGAAGTAGACCCCGGTTCAACCATCTTGGCATGCCCTTCCTCATCTGTGTAATAAAAGGTAATTGGCAGTTCGGCACTGCCAAAGTATTTATTCCAGAGTCTGATAAATGTATTCCTGGCATGCATGTCCATTGAACTCCTCCGGGATAATGAATAGATGAGTCAATTAAAAAGGGGAAATGGTAAGGCAGCTTCTCGCTTTCTTAACTTATCTGTAGTTCGAATCCCTCCGCTGCCACTTTCTTATTTCCCAAGTACCTGCCTGATTATAGCATAACACCAGATGTGAAACAGGCTTCTAGGCCGAATTCAAAGGTGGATGCCTGCAGGAAATTATGCAACAGCGTATTACAGGAGTAAAATGACGTCATGAGCTTGACAGGTGACAGGTTTAAAAAAGCCGATATTCATATTCACATCATGGCCAGCGCGAACGAGGGTGGCTTTATCTCGCGGTCGCTGTTGAGCAAGCCGTGGTCGAAGTACATGTCCTACTGGCTCGGCTTGGAAAGCGACACGGTAGAGGAATACATATCACGACTTGTAAGTTACATCAGAGAATCACCGCTTGATATTGGAGTAATCCTTGCCTGTGATGCAATTTATGACGAACATGGTGAGGTCGACCCCAGGACTTCTTTCTTTGTCCCCAATGACGTGGTACTTAAAGTAGCTGGCACACATGAGGAGTTACTACCCGGTGTATCAATACACCCAAACCGGAAAGACGCGCTGGAGGAAATCGACAGGTGTGTTGAGGCCGGTGCTGCACTTCTTAAATGGCTCCCAAATACACAGGTCATTGACCCATCGGATAAGAAGTATAAAGCGTTCTACCGTAAACTGAGTGACTACGGTTTGCCGCTACTGAGTCACAGTGGATTCGAATTCACAATGAAAGCAATAAATCAGAGACTGGGAGACCCGAACAAACTGAGACTCGCACTTGAGGAAGGAACCACAGTCATTTCTGCCCATTGCGGGATTTCTTATGCCGGCCTTTCAACCAGATACCTGAAGACCTGGCTTTCTCTGCTGAAGGAATACCCCACTCTATACGGTGACCTTGCCGCCCTATCGCTTGGCTTTGGTGGCAGGCTGATCAGGAAATTACTAGAAAACCAGATAGCCAGTGAGCGGCTGGTCAACGGTTCGGATTTCCCGGTACCCCCCTTACGAACCGTGATTGACATATTTAGGAGGAGCAATCCTTTCATTAGGGATTATCAGATTAAAACCACGCTCGGAGTACCCGACAGTGTATTCTACAGAGGTTACCAGCTAATACGCAGACAGTAGACATAGCCCAATACAGCCTACTATTAAAAGACACGGACGGTTTAGACACGACATGCGAGTATGTTCGTTTATTAGCAGGATAGGCCGGGCAGCAAAGCTAGATGTCAAACTCTACCAAGAGGTAAAGGCCGACAGCAAAGCCAGCTGGCAGGCATTCCTTGTCGTTGTATTGGTCAGTCTGGCAATAAGCATTGGTATTGGTATAGCCGGCTGGTTCGCGTTGGCAGGAGCGTGGTCTATCTGGGGTATACTCGCTGTGCTGGTTAGCTCTGTTATTGTGTGGCTAATCTGGGCGTCCTTTGCCTATTTCGTCGGGACAAGAGTATTTAGACGCCCGGAGACATCAGCCTCAATGGGTGCGTTGCTACGCACGATTGGCTTCTCCAGTTCCCCCGGGGCGTTGGGCGTCTTAGTATTCATACCTATGGCAGGGGGTATCATATTGCTCGGTGTATCCGTATGGGCTCTTGCCGCTGGTGTCATAGCTGTCAAGCAATCACTAGCGTTCACCACCCGTCGTGCTATCGCAACCTGCCTCGTAAGCTGGTCCGCCTGCGTATTGACTGCAGCACTAACCATGATTCCATTATCATCTTATATTATCGATGGAACTTGCACATGCGGTAGCAGCTTTGATAATCAATTAAACTCGATAGTGAATGCCTACCGTTTCAGCATAGTACGATGGGAGATTGCCTCTATTCCGCATGAGTGGGGTCAGTGGTTCAGTATCAGCGGTGAGGATATTGATAACGCAGTCGATAAAGTTGTCGATTATTTCTCTCACGAAGGAGAACGAGATAAAGAACTGGGAGACACAGTAGAAAGGATTTTAGAGAGTCAGATTAAAGAAATCCTGGTTCAACAGGATATCTATGGATTCCCTCCCGTGAACCTTAAGCTGGGTGAATTGCCTCATTTACTTGTAATCTCACCCCGAGACAAGATAGAAAGCATGAGAGAAATAATGCTGCTACCCGGCATTAGCCTCGAGGAAATTGAAGATATCGAGGCCAAGGTAGATGAATTGGGCGTTTCCTCACTCGTAGTGGGCCTGGGTGGTTTCGGAGGAACATACCCCAGCTTCGTAACAAATAGTGCCAGCCTGAGGGCCACCATTAATACTACGGTTGAAGAATGGATACATCAACACCTGGCCTTCAAACCCCTCGGATTCCGATATTTGC
>Ga0209635_10002935_pt1 | contig 13185 bp, 10 predicted proteins | sample DeeMarSWOR230_32_FD_187463 | JGI IMG/M metagenome (GOLD analysis project Ga0209635, IMG submission 187463) | Marine sediment microbial communities from White Oak River estuary, North Carolina - WOR-2-30_32 (SPAdes) (version 2) | ecosystem: Environmental > Aquatic > Marine > Intertidal zone >...
ATGAGGACGTATTCGAAAATAGTCCTCTCCCTAGGGCGGAGGCGAAACCTCCGGCAGATTTCAAGGACCTCCTTCAATGGATGGGATTTGTTGATGGGCATGAGAAAACTGCGGGTGTCATCATCCGCTGCGTTGAGGGAAACGGCCCATTGAAAGCGGAGTTTCGTCGATAGTATTCTCTCCATGGCCGGAATGAGCCCCGAGGTGGAGAGGGTAATACGTCTCCCCGAGAGACCGAGGCCTAGGTCATAGTTCATCACTTCGATAGCCTTAACGGTATTGTCATAATTGGCCAAGGGTTCTCCCATACCCATGAGCACAATATTGGTTATCTTCCGTTGGGCAGTCTCCTCCCATTGGGTAGCCACCTCCCGTTGAGCTCCCAGAATCTGGTTCATGATCTCAGAAGTGGTCAAGTTCCGAACGAACCCCATTCTTCCCGTGAGGCAGAATCGACAGCCTAAAGGGCAGCCTACCTGGGTGGAGATGCAGAGAGTCAAACGGGACCCATCCGGGATGAGGATGCTCTCCACACTATTGCCGTCCATCAGGGAGAAGAGAAATTTCTTCGACCCATCTTGGGAGGTCTCAATTCGATTCGGGGTTAGGGTGCTTATGAAGGCCACCCGCTTCAGCGTTTCCCGGAGGGTTTTGGGTAGATCCGTCATCTCATGGAAATTGATTATCCTCCTTCGATAGAGCCATGTAATGAGTTGCTTTGCCAGGTACCCTTGATGGCCCAATGTAAGCACAAGACGCTCAATGTCGTTTTGGGTCAAGTCCTTGATATCCACGGTTGGCTTAGAAGACATGGATCTCTGCTCCCCCATGATCCAGCTTTCATTGAGAAACGTATCTCTATTATACGTTCGATTTCGTCTCAATGACAAGCCGACTGGAAGTTTTAGGAGTTCCTGAAGAACTACGGAGAACATAAGTGCAAACCCTTTAAACACATGGGGAGAGCTTTGAGATCAAATCAACTATCTTGAGGTACTCTATTGATTTGTGGTTGAAACATGGACCGGATGTGGATTGACGGAAAATCCATAGTCCAGTTAGGATTGTTTCCCCCTCAGAGCCTTCCGGCTCTTCCCCAATCGCTTGCGGTCAAGGATGTATAGAAGATCGTTCGAGGCAACAAAAAGCCTCACGTCTCAGGAAGCCGCTAGCTCGATTCATGACTGAAGGAGTGAACCCATGTCTTAAGCAAAAAAGGAGCTTGACAACAGGCGGCCTCATAGAAGGATCAGCAACCCTCTTGGAGATGATGATCGGTTTGGTCTGAAGAGTTTCGATCTCCATTCTATATCTGAAAAACCAGGAGGTTCCGGATACTGGCAAGCTATCTTCAGCTTCTTTATCAATTGCCACCCAAATTGGGACCTTGACTTCTCCCCCGAAGTTCCAAAACTTTTGAATGTGAATATATCACTTCCTATGGTAGGTGATTGACAATCCTTTCCACAAGGGCCATATGATTTTTGTCATTTTATATATTTATGATGAACCAGCACCCACCTTTGAACCTCTTGCCCAAAGCACATTCAAACAGAACTCGATCTCCCCCCGACCAACCGAATGATTACCTAGATCCTCAAGAGGCCTAAAAAATATATCAGCTTTAACAAAGGGGTCTTCTCATTCTTGAAATCCTAAACCAAAGACGAATAAGCCCTACAATAAAGAAAGCGTACTCAACTGCTTCGACTCAATGTCCCCACCGCTTTACAAAAGAAATACCCCTCAATCAACTACTCTATGCCATCTCAAACTTACCTAAAAGCTCCATCCTCTCAGAATCTTTCCTTTCAGCAAAAAATCCTTTCTTTGGTTTACTAGAGATTTCAATAACTTGGAGAAAATGTTCATAAAAAATTGAAATTCCCAAAAAAAGCTTGACATTCGTTTTCTTTTATTATATATTGAAATTCAAATTTCATTATATAAAAATGGGAACATTAGATAAAGGAATAGACATATTAGAAATAGTTCAAAAAAATGAGGATGGAATATCTCTTAAAAATTTAACCAAATTTGCAAACCTAAACCTTGGTACTGCCCATAGGATTGCTTCAAGGCTTGTTAAGAGGGGTTACCTCTATCAACAACAAAGGAGAGGAAAATATTTTCTTGGTCTGCGATTGATGCAATTTAACGAGACAGCTAATTTTGCTTCCACAATTAAAGAAATAGTGACACCCTATCTAATAAAACTGAGCAGCGAGGTCTCCGAAATATCTGCGGTTACTGTTTTGAACAGACTCGAAGGGATTGACATTGCAATTAACTTTCATCCTCAATCTTTAGTTGTAAATATGAATGTTTTTGGTCGGTCACCCCTGCATTGTACTTCGGTAGGTAAAATCTTGTTGGCTCATATGAGGAAAGACGAGGTAGAATTAGTTTTTAAGCAAGGTCTCCACGCTTATACAAAAAATACAATAGTAGAGCCTGATAAGCTGCGAATAGAAATAGAGAAAATTTTTAAAGAGGATGTGGCATTTGATAACGAAGAATATGCCATCGATATAAGAAGTGTGGGAGCCCCTCTTAGGATGGAAGGCGGAAAAGTAATTGCTGCAGTCTGCATAGTAGCACCTGCCTACCGGTTAAGTAAGCAACAGATGAAAGAACTCACACCATTGATGCAAATTTACGCAAAACAAATTTCTCATGCCCTTGGATACAGGAAGAAAAAATAAAAATTAGTTTTCGTATGCCTATCGAATATTGATGAATCACAACCAAGGACTAATGAAGCGAGAGAGGAGGAGTTTAATGGTAAAAGAAAAAAACATAATCCGTATGCAGGGGTTGGGATTTCTTGAGAAAAAACAAAGTGGCCTTCGTATCCTACATGTTAAAGGAACAGACTATGAAAGAGGTTATCAACACGGTACATTACTCGCCGATCAAATAGAAGAATGCCTGAAACCTGGTATCACGATGTATGCCTTATCTTTAGGTAGACCCTGGGGGCAATTAGAAGGTGGAGATTATGAAAAAGGTATTAAACAACTGTTTGAAATAAAGGAAGCAATGGAGCCATGGGTGCCACCTAATATAAAAGGTGAGTTGCATGGCATAGCTGATGCTTTGTCAGCTAAAGGTTCAAACATAACATACGATGATATTCTTCTATGGAACATAGGAGTTGATGCTGATTTATTCTTTTTCCATCCGAAATCGGCGTTAATGGATAAGCCTGGTTTTCGGACCCCCTATCCGGCAGTAGCTTGTACTACATTCTGTGCATTTGGCAAAGCAACCTCGGATGGAAGAATAATTTACTTTAAGAATAATGATTTTCTCAGCACCCCTGAGGCTGAGGAAAATGTTTATGTAATGATTGCTAAGCCTACCGATGGAAATCATGGCTACTTCGTACCTATTTTACCAGGTCTGCTAGGAATTGAAAGTGGTATGAATGATGCTGGGATTTGTTTTGGAATCAATTATAGTGGCACCCAGCCAGAGACCCCACAAGGTATTGGTTTGTGCTTCAGAAGTGAGCTTTTTTTAAGATTCCTTAGCAATATAGAGGACGGGATAAGTCTAGCCAATAATTATCCCAGAACAGGAGGGGCCTTGTATCATTTGGCTGATCCCTCAGCAAGCAAAGCCATAATTATTGAAACAACGCCAAATGAAATAGCCGTTCGTTCCACCACAGAAACCGATAGAGATATACTTTGGGCATCAAATCATTTTAACTGTTATCCAGGATGGCAAGGATATAAAGGATATAACATGGTGACTAATCAGGCTAAAGCTTATGGCCTAGATGATATTAGCACCGTTGACAAATGGCAAGAGAGTTTAGAGAAATGTTTCCTAGAAGAAGGGTCGGTTGGCCGATACGCAAGGCTCAAACAACTCTTAAATGAAAACTACGGGAAAATAACTGTGGAGAAAGCTTTAGAAATTGGTGGAGACCGGTATGATTTGAAAACTAAAAAATTAATTGGGGTAGAGGAGCTATATGGGTTTACTACGGTTTCCCAGTTTGTAGCTAAAAGTTTTCAAGTTGTTGATAGCATCCTTTATTATAAAGGTGTCATCAAGGGGCCTGTTAGGGAAAGCATAGGTAACCTTTGGAGTTGGTTGGCGGTTCCAGACCGAGGTGATATTTGGTTAGCAGATGGACCTATTCCTGCAAATAGGGGCGAATTTCATTATTTTAATTTATTCGATGAATTAGAATCAGGTAAGTAATAGAGTATCAAAATAGAGTATAGAAAGGAGGTATAAATCGACAGCAAATAGAAAAGATAACCTAAATATTCGTAAAATACTTAGAAAAAGGAGGAGATAAAATGAGGACAACTAATACTAAAGTAATATATTTATTTACCATTTTAATAATATGCATATTTTTAGTTGCCATTAGCAGTGCCCAGCAGGCAAAACCCACACATCTTAAAATTGGCGCGATTGAACCTCTTACTGGATTTCCAGTGGGAGTACCTTGGGGACGGGGATATGAACTTTTTTTTGACAAAATAAATGAACAGGGAGGAATCAACATAGGTGGACAGAAATATTTGGTCGATTATTTACTTGAAGATGATCAATTAAATCCAGAAACGTCTGCCACCGTTGCAAAAAAACTTGTCTATCAAGATAAGGCAACTTATGTGTTTGGTTCCATCTTAGATAGTAGTGGTGAAGCGATATACAACGTCACCGCTCCACAAAAAGCACTACAACTTGTATGGGTTAATATTCCAAAACACCCTGCCGATGTTAGGAAAGATAAGCCCCTATGCGTTCGCCCTAATATTTCTGTCGATGCCCCCCAAGCAGCGGATTATAAATACTTGGTTAAGAATTATCCTAGTGTAAAAACCATAGTTATTGTTGCACCCGATATTTATCCCTCAAATATGTTTAGCGTGGTCAAATCTTTGGCGACCAACAATGGTATGGTTGTAATAGATGTGCAGCTGTGGCCAATGACAACAACAGATTTCATTCCTATTTATAGTAAAGTATTAGCGAAAAAGCCTGATGCTATCCATGCATTTTTGAGTGGATTCGCTGCACAGCAAATTCGTGCTGCTCGACAGTTAGGATTCAAGGGACCAATTATCTCAGATGCACCACTCGGTGCAGATGTAATAATTGCCGGTGCTGGACCTCAGGCATCATCCGATATAATCTGCAACGGGGTAGACACTTCGCACCCTACTGATGCCATGCAAGAAGTAATGAAGAGATGGGACGTAAAATATAGAGAACCCTTTGTATCTGACGCATTAATGGCATGGGATGGTGCTTGGGTTCTAATGCAAGCTATGCAAAAAGCTCAAAGCGTGGATCCTGAAGAAGTTATGGCAACTATGGAATCAATGACACAACCTGGGAGTCTCCAGACAGTATTCGGGCCGGCACATATGGGTGGACTCAATAGGTTCGGGGTTAATAGAGTACTAATTAGACCGATACCAATAATTAGAATTATGGGTGGTAAAGCACAAGTTATTGAATATGTTACAGTTAATGAATAACGCCTCGTGAACTGTGCAGGCAAGTTAACTTGCCTGCACAGTTTTTTTTATCCTACCTCATAATGTAACTAAAAGTGTTATCATTATTGACCATCTGATAGACTTATTAAAAGATTATTATGCTTAAATAATAGATAATAGAAATGGGAAAATTATCATAACATAAGCGGGCTACGGAGTAATTAATATGTTGGATATACCATGGGAAGTAATTCAGCAAGGGATTATAAATGGCCTCGCCTTAGGTTGGGTTTACATTCTGATGGCTCTCGGTTTAACACTGATATTTGGCATTATGAAGATTATGCAACTTGCGCACGGTGAGATATACATGCTTAGTTCTTACATCGTTTATTATCTTACCGCAAGTAGTGGGCTTGATTTCTATCTGGCCATAGCAATAAGTATTGTATCAATGGCAATCCTTGGAATAGTACTCGAGACTTTTCTTTTTCGGTTGGTGAGAGGACAATTTATGGCTCCTATAGTCGTTAGTGTTTCATTAATTCTTATCTTACAGAGCATGGCCGTAGTATTATTTGGATTGTATGAACGAAGCTTGCCGAGGTTAGCTGAAGGTTCGTTTAATATCTATGGAAGCATCATTCCTGCAGATAGAATTGTTGCTGTCTGCTTCGCTCTTATACTAATTGTCCTCTTATATCTATTTTTGAAAAGAACAAAACATGGGCAAGCCATGGTAGCAAGTGCACAGAATCGTGATGGTGCATTATTACAGGGAATAAGTAGCAACACTATGTCAATAATAGCAATGGCAATTGGTTGCTCTTTAGCTTCGGCAGGAGGTGCCCTAGCTGGATCACTTTTCACCATGTCTCCGACAATGGGTATGCAACCACTTCTTAAGGGGCTTGTAATCATCGTTATAGGAGGAATGGGTAGCTTATTAGGTGCTGCTATTGGAGGGACATTTTTAGGGCTTATTGATACTCTGACTCCTATTTTACTAAATCCTGCGGCTGCAGCTATCCTGCCTCTCTTAATAGTCATTTTATTTTTATTATTACGGCCACAGGGTCTCTTTGGGCATGAGTAAGAAACCTGCATTAAATACTACATTTGCCATTGTGATTGTCGTTATTTCTATACTGTTGCCAACGATAATCACGAGCCAATATTGGATCTCCGTATTGGTAACTGTAGCCATAAACATACTGCTAGTTGCGAGCTTGCGAAGTATTGGAATTGTTGGCCATCTTTCATTGGGACATATAGGATTTGCACTTATCGGCGCTTATTGTTCGGCTCTTCTTGTAATGAAATATGGAGTACCCTTCTGGGTTGCAATTGTATTTGCAGGATTGCTTTCTACGCTCATTGCATTTGCTATTGGCTATCCTTTTTTGAAAGTCAAAGGCATATATTTTGCTGTTTTAACGCTTTTGACAGCAGAAACATTAAGACTAACATTATATTATCTAAAATCCATTTCAGGTGGATCTATGGGTTTAGTAGGTATTCCTCGGCCTAAACATATTGCAGTCCCCTTAATTGGGATTATCAAATTTAATTCTCCTGCCAATTATTACTATTTGGTCCTAATAATTCTTATATTATCTCTTCTGGTTTTATATTTACTTGAAAAATCTAGTCTTGGCTTTAAATGGAAAGCGATTAGCGACTCTAGTGAATTGGCACAATCTATTGGCATTAATGTTTTATGGTTAAAGGTTTTAAATTTTGCCATTGCTTCCTTTTTCGCAGGTATAGCTGGAGCACTATTTGCTCACTTTCAGCAAGCGTTAATTGCTATACCCAGCTCTAAGTTTGGTCCTATGATGTCTATATATCTTGTTCTATATATGATAGTCGGTGGGACTAGTAATTTCACAGGACCAATTTTAGGAGTACTAGCCTTAACAATAATATCTGAATTTTGTAGACCTTTTAAATTGTACCAACCTATGATAATTGGCGGCATAGCTCTGTTTATTGTCTTATTTATACCTCAAGGGTTAGTTGGGCTACCAAATAGATTATTATTTTGGTTTAAGAGATTACCACTACGGAAAATTTAATATAACAAAGGACTTATTATATGCACGAAAAGCTAGTTGAAATACGAAGCTTACAAAAAGTATTTGGCGGTTTAGTTGCTGTAAACGCATTAGATCTAAATATATATAATGGTGAAATAATGGGTTTAATTGGTCCAAATGGGTCTGGAAAGACAACTGTTCTTAATATGATAGATGGTAGTTTATTCCCTAGCAAAGGGAAGATTTTTTTTGAAAATAATGACATAACAGCGTTAGCACATTATGAAAGAGCAAGAAAAGGTATTGCGAGAATATTCCAGCACAATGTATTTTTTAATAGCTTTACAGTGTTAGAGAATATAGCAGTTAGTGTACTTCAGCAATCTGGCAGAAGAAGGTCTACAGAAGCCTATTCTCAACATTCAAGTAGAGGTTCTATATATAAAGAGGCTTTAAACGTATTGAGTTTTGTCTCTTTGGATAAGAATTCTGGTGAGTTTGCTTACAATCTCCCACATGGCAAACAGAGACTACTAAGTTTAGCCATCGCTTTAGCCACTCGGCCACGACTGTTAATACTAGATGAGCCATTAACTGGCATGAATGCCGAAGAAGTCAGGACAATGGTCAATATGATAAAACTATTAAGAGATAAGAACAGAATTACATGTTTAGTCGTAGAACATAACCTGAAGGCAGTGATAGGACTGTGTGACCGCATCGCGGTACTTAATTTTGGGGAAAAGCTTGCTGAAGATAAACCTACAGAAATATTTAGAAATCAAGGCGTTATAAATGCGTATTTAGGAAGCAAAAAAAATGTTATTTGAAGTGTCAAATTTGCAAGTTAATTATAGTGCAGCAGAGGTTGTAAAAGACATTTGTTTTACAGTTGATGAAGGGGAGGTTGTGACTTTGATTGGAAGCAACGGGGCAGGAAAAACAACTATTTTGAGGACTATTTGCGGGTTAAAACGATTAACAATTGGAGAAATCAAATTTGGCGGAAGAAGGATTGATCGAGCTTCTATAAAAGACATTGTTAAAATGGGGATTTCCCATGTGCCACAGGGACGAGAATTATTCCCTTACATGACAGTAATTGAAAATATTAAGCTCGGCGCTTACCTTCGTCGAGATAGGAAAAAGGTTATGTCAGATTTAGAAGTTGTCTATAAACATTTCCCTCGATTAAAAGAAAGAAGGCACCAACAAGCACGCACTCTGAGTGGTGGCGAGCAACAAATGCTGGCTATTGCTCGTGCCTTGATGGCTAAACCTAAACTCCTTTTATTAGATGAACCTTCTACAGGTCTCGCACCACTAATGATACAAGAAATTGGAAAAGTAGCATTACATATTAGAGAGAGTGGTACCAGTATCCTACTCGTTGAACAGAATGCTGAGTTGGCATTGAGTCTTGCTTCACGTGGCTACGTAATTGAAACAGGAAATATCGTTCTACAGGGTGACTGTCAAAAGCTTATGAATGATGAATATGTAAGAATTGCATATTTGGGGAGTTAATCCTTCTTTTTAATACTACTAAGAAACGGTTCTCCCCTGATTCATAATACGGGTTATCGATGTTATGGCATTTACCACATAAGCTATAAATGGAGGTTGTTTGATGTCTAAAAAAATAGCCATAATTGGTACCTTAGATACCAAAGCCGAAGAAATGAAATATCTCAAAGAACAAATTATGGCAAGAGGCCATGAAGCCGTAGTAATTGACGTAGGAGTTATCGGTACAATACCTTTCGAACCTGACATAAAACGCGAGCAGATAGCAAAGGCCAATAATACAACCATAGAAAAAATTACTGCATACAATAATGAAGCCAAAGCTATGAACCAGATGGCTATAGGCGCTACCAAGATAATTAAAGAACTAAATTATAGAGGTGATTTGGATGGTGTTCTGGCAATTGGTGGGACTATGGGGACTGATCTAGCGCTAGATGTTATGAATGCACTACCCATAGGTTTACCCAAGCTTATCATATCAAGCGCGGCTTTTTCACATATTATCCCTCCTGATCGTATTCCTGCTGATTTAATGATGATATTGTGGGCAGCCGGTTTATGGGGAATTAATAGCATATCAATCAAAGTACTTAATACTGCGGCAGGAGCTATAGTAGGGGCTTCTGAAGCCTATGAAAAATGCGAATCCAAATCTAAACCAAAGATAGCCATTTCTTCACTTGGACAATCTTGTTTCAAATATCTATACTGGTTAAAGCCTGCCTTGGAGAAGAGAGGTTATGAGGTTGTAGTTTTTCATACTATTGGAATGGGCGGTAGAGCTATGGAATCCCTTATCGAGCAGGGATGCTTCAGTGCAGTATTGGATCTTTCAGCTATCGAAGTGAGTGACCATATGCTTGGAAGCGATGTTTCCGCAGGTAAAACCAGGATGGAAGCCGCTGGCAGAATGGGGATTCCACAAATTATTAGTCCTGGTGCTATTGATGGGGTTGATTGGGCAACCTATAAATCGGTTCCCAAAAATTTACAGAATCGCCCTTTTCATATCCATAATCGACTTATAAGTGTTGCTAAGACTACTAACGAAGAGAGAGAAATGACGGGCAAGGTAATTGCCCAAAAACTAAACAAGGCTAAGGGACAGACTGCAGTTGTAATTCCTCTTCGTGGATTTGAAGAGTGGGACAAGCCTGGCACAGAGCTATATGACCCTGAAGGATCTAGAGCCTTTGCTAGGGGCCTAAAAGAAAATATCGCATCACATGTCAAAGTTATAGAGTTAGATTGCCACATTAACGACAAACTCTTTTCAGACACAGTTATAATGCTATTTGACAAAATGCTGCCAAATTTAAAACATTGAAAGGGGTTAATCATGAATAAAGCGGATATAAGTAAGCTTGTAATGCTAGATAAAGATCATATTTTACACCCTAATCATCCCATTGGGGTTGAAGCCAACATTATTATTGAATCAGGAAACGGTATTTGGTTAAAGGATATCGAAGGTAAGCAGTACATGGATGGTAGATCCCAATTAACTTGCGTTAACCTGGGATATAACAATAAAGAAATAATCAACGTCATTAAGGCACAACTTGATAAATTGCCATATTTAAGTATTTTTTATCAATTTTCTCATGAACCTATTATAAAGTACGCTGCAGAGTTAGCCAAAGTTACTCCAAAAGGATTAACTCATTTTATTTTTACTTCAGGCGGTTCTGAATCTATCGAAGCCGCTCTAATAGTGACGAGATTGTATTGGAATATAATGAAAAGTCCTAAATTCAAGATTATCAGCCAGTATATGGCATATCATGGGAATACTGTTGGGAGCATGAATGTTACCGGGTTGCCAATTGGTGGTATCGATAGCATATTGTCGATGAGTCCGGGATTTATTCATGTAGCACCGTATTATTGTTATCGTTGCTTATATGGATTGAAATATCCAAGCTGCAATATTAAATGTGCACGTTATATTGGTGAAGTAATTGAAAAGGAAGGACCAGATAGTGTTGCTGCTTTTATTGCAGAACCAGTGATGGGAGTTGGTGGCTACATAGCTCCACCTTCGGAGTATTGGCCAATTGTAAGGGAAATATGTGAGAGGTATAACGTTCTAATGATAGATGATGAAGTGATGACTGGTTTTTGTAGGACAGGGAAAATGTTTGCAATACAGAATTGGGATGTTATTCCTGATTTGATGGCAATGGGGAAAGGTATCAATAGCTGTTATATTCCATTTGGTGGAGTAGCTATTATTGACAAAATCTACGATAAACTAAAAGGTGGACACATAAGTGGCTATACTCATTCTGGACACCCCTTGGGGGCTGTTGCGGCCTTAAAAACACTGGAAATATATCAAAGAGATAGAATAGCCGACCACGTATTAGAATTGGCTAATCATACCCTGAAAAGACTTACTGAAGAATTCCTCCTATTACCATGCGTTGCTGATGTCAACGCATCGGGTTTGATGATTGGAATCGAAATAGTAAAAGATAAAACGACTAAGGAACCACTTGATTCTAAAATAATGTCTAGTATATTGCCAAAATCACTAAGTCAGGGATTAATTACACGAGGCCGCGGCACACGTATAGCACTTTGCCCGCCATTAATCACCACGGTTAAGGAAATGGATAAAATGCTTGATATTTTATACGGAATCCTGGCTGAGATTAAATAAGATAGACATCTGTTTTGTCCAATAACCGATCTAAGAACAAATAGTAATAGAGGACAAATGTCCGCCAGTAGGAAAACATCAAATAATTAAGAAAAGTGTCTTATTTCTCAAGTCTTCTTAAAAGGAGAGTGTAATGAGAGCAAATTCTGATGAAGAACGATTACAGATACCCCAAGTCCTTATAGTTTGTAGGGATGAAATTGAGCATCTTCTTAATGTCAATGATGCCTTGAAAGCAGTGGAAGTAGCGTTTAAATTGTGCGCGATAGGAAAAACATTCATGCCCCCTAAGATATACCTTGATGTGCCAGACAAAGGAGGTGATTTTAGGGCTATGCCAGCCTGTATAGATAATATGGCTGGCCTCAAATGGGTATGTGTGTATCCAAACAACAAAGAGAATAATTTGCCGACTGTAATGGCAACTATAATTCTATCTGACCCAAACACTGGTTGTACCCTCGCCATTATGGATGGCACTTATATTACAAATATCCGGACTGGGTGCGCTGGTGGTGTTGCAGTAAAATATCTTGCCAGAAGTAACTCCTCAACAATCGGGTTAATTGGCGCAGGCATCCAAGCCGACACTCAACTCTTGGCAATACATAAGGTACTTCCGGAGATTAAAGAGGTTAGAGTATTTGACACAGATGAGAATAAGGCTCTTATGTACGCCTATCGAATGATTAAAGAACTGGATATAGATGTACGACCGGTTAAAACGCTCAAAGAGGCTACCGAAGTTGACATCTTAGTTACTACTACACCCTCACGCACGCCAATCATTAAAGAAATCCATGTTAAGCCAGGTACACATATAAATGCTATCGGAGCAGATGCCCCAGGTAAACAAGAAATAGAGTACGGTGTACTAAAAAAAGCAAAGGTGATAGTGGATGATATTGAGCAAGCCTATCACTCTGGTGAAATCAACGTTAATTTGTCACAGGGTTTAATGACTACCGCCGATATTTTTGGCACTCTAGGAGAAATTGTAGCTGGTTTAAAATCCGGACGGGAAAACAATGACGAGATAACGATATTCGATTCAACGGGACTTGCTATTCATGATATTATTTGTGCAAAACTAGTTTATGAGAAAGCAAAAGAGATCAAAGATTCAAAATCTAAGCTTTTTCAGTTAATCCAGCCCGCGCGTGGTTTAAATGTTTGACTAGTTTTGGACTTAGACACTTTACTACTCTCTTTGAGAAGGCAAAACCCTAAAAAGAAATATCTTGCAAGCTAGTAATTTTCACAAAACACCTTAGCACTTGTTTGATACAAGATGAAACCGATTGTCGATGACCCCTGCTAATTCTATCGATTAGCGTTTGAAATATTGACTCTATCCAGACTCGGCGGATTTCCACACTTCAGTTAGATCCTATGTAGGCAATGTGGGCCGCTAGTGGTAAGCTCCTTTAAACCAAAACCAAAAGGAGGGAGCTATGGACCAGCTAACAGCCCGCAA
>Ga0209635_10002936_pt1 | contig 13179 bp, 13 predicted proteins | sample DeeMarSWOR230_32_FD_187463 | JGI IMG/M metagenome (GOLD analysis project Ga0209635, IMG submission 187463) | Marine sediment microbial communities from White Oak River estuary, North Carolina - WOR-2-30_32 (SPAdes) (version 2) | ecosystem: Environmental > Aquatic > Marine > Intertidal zone >...
AATAGGTGGGAGAAACTTATTTAGGGCAAACCACAGCACAGCTCCCACCACCACTATAATAAGGATGCTGATGCCATGGCCTATCAACCAGTTGACTACGGTGGCCCAATTCAATTCCGGCATCTTTTACCTCCGTTGCTTATACTTTCTACACAGATTAACTCTATATTATTTTAAACATAATGGAGCCCGCTGTATAGGCGCACTCCTTGAGAGCCTCAAGACTGAATCAGATGTCTTCCTATCCCTCGATAACTTCCTTGGTGCTGGGGACTCTGCCTAAAATGCGCTCGTCAATGCGGGTGGCTGAATCCAAAGCGCGAGCCAAGGCTTTGAACAGGGCTTCGGCTTTATGGTGGTCGTTGATGCCGCTGAGCACTTTGGCGTGGAGGTTAATTTTGGCTTCAGAGGCAAGGGAGACCAAGAAATGGCGGACTAAATCAGCATCAAGGTCACCTATGCTGACTTCGTTAAAGTCTGCTTCGATTACGCTGTAAACTCTACCTCCAATATCCACTGCTACCTGTGCCAGAGCTTCATCCATAGGCACGAGAGCATGGGCCATACGAACAATGCCCTGCTTCTTTCCCAGTGCCTGGTTAAAAGCCTTGCCCAGCGAAATAGCCACATCTTCGACCACATGGTGCTGGTCGGGACCCGAGGCTGAGATTTTTATGTCAAATACCCCATGCTGAGCTAGGTGGCTAAGGAGATGGTCGAACATCCTTATGCCGGTGGTGATTTGATATTGTCCACTGCCGTCAATGTTGAGTTCCACCTTAACATTTGTCTCGGCAGTCTCACGAACTACTTTTGCTTTTCTTTCAGCCATATTTAACCTCCTTTAATACCTTAACTAGAGCATCGGTGTCCTCAGGTCTGCCCACGCTGATTCGCAGGCAATCTTTCAATAGCGGAGTATCAAAATAGCGCACAAAGATGCCTTTCTTCCGCAGTCCTTGCCAGATTTTTTGGGCTTCTCCTTTGGGCAGAGAACAGAGGATAAAATTAGCCTGGGAAGGGTAAGGCTTTAGCCAATCCAGTTCTTTCAGCTTGCCAAATAACCTTTCCCGCTCCTTAACTATCTTAGCAACGTTAGCACGAAGATAATCCATATCGGCCAGGGAAGCTAGCACCGCGGCCTGGGCTGCGGCATTGGCGTTATAGGGTTGCTTAATCTTCATCAAATAATCAGCAATTTCTAGGGGGAAAAAGCCGTAGCCTATCCTCAAGCCAGCTAGCCCAGCCCATTTGCTGAAGGTGCGCAAAACTATCAAGTTAGGGGAAGAGGGCACAAGGTTGGCTACGGTCACATTACTGAATTCAAGATAGGCTTCGTCCACGACAACAACTTTTCCAGTCCCAACAAGCTCCATAATTTCCTTCTCAGGGGTAGTGTTGCCGGTGGGATTATTGGGCGAGGCAACAAAGATGACCTTTGTCTTCTTGGTCAAGGCCTTCTTTACGCCAGCCATGTCAAGGGAAAAATCTTCGGTTCGGGGCACATCAACCACCGTGCCTCCACAAACATCAGTGCTAAAGGGATACATGCCAAACGTCGGTGGACAATTGATAACCTCGTCTCCGGGCTTGAGGAAAAGCCTGAGGATAAGGTCAATAAGGTCATCGCTGCCCATGCCGCAAACAATGTGCTGGCGTCCCAAACCGGTAAATTCTTCTAAAGCCTTCCGTAGCTCTCTCTGCTCCGGGTCGGGGTAGTTATGATAATAAGGATAAGTGGCCAGAGCCTGATAGACCTTTGGGGAACATCCATAAGGATTCTCGTTACCATCAAGCTTTATTACTTTACTCGAAGGCAATTCGTCTCGCTGGCTCAAGACTTCTGTAGGCTCGATAGGAGTGTAACTCTTCATGGTCACTAGCTCAGATCTGATAAGCTTTTTTATATCCATAACAGAAAATCCTAAATTCTAAGCTCTAAATCCTAAATAAATCCAAATATCTAAATTGAAATATGAAAACTTGTTTCGAATTTCGGTCATTAGTGCTTTGTATTTGTTTAGAGTTTAAGATTTCGTACTTAGTATTAATCACTTTTTTGCTCTGTATTTTTGCCTTATGCATTTTAATCTTTTACTTAGCCCTCGTCCTTCTTTCTACAGCCCGGGCGTGGGCATCGAGCCCTTCAGCTTTAGCTATTACTGTAGCAGCCTGGCTCAGTTCTTGCATGGTTGGCTTGTCCAAGGCGATGATATTGGTAACCTTCAGAAAGTCCGCGACACCCAGAGGAGAACCGAAACGAGCACTGCCTCCGGTGGGCAAGACATGGCTGGGACCGGCAACATAATCGCCGAGAACGACAGGCGAGTTTTCGCCTATAAAGATACAGCCGGCGCTGTTAATTTTGGGTGCTAAAGCCGAAGCGCCAGATGCCATAATTGAGAGATGCTCAGGAGCAAAGAGGTTGACCAACTCCACTGCTTGCGCCATGTCGTCGACAAGCACAAGCATTCCTGCATCAATAGCCTTTTTAATAGTAGAACGCCGCTTTAATTTCCCTAGTTGTATCTCAATTTCCTTGTCTACCTGGTCAGCCAGGTCAGCCGAAGTGGTGATTAAAATTACTGAAGCCAAGGGGTCATGTTCAGCCTGGGCCAGGAGGTCGGCGGCACAAAAGGCAGGTTTAGCTTTCTCGTCGGCGATAATTACTATCTCGCTGGGACCCTTTAGCCCATCAATATCCACCGTGCCATAAACCATTTTCTTAGCCAGCGTCACAAAGATGTTCCCCGGACCGCAAATTTTATCCACTCTGGGTATCGACTCAGTACCATAAGCCAGTGCCGCAATAGCCTGAGCACCACCAAGCTTAAAAATGCGGTTGACCTTAGCAATATAAGCGGCGACCAACGTGGAGGCAGGAATCCGGCCATCCTTACCGGGCGGTGAGACCATAATGATTTCCCTAACACCGGCCACTTTGGCTGGTATAGCCATCATCAACACCGTGGACGGGTAGGCAGCGGTGCCACCAGGAACATACAGTCCCACTCTGTCTAAGGGACGAATCTGTTGGCTTAAGTGCTTGCCGATGGGGATTAGACCAGCTTTGTGTCCACAGGCAACATGGAAGTCACGTATCCTTCCAGCTGCGAATTCAAGGGCTGTGATGAGTTCTTTATTTTCTAGGAGAGTTAAAGCACAAGCGACAGTAACGGCTTTTCTACTTACTTCCAAGGAATCCAGTCGCACTCCGTCCAGTTCTTCGGTGTAATCAAAGAGGGCTTTATCACCTTTATCCCGAACCTCATTGACTATACGGTCGACCGCTTTTTGAACTGAAATAAAGACTTGCTTTGTTTGTGGGGCTAGCCTTGGTGGGATGGTGAAAGGCTCCCAGAAATTTTCCCTGGCCAGTAATCGTCTTGCTTTATTGAATCCTTTGACTCTTTTCACAATAGCCCCGCTCGTAATTTTTGTGTCAGAAACTTCACTTTCTCCTTTTTATCGGAATTTGACAGACTATTTTTGTTGGCAATCAGACAAGCCGAGGATTGAAAGAGCACATTGATAATCCTTAATTTGTGCTGCTTGAGGGTCTTCCCTGTCTGGACATTATCAATAAGCATATCGGCGTCCTCGGGTAAAAAAGCCTCGCTTGCCCCCCAGGTTGGAATCAGCTTGTACGGGTTAATGTGATTGTCCCGAAGGTACTTGTCGGCAATATTTATGTACTCCGAGGCTACTTTCAGAGGAGCGAACTTGCTGCTCTGAACAAGCGACCTCAATTCATCAATGTCGGCCACAGGTATTTCCTGACTCACGGCAGCAACGATTTTGACGGTGCCAAAGCCGAGAGCAAACAATTTCTTCACCGGGCTTGATGGGAAGCGATAGAGATGTTCCCGCAGCCAATCCTCACCGGTTATGGCCAAGTCGAAATTGCCGTTAGCAACTTGCAGAGGCATATCCTGTGGCCTGATTACTTTAATGCCCAGCCAGTCTAAACCAGCGGAGGGTCGGCGGCTCACCACTTCTTCAGAATACCCCTGAAGTACGAGCCCGGCTTGCTTCAAAAACTGCGCAGTAGGCGCTTGCTGGTGTCCATCAGGCAAAGCCAGGTTGATTTCCTTTGCCAGCCACGAGGGACGAGTAATCTTTAGTTCCTTACAGATATCAAGCTCATGGTCGATTGATGTCTGCGGCTCAGCGCTAAGCTTGGAGTCAAAACACATCAATATCTGGCTCAAATCCTTATTCTCCAGGCTTTCTCGATTAGCTATTAAAAAAGCTGTAACAAGTAGTAACTTTTCGAGGGGGATTAAGCCTTGAGCTGCTATATGCGCTCTACTTTTTCCCCAGAGCACCGCCAGGTCGGCATCTTCCGGAGGATAAGCTTCAGCAGCTCCCCACACCGGGAAAATTCTGAACCTTCTCATTCTGAGGTTTAAGGCAAAAGCCTCAGCCAGATTAGGGTACTCACTTACTATACGACAGCTTCCCCGGGCTGATAACTCATCGAGACTGGTTATCTCCGCTTCAGCACTGGCGACCACATGTATGCCGCCTTCGCCGTAATTTAGACCCGATATTTTTATTATGGCTCCTGCGGGATATTTCACCAGAAATTCTTCAATCCAATCCAACCCACAAATACCGAGGTCGTAATTCCCGACAGCCACCTGTATGGGAATATCCTTTTCCTGAAGTATCTTAGCGGAAAGACTGGGAAACCTTGCCGAGCGAAGGCGATATTGCTTTGTTTTATCGCTATAACCCTCAAATCCCAGGTCTATCTCGGCAAGTAAGTTAGCTGTCGGCGATAGAAACCTGCCTTTAGGGAGGGCGATTTTTATGTAGCCGGCTTGGTAGTCCTTCATCCCTCCCTTACCACTTTAAAAATTTCTGCCACAGAAGTGGCATCTCGCCGTCGATTTCGCTTGCAATCCGTGAGCACAAACGGAGAGGGCTCCTTTCCCGAAACTAGGATGACCCACCTATAATTAGATTCTTCTCGACCTGTGAAGTCAAGCTCCGCTGGCTGTCCGGCGTCACGAAGCGATTCTGCCACAGCAAAGCACGCCTTTATTATTTCCGGAGTCGATTCCTTACCTTTAACCAGAATTCCAGATTTGCCCTTTTTCTCCTTCTCCAGCGGAAGTAATTTCATTATAGGGTCCACATATAAGGCAAATCCGCAGGCGGGGATGTCCTCTCCATTCATAAGGGGCACAAGTCTATCATATCTTCCTCCGCCACCTATCTTTTCCCTATCAGCCAGGAACTGAAAACAGATTCCAGTATAATACTCAAAACCATGTATTGCTGCGATATCAATTTCATAGCTGCAACCCAGGTTATCCAGTAATGTGGTAATGCTTAGGAGGTCCTCCAGGCTAGACTTGAAGTCCTGCGAAGCTTTGGGGAATGAAGCTTTTACATTGTGCAGAAAGCTGCTCGATTTCCCCTTGAGCCCCAATAATGCAGCCATAAGCCTGTCGGTTTCGGGGCTAGTGGATTTCGCCTTGGTCAATGCCTGCCAATTTCCTTCCAAAATACGGTCTGTCATCTTAGCTTCCTCAGCGGGGCTGAGCTTAAACTCTTTGAGCAGCGCCTTCACCAAGCCGGCATGGGACAATTTCAGCCCGACATTGCTGATGCCAAGTCTGCGAATAACCTCTTCAGCCAGCAGAATTATCTCCACATCCGGAGCCAATTTGGCACCACCGAAAAACTCAGCACCACACTGCCATCGCTCCCTGTTCACTTTCCCAGTCCCCTTGAAAGCAAAAATGTTAGTCACATAGAAAAGCCTGGCTAATTCTTGTCCACCTAGATTGTCGATATAGAGCCTGGCTACAGGAATAGTGCCATCTGGCCTCAGGACAACCCGCTCACCACTCCAACCATCCCAATCGAGAAAGGAATATACCTTGCTTAACATGCTCGGAGTAAGTGTCCCCGTAGCTGTAAACAAATAGAGGTATTCCAAGGTGGGCGTCCTCACCTCATGATAGCCCCAGTTACGACAACTAGTCCGGAAGACATCTTCAATACGGCGAAAGCGTAACATCTCCTCGGGGAGTAAGTCCTGCATTCCCTTACATTTTTGGTTTTTCATCCTTAGCCTATTCTACACTAAGCTGTATCCAGCTTCAATGCTGGACTCGAAAAATTTTGTTGCTTTTGGTCGCTTAGTTTATAATTAACTTGAGGATAATGAGAGATGATTAGAACCGGGCTCAGGATTTTGTTCCTTGCTTGGCTTGTGATGCCCATAGCTGCGGGTTTAGGAGGCAGCCTGATCGCTGCCGCCAGCCCTACTAATGTGGAAGTCCTGACCGTAGATGGCACCATTGTGCCCGTGGTAGCTGACTATATTGACCGGGGTATCAGCCAGGCGGAGAAGGATGGCGCTGTTGCCTGTATAATCGAACTAGATACCCCCGGTGGGCTTCTCGATTCCACTGACAGGATAGTCAGCAAAATTATGAATGCCAAAGTGCCTATTGTAGTTTACGTTTCCCCGATAAATGCTTGGGCTGCCTCGGCGGGAACTTTCATTACCTTATCCGCTCATATAGCGGCGATGACACCGGGCACGACCATTGGCGCCGCTCACCCTGTAGCTGGTGGAGGAGAGGAAATACCAGAGGACCAGATGAAAAAGATAGTCGAGTTCTCGGCTAAGTGGATGGAGACTATTGCTGAAAAGCGTGGCCGCAATATAGAAGAAGCAAGGCTGGCAGTAACAGAAAGCAAATCCTTTAGCGATAGCGAAGCGCTGGAATATAACCTTATCGACCTGCGAGCTGACAATTTGGAAAACCTTATTTCCCAGATCAATGGCTGGGAGGTCACTTTAGCCAGTGGCGAGGAAGTTGTCATTGACACTGCGGACTATGTCCAAACTAGAAACGAAATGAATGCAATTGAGCAACTCCTGCACGCCATTAGCGACCCCAACATTGCCTACATCCTCCTTAGCCTTGCTACCATAGGGTTAATTGTCGAGATTTCTAACCCGGGTTTGGTTTTCCCCGGGATCGCCGGTGGCATCAGCTTATGCTTGGCGTTTTACTCCCTGGGTGTGCTTGATGCTTACTGGGGAGGCATAGCACTTATTTTACTTGCCGTAGGACTTTTTATCGCCGAGTACTTCACCACCAGTTTTGGGCTATTGACTGCCGGAGGTATAATCTCACTGGTTATAGGCTCATTGATATTATTTAGCCACAGCCCGGGGGTAGAGGTAAATAGAGGGCTAATTGCCGGGGTTACGGCAGGCGTTACCGCTTTCGCTGTTTTTATCATCGGCGCCATCATCCGCGGGCAAAGGCGGCGCAAGGCTACCGGGGCTGAGGGGATGATTGGGACAATAGCTATAGCCAAAACACCCCTCGACCCCACGGGCACGGTTCTGACCCAAGGAGAACTATGGACGGCGGCATCGGAAAGTGGCAGAGTATCACCGGGTGAAGAAGTAATAATAACTAAAGTGGAAGCATTGAAATTATGGGTGACCAAGAAATCAAAGGAATAGGCAGGTGACATTTATGGATTTTACGGATTTCGAAATGACTGGCCCAATTATTATAGCCATAGTTTTTGCCGCCGCTTTTATTATTTTCGTTATCTACGCCATCGTAAAAGGCCAGAGGCGAAAACTTTCGGCTGGTATAGAGGAGATGATAGGGAAAGAAGCTGTAGTGCAAACGACCCTCGACCCCAAGGGCACGGTTCTGGCTGAAGGAGAATTGTGGACAGCTATAGCCGAAGATAGTAAAATAGAAGCCGGAGAGGAGGTGACCATAACCAAGGTAGAAGGATTGAAATTATGGGTGACCCAAAAATATAAAGAAAAGGAGGAAAAATGAACGTATTTATTTATGTTATTATCGCAGTAGTAGTAGTAATACTTCTGTCGGCAGCTCTCAAAATAGTCCGAGAGTATGAAAGAGGGGGCGTTTTCCGACTGGGTAGATTCGTGGGCCTCAGAGGACCGGGCCTGGTCGTGATTATACCTTTCGTTGAAAATATGCGGAAAATCGACCTTCGGGTAATCACCATGGACGTTCCCCAGCAAGAGTGCATTACCGTGGACAATGTTACCGTCAGGGTTGATGCCGTAATTTACTTTCGGGTAGTCGATGCCGGAGACGCTATTCTCAAGGTGCTCGACTATATCAAGGCAACCTCACTGCTTGCCGCTACCACCTTAAGAAATGTTGTCGGTCAATCTACGCTGGATGAGTTATTGGGTCAGCGGGACAGGCTCAACGAAAAGATACAGGGCGTGGTTGATGAAGGCACTAATCCCTGGGGTATAAAAGTGAGCATGGTAGAGGTTAAGGATGTGCAACTGCCGCAAACAATGCAGAGGGCTATGGCAGCCCAGGCTGAGGCTGAGCGAGAGAGGAGAGCCAAGGTGGTTCACGCCGAGGGTGAAGCCCAGGCAGCAGAGAAACTGGCCGAGGCTGCCAAAGTTATTTCCAGTCAGCCTTCAGCTCTACAGCTTCGCTATTTGCAAACATTATCAGGCATTGCCACAGAGAGAAGCAACGTCATTCTGTTTCCTTTGCCCATGGATATACTGGCCCCCCTTTTGGGCCAGGCTGGTAAGTCAGAGAAAAGTAAATAGTACGAAGTCAGACGACGAAGAATCTCCAGACACCGTCCTGAGCCATGCGAAGGGCTCAGAATGACCCATTATTCTGTCATTACGAGCGCGATAGTGCCGAAGCAATCTCAGTGGGGCAGGGAATTGCAACGCACCTTTCAGGCGCTCGCAATGACAAACGGTAATACCTGGACCCGATAGACTCCAGTGGGCAAATTTTCTTAACTCAGGGGGTAGCTATGGCCAATAAAACTAAGCAGGAATGGCGTGAAACTACATTGGCTTCGGCTTTAAAGCGTGCCGCCGAGCGTCAGGAGAAGTTTGAAACCAGCTCTGGCGTGGAGATTGACGCTGTTTACACACCGGAGGACTTGGTAAATTTTGACTACATTCGAGATTTAGGCTATCCCGGAGAGTATCCCTTTACTCGGGGTGTCCAACCGAACATGTATCGGGGTAGGATATGGACAATACGCCAATATGCTGGCTTTGGTACTGCTGAGGAAACTAACCAGAGGTACCGCTATCTCTTAGAACAAGGGCAGACTGGCCTGAGCATAGCCTTCGACCTGCCCACACAAATTGGTTATGACTCCGACCATCCCTTAGCTAGAGGCGAAGTGGGCAAGGTTGGTGTTGCCATAGACAGTCTCCGGGATATGGAGATTCTTTTCCAGGATATACCTCTGGATAAGGTAAGCACCTCCATGACCATAAACGCCACTGCCCCGATTCTTCTTGCCATGTATATTGCTCTGGGCAGGAAACAAGGAGTCGAGCTCGCTGAATTAAACGGCACCACACAAAATGACATACTCAAGGAATACATCGCCCGGGGTACCCATATTTTCCCGCCCCGTCCTTCCATGAGGCTGACCACTGATATATTTGCCTACTGCGCCAAGCAGGTCCCGCGCTGGAATACCATCAGTATCAGTGGTTACCATATACGAGAAGCTGGTTCCACCGCGGCCCAAGAAATTGGCTTCACCCTGGCTAACGGCATTGCTTATGTTCAGGCAGCTATTGATGCTGGGCTTGATGTAGATACATTCGCTCCCAGGCTATCTTTTTTCTTCAATAGCCATATCAACTTTTTTGAAGAGATTGCCAAATTTAGGGCGGCACGACGCCTCTGGGCGAAGATTATGAGAGAGAGATTCGGGGCTAAGGATTCACGCTCCTGGATGCTCCGCTTCCACACTCAAACTGCGGGATGCAGTCTCACTGCACAGCAGCCGCATAATAATATTGTGCGGACAGCCTTAGAAGCTCTGGCTGCAACCTTGGGAGGTACTCAATCACTGCATACTAACTCCTTCGACGAAGCTTATGCTCCACCTTCCGAAGAAGCAGTGACCGTAGCTGTGCGGACTCAGCAAATATTAGGCTACGAGAGCGACATTGCTGCTATCGTTGATCCTGTTGGTGGCTCTTACTACATAGAGCACCTAACCGACAGCCTAGAAAAGGAAGCCGGGGAGTATATCGCCAAAATTGATAACCTCGGTGGTGCAGTAGCTGCCATAGAGCAAGGATATCAGCAGAGGGAAATCCAGGACTCTTCTTACCGCTACCAGAAAGAAATTGAAAGCGGTAAACGTACCGTTGTGGGGGTAAACAAATTCGTCTCTCCCTATCCTAAAATAGTGGGCCTGCTGCGAGTCAAGCCCGAAGTAGAAAAAAAACAAAAGGAGAGGACCACCCAGGTCAGGAGAGACAGAAACAACGGCAATGTCCAGAAGGCGCTTAAGCGATTGGAAAATGTCGCCCGAAGCAAGGATAATACTATGCCCGCTTTTCTAGAATGTGTGGAAGCTTACGCCACCTTGGGTGAGATATGCGATGTACTGCGCAAGATTTTTTCTACCCAAAAGGAATTCCTAGTCTTTTGAGAAGCAGCTTTCAGGATTTATGGCAGTAGTTCTAAAGGAGGTGAAATGGCCAAAAAAGTTGACCACATCGGTATTTTAGTCAGCAACCTCGATGAAGCGATAAAGCTTTATGAGGATTGTTTCGGCACTGAGGTTGACAAGATTGAAACCCTCGCGGAGCGAGGAGTAAAGGCAGCCATCCTTTCCTTAGGGCAGGGTGCTAATCTGGAGCTTTTGGAACCGCTTCCCGACAGCAATATGGCCAAGGTCCTGGAGAAAAGAGGGGAAGGCCTTCACCATATAACGTTTGAAGTTGACGATGTAGATAAGGAGCTCAGCCGCCTCTCTGAAAGGGGGATAGAATTAATTGATAAGAAGTCTCGCCCTGGCTTAGAGGGCATGGTAGCTTTCATTCACCCCAAATCGCTTAGAGGGGTGCTTGTTGAGCTTTGTCAGAAAATCTGGGAGGGAGCAGACTATGAACAAAGGTAGGATTCGTGTTCTGCTAGCCAAGCCTGGTTTAGATGGTCATGACCGGGGTGCTAAAGTGGTAGCCAGAGCTTTGCGGGATGCCGGCATGGAGGTAATCTATAGTGGTATCCGACAAACTCCCGAGATGATTGTCGAGGCAGCTATCCAGGAGGATGTAGATGTTGTGGGGTTGAGCATCCTGTCAGGAGCTCACTTAGAGCTCTTCCCACCAATCATAGAAGGATTAAGAAAAAAAGGAAGAGCAGATGCCCTGGTTATCGCTGGTGGCATAATACCCGAGGACGACATTCCCAGCTTACAACAAATGGGCGTAAAAGCTGTTTTTGGCCCGGGCACTTCCACAGAGGACATCATCCGCTTCATCCAGAAGGAAGCGACCGCCAAATAGCAGGCTTATCAAGACTTATTCTGGGCAACGCCAATAAGGTCAGTGAGATTCTCCACCCCCTTGTCCTGCATAAAATGCTCTATCCCCTCCAGTATGGTAAGACAGATGTCAGGACTAGTCAGGCAGGCTGTGCCAATCTGTATGGCCGTAGCTCCAGCCATAATAAACTCCAGGGCATCCTCTGCACAAGCAATGCCGCCGCATCCTATCACTGGAATACGGACCACCCTGGCTGCCTCGAATACCATATAAAGAGCCACAGGCTTGATAGCGGGGCCAGAAAGTCCGCCTGAAATATTCCCCAGGCAAGGCTTTCTCTGGTCTATATCAATTGCCATGCCCTTCAGCGTGTTAATCAGGGATACAGCATCGGCTCCAGCTTTTTCCACGGCCAAAGCGATTTCCTTAATATCGGTTACATTGGGACTCAACTTAACGATAACCGGTAAGGTGGTGGCAGCTTTAACCGCCGAAGTTACCCGAGCAGCAAGCTCGGGGTCGACACCAAATTCCATCCCTCCCGCGGAAACATTGGGGCAGCTAATATTTAGCTCAATTCCGCTGACCCCAGGCACACCTTCCAATTTGCTGGTCACAGCCACATACTCGTCTATTGTTTCCCCGGCAACATTAACAATAACCGGAACCCGCCATCTTGCCCACACAGGAGCTTTTTCTTCAATCAGGGCGTCAACACCGATATTTTCCCAGCCCACCGAATTAAGCAGCCCACCAGCGGTTTCCACCAGTCGCGGTTGGGCATTTCCCTCTTTGGGCATAAGAGTCGTCCCTTTACAGACAATGGCGCCCAGCTTTTGTATATCAGCAATTTCAGCATACTCCATGCCATAGCCAGCTACGCCAGAGGCTACCATCACAGGATTGGACAGGATTAGTCCCCTAGGATGCCGGGGGGCTAATTGCACACGGAGGTTAGGCAACTTTCTCATTGCATAAAACTTTATCACTGCTTGGGGCAAAAAAGAAGGGACTACCCAAGGGGCACAATTTTCACCTTGCCCCAGACACCCATTTTGTCGCCCACAATAATAACCACACTACGTAGCTCCTCGATACTCCGGGCTTTTTCAATTGCCTTAGGAATATCATTTGCGGCCTTGACTATATTGCCCAGGGCTGTGGCTGCGGCATCAGCTAAAGCTGCCGAGGGTGAAAGGGCAATAACGGCGTCAGCGCTGCCCATGCTTAAAGAATGTCCTACGGTTCCTGAAGACGTGCCTATGCCCAGTGGTGTTTCTCCAGGCGTAATTTCCAGGGCAATTTTTTTAGTAAAAGCGGATTGCCCGGCGTAGATGCCCACCAGCCTCTTCTTAGATATTTTCAGAAAAATATCGCCACCATTTTCCACAATCGCCTCAGGCGAGAAAGCGAGTAAATCCTTGCCTACTGCTTCAGCAATGGCGCCAGCTACCGCTGCCATAGGACCAACACCTGTTAATTGAGATACCCTGGCCATTTCTTTGACAATGGCCGGGGCTTCAGCTTCAGCCTGGTAAGGCTCCAATGTGGTCAGGAAAAGAGGATGACGCTCAATATATGCCTCTAGAGAGCCACGGTGCTTTAGCACGGAATCACGAGCTTTATTCCTTAGATTACGCCGGGCGCGGATGTATAGGTCTGTCTGCTTTACTGCTACCTCAAAAGAAACCAAATCGCTGTCTTTAATCCAGTGGCGGTAGAAACGTGGCTCATGCATAGGGATTCCTTCCCTTCACCTCGTTTAGGGTCAGAAATTCAATATCATCGCCCGGGGAGGGCAAGCCTTGACACACAGCCCACAGACAACACACTTATTGTGGTCAAAAAGCACTTTCCTGGTTCTT
>Ga0209635_10002937_pt1 | contig 13170 bp, 10 predicted proteins | sample DeeMarSWOR230_32_FD_187463 | JGI IMG/M metagenome (GOLD analysis project Ga0209635, IMG submission 187463) | Marine sediment microbial communities from White Oak River estuary, North Carolina - WOR-2-30_32 (SPAdes) (version 2) | ecosystem: Environmental > Aquatic > Marine > Intertidal zone >...
TTTTCTTCCTTTAGATATGGAATTGGCATACAAAAATTCTATTTACCTCGCCTTCTTTCACCGTTTCATCCTGTCCCCGAGATGGTTGGTCATTGTGGTTCTAACGGTTCAGTGGCTTTTTATGTACCCGATATGGATCTTTATATAACAGGAACCATAAACCAGCAAGCAAGACCCAATGTCGCGTTTCAGACCATGATAAAGATTATTAATAAATTAGGGTAACTAAAAGGTTTTTAAAGAAGAATTAAGGGAACATACATTAGATTATTTTTATTCGAAAATATGGTGTTTTTACATAACAAACGGATTAACACCGACGCCAAATGGATCCTGGTTTTTGGTGGCTTGTTAATTTGAACATAGTAACCGGTTCATCAAAGATACTAGCCGTGATGTTTGGCGGGATTAAACACCATAGGTTGGCCTTTTCGAAATTATTTAAACAAAGGATAAATATGATGATGAAACTGGGTTTCATTGGAATAGGTAGAATTGCGTGTGCTGTGGTGAAGGGATTAGGTACTTCAAATATTAAAAATACAACTATTAATTTATCGCCAAGAAATGATAAGAATTCAAGTTATCTAGCGAAAATATTTTCTAATGTCAATCGATTGGAAAGTAACCAGCTTGTCTTGGATAATTCTGATATAATTTTTATTTCAGTGCCGCCAAAAGGTTCAAAAGAGGTACTCAATAGTCTGAAATTCAAAGAGACTCATACTGTAATATCATTTATTCCTTTTTTAATATTTTCAGAATTAGTAGAAGCAGTAAAACCCGCCAGTAAAGTAAGTCGGGCAATTCCCTTACCTACTGTGGTGAATCATAATTGTCCGATTCCAATTTTAAATTCAGATAAAACAATTACAAAATTAATTAGCTATATCGGTCAACCACTTCTGTTGGAAAACGAAAATCAGCTTCATGTATTATGGACTTTGACTGGATTTATCGCGTCTTTTTATGATTTATTGAAAGAATTAAGTGCCTGGACCACATCAAATGGTGTTAATGAGCAAATTGCCAATAAATATATTGTAGATATGTTTCATTCGCTTACTTTCTCAGCTAAGGAAGGCAATCAAATAGATTTTGATGAACTTGTGAAACATGCGACAACACCAAATGGATTGAATGAACAGGCTTTAAAAGAGCTTCAAGAAAAGAGAGTCCATGAAGTTTATAAAATTACTGCAGATAAATTGTTAAAACGGTTTTTGATAAATTTATAATTTATTAAAATTAAATAAAGCTAATTTATTTTTGTCCTAATAAGTCATCTAAAACAGAATCTGCGAAAAGAGTAAAAAGTATTTCTGTCTGGCTCAAACGAATATCAGTTTAAAATGCATGCCATCGCAGGCATAATATTGGGTAATAAAAGTCTTATTACCGGGAACAGTGAGTCTGTTTACCTCCAAGGATTAAACTGATAAAGGATTTTTCCGGCTTGATTCACAATGCAGACATATATATTTTTAGTATGTAAATTAATCCCACAATAATTCTGAGGTTCTTTAACATGGAATTGCATCATATCCTTCTATGGGAGTTTGATAAATGATTCACTAAAAAGAATATTAGGAGAGGAATACTTCCTTAATTTAGAACAAGTATATATCTATTAATTGCAGACGATATTGAAGGTCTTAGTGGCTTTTGGCTGTTTTCCTCAAGAAACTGACTTTGTTGTAAATGATCATTTATCTTTATGGTGGCTGAAGCGCCATACTGTTGCACTGTTCAAAAAAACTAGAAATATAATAATTCAAATGAAGGAGGTCTTATGGAAGAAGAATTAAAGGCCGGATGTGCTCGACCTACCGGTGGTCCGGTGGGAGAAGAAGCTCCTGAACAAACACCTGAAATAGATAATGAAAAAAAGGAGGTCTTGAGTATGATACAAGTTGGTAAAAAAGCGCCTGATTTTACTGCACCAGCCTACAAAAATGGTAAATTTATTAATGTAAAGTTATCAGAACACTTAGGGAAATGGGTTCTACTGTGTTTCTATCCGGGTGATTTTACCTTTGTCTGAGCAACCGAAATTTCAGCAGTTGCTGAAAAATATCCTGAATTTCAGAAGCTTGGAGTAGAAATTTTCTCCATGAGTATTGACAGTATTTTTGTACACAAAATGTGGAATGATCATGAGCTATCCAAAATGGTAAATGGAGGTGTTCCTTTTGCTATGCTATCTGACGCTGGCGGTAGAGTCGGAAAGGTCTATGGTATTTATGATGAGGATGCCGGTGTTGAGAACCGCGGAAGATTTATTATTGATCCGGATGGAATTATTCAAGGGTATGAGGTGTTAACACCGCCAGTCGGAAGAAATGTGAATGAAACGTTCCGGCAAGTACAAGCATTTCAGCTTGTAAGAGCATCAAAAGGAAAGGAAGCCACTCCCTCCGGCTGGAGACCTGGTAAGATGACCCTGAAGCCTGGGCCAGAACTGGTCGGTAATGTTTGGAAAGAATGGAAAACTAAAATGGCATTCGATTAAATAATTCAATTACCCAACAACAGCATGAACACGGACACCAAAAATCTGTAACTTTTTTTGCATCAATAAGATTTATTATTTTCGATAAGTTTTCGTTTTAATAATTTTTCCAAGGCTTTTTGCGCTGTTTATACAGAGCATAATAGCGAGTAAGAGCAGAGAAGTAGTGAGGTGAAAATTTCCCTACAAGATATCCACAGAACCATCGGTCAGGCCACCGGACAGAAAGTTTAGGAGAAGGGTAAGGGTGTCATCGAGAGATGTCCACCTCTCCTGATTTAATGTTTGGTATTATTTAATACTATTAATTTTATTACCAGATTATAAATGAAAGCAATACAAATAGAACGTCCTGGTCATACGGTTTTAGTGGATTTAACGCTTCTAAAACCAAAAGCGAATGAGATTTTAATTAAGGTGATGGCCACTGGAATATGTGGTACGGATATCCATATATTACGTGGTGATTATATAGGAAACTATCCTATTATTCCTGGTCATGAGTTTTCAGGAATTGTTGAGCAAATTGGAAAAGGAGTTTCCAGACTTCACAGAGGAGCTCGTGTAGCGGTTGAACCAAATATAAGCTGTGATAATTGTTACAACTGCCTCAATAATCGTCAAAATTTTTGTGAAAATTGGCAAGCTGTCGGAGTGACGCGACAAGGTGGTATGGCACAATATATCATTGTTCCAGAAAAAGTTACCTTTGATATAGGAGATTTACCATTTGAGTATGGGACCTTTGTGGAACCTTTATCATGTGTTTTACACGGTATTGAGCGAATTAATATAAATATATCAGATCGTGTGCTGATCTTGGGTGCTGGTCCAATTGGAATATTATTCTTACAGATGATTCGGTTGCAAGGTGCGGGTTATATTTCTGTTTTAGAAAAGCAATCATCCCGTGCAGAATTAGCTAAAAGATTCGGAGCTGACCTGGTGGCGATTGATATAAATGACCTCAAGGAAAACGACTTCGATATTGTTATAGACGCAACTGGTAAGATTATCTTAATGGAAAAAACAGTGGATTTAGTTCGTCATGGTGGGAAAGTATTACTATTTGGAGTACCTTCAGCAGGAGAAAAAATGAATATCGAAGGTATTAAAATATTTCAAAAAGGATTAACATTATTGTCTTCATTCACATCTCTTCGTAATTCATATCAAGCAATCTCGTTATTACAATCCAGACAGGTGGATGTATCCGAATTAATTTCTCATAAATTTCCATTATCAGATTTTAAAAGAGGAGTTGAATTGATTGAGAGAGGAATTGATAATGTAAAGAAAGTGTTAATCCTACCTCAGGAATAGTCTTCTATCGAATATTATATAGCATTTAACCTATATTTATCCTAAAAAATCCCCTATAAATAGTGACTTGTAAAATAATATAGTGTTCATGCCCAAAAAATTGATTTTTGCTTTTCAGTTGCTTTTGATCAATGTATACCTCCGATCTGACTTCTGCTTTCATCCACAGCTTCGGATGATTTACGTTTGGTCCGCGTCACATCTCGGGACAAGCGCCTATTGAGAATTATAGGCGGAGAATAATCCTATTTTCTTACTGACAATTACATTTAAAACTTGTAATTACTACCAATATTAATGCTCAATTTCATTTCTGATCTGTTGTTAAGCATGATGGTGATTGTAACTTTTATCTCAGTGAATTATTGTTAAAAATCATTACTGCTTGATCCAGAATCTAGGCATATATATTTTAGATATAAAGGTTAAATCTGCAGTAATATTGATGATGTTCGTGTTAAATCAAATTTTTCCCTCCTTTGGTTGGTTTGTTATCTGAAAATTTTAATTTATTTAAAAAAGGACAAGACTAATATAAATACCATTCATTTAAATACTGTTCAATAAACCATAATTTACATGGCTTTAAACCGATAGCACTGCTCAACAACCTTGCTTACGGTGCTTATGATAATTACTGCAATTTGTTCAACTATATAATAGGAAAATTGAAAATGCATATTAAAAAAATATGGTTCATCAAGTTCATTTCCATTTCCTTCCTGAACACGTCCATATTCATCAGCAGTGCCATGGGCACTACTTTTGCGAAAACTGATATGCAAGAGACCATGTATATCAGTGGACGGTATTTGTATAGCGCTGCGGGCGAAAAAGTGATTCTACGCGGTATAAATGAGATGATGATTTGGTCAAATGATCGAACCGGGATAATTATCTATCCTGAAATAGCCAAAACTGGAGCCAATTGTGTACGAATTGTCTGGACCAGAGAAGGTAGTGTTTCTACCCTGAATCAATCAGTTGCAAATTGCCTGGATAATAAAATGATTCCGATAGTTGAACTACATGATGCAACCGGAGTAATAGATTCTGTACTGGCATTAGTCGATTTCTGGACAAGCACTGCCATGGTGAATATGATTGAAACTCACAAGAAATGGTTCCTGCTAAATATCGCCAATGAAGCTGGTGATAATGATGTGACTGAAACAACATTTGTCAATACTTACAAAATGGCAATTGATAAAATTCGTGAGGCTGGTATCACGGTCCCGCTCATCATCGATGCCCCCGGATGGGGACAGAATGAAACAATGATTATCAAAACCTGGTCTGAGTTGTTTAATCATGATCCCCTGAAGCGGGTTATGTTCTCGGTTCACACTTACTGGATAAGCAATCAGCAGACCAGAATAAAAACACTTATCGATAATGTGGTGCAGCAGGAAATTCCACTTGTGTTTGGCGAAGCGCCACAGGAATACGGATGGGATTGTGAAAGTATCTTCCCCTGGCGTAATCTGATTGCTGCCTGTCAGGAGAACGAAATCGGGTGGTTACCCTGGTCATGGGGATATGTCAACAATGGCAATTGCCCCGGTAAGTTTGATATGACGACCGATGGTGTTTACGGCCATTGGGAGACCTCCTGGGGGGAAGGGATCGTTGTTACCGACGTAAACAGCATTCAAAATACCTCAGTCCGTCCTCCCTCTTTGATCGATCCAGAAACGACTGTACCCTTTGCAGAAAAAAACAAAAATAGGCCAGTTCGGTTTATATTACACCAGAACCACCCGAATCCATTTAATCCGAGCACCGTTATTAGCTGGCAACTAGCCATTGGCAGTCATGTAGAACTGAGTATCTTTAACGTTTCAGGTGAAAGAGTGGCAACACTGCTATCAGAAAAACAGTTACCGGGAATTTATCATATTGAATGGTCCACACCAGTCGGGATGGCCAGCGGTGTTTACTTTTATGGTATAAAAACCGATACCGGCTTGATGGAAATAAAAAAGATGATTTATCTCAGGTAGCAAATTATGGGTTGCGGTATTATCAACGCTTCATTTCAGACGGTAAAAGCTGCAGTATGAGTTTTGATATAACCAAGGCATCCCGCTACTAAAGCTACAGCCGTCTGATAACAAAAAAATATATTCATTTATGCAAGTATTTATTTTATGAAGACAATCAAAATGTCAATTTTTCTATATTTAATCATTTTCATTTTGATGAGTGGTGCTTTCGGTCAAAGTAATTGGGAGAATAAACGTATGAGAGCGACAGGTATTGGGTATGGTAATCCTTATTTGCCGATCGAGGATCAAACAGTAACTGCATTTGAATCAGCTAAGAGAAAAGCATTGCGAAATTTATATGATAAGGTAAAATCATTAAAATTAAATTCTGGAGAGACTGTTGGAAGTAAAATTATTCAAAATGAGTCATTAGCAATTAAAGTAGATAATGTAATTCGGCATTTTAATATAATCGATATTCATGAAATAAGTTATGATACGGTAGAAATTGATATTGAAATTGCTCTATATAATATAGTCGTGGCCATTTATGGACCTGAAAAATATCATTTATATCAAAATTTCCCCAATCCTTTTAATATGTCATCTACAATTCAGTATATTATCTGGTATGATGATTATGTAGTAATAGATTTTTATAATGCTTTAGGTCAAAAGAGTAAGACATTTTGCGAGTGAAAATAAACCGGCAGATGAGAATTATATTATATGGGATGGTAAGGATTCATCAGGTAATTATCTATCCAGTGGCGTTTACTTTTTTATACTTATGGTAGGAGAAAGAAAGATATCAATAAAGAAAGCTTTGTTAATTAGCTGAAAAAGGATTTAATGATTTTAAATTCCCTTTAACCATTTTTCACAATTTATCAGAAACCCCTAAACATGAAAATATTATATCCGATTATGGGTAAGGTTCTTTTGTTGTAATCCGTGTAAGAAGAAATGGATATTAGATTGAACAATGTATAAGTGTCAAGAAATTGCAGAAGGGAAAGTTTCTGTAACTACTCCAACGAAATCTATATCAGAAATCAAGACAATTTATGGATTATTTTTTGTTAATTAATTTCCGGATAAAGGGAATTAAAATAAATAACTATGCAATAAAATGACCATAAAAATAATTTCTACCTTTCCAGATGACATTTAACTTATAAATTTCTTAAGTAAATAAAAGAGGAGATGGAAATGAAAAAAAGAAATTTCACATACTTTTTTTTGGCAAGTTTAATGACGGTTTTCTTTTACTGCGGTGGTGATGATGATTCCACCCCAACGGGTCCGGATAATGGTAGTAATATAGTAGAAATCACTAGAAATATTACTGAAGTTACTACCTGGAGTGAGGATTCAATATATGTGATAAAAAAGTGGGATTTCTATGTCAGTAATACCTTAAATATCGAGGCTGGCACCATAATAAAGTTCACACCTGATGGGCCGTATTTAATGTTGGGAAGCTCCGGGACTATTGTTGCCAATGGAACGACATCAAAGCCAATTATTTTTACCTCTATAAAGGATGATCAACACGGTGGTGATACCAATGGTGATGGTGATGCCACTGGCCCGGCGGCAAGAGATTGGGGTTGTATTAATACCAACGGTCAAAATGGCTCAATTTTTAGATATTGCCATTTCTATTATGGTGGCAGTACCAGTTATACTTATACTCTTGCTATTGAAGCTGGATCGATTGCTTCAGTTATAAATTGTACTTTTGCATATAATGATGGCAGCGACGGTACTGGTTGGTATGGAGCTCTTTCTGCATCCAGCGCCGAGGCGGGTACTGATATCAGAAATAATATTTTTTATAACAATGTTCGCCCCTTATCAATTACCGATCAATATAATATCGATGATTCAAATATTTTCCACAATCCTGCTAATGCTGCACAGACAAACACTTATAATGGTATTTTTGTCTATACCCAGCATGTCGAGAGAAACATTTCTTGGGCAGAAACCGAAGTTGCATTTGTCATCGATGATAATGATTGGTGGGTATCTTCGGGATATTCATTAACCCTGACTAACAATGTTGTTTTAAAGTTTAAATCCGGAAGCGTTATGCTACTTGCGAATGGAACATCCTCACTTCCTAATTATAACGGAAGCGGTGTATATTTTACAAGTTATAAAGATGATGGTTTAAAAGGGGATACCAATGGCGATGGTAACATTACTTCTCCAAGCAATTATGACTGGATCGGTATCTATGATGATTCTATGAGTATTCCATCGCCCTATTTCTATCTATGGAGTAATATTTTATATGATAGCTATTAATGAAATAATTATTCCCGGTTCGTTATAGGGATTATTGGCTAGTTAAAAATTTAATATAACTCGTTCTTTAGTTCCGAAAATATTTATAATAACATATTATTTTTATTATATTTAGTAAAATTGTCCTGCACTCAATTCTATAACCAATCTTCAAATATGTTTTGAAAGGTTTATTGAGTGCGGGAGAAGTCGAGAAATCTTTATAAGTTCAATAGATTTTTACGCGTCTTGCCGCCCGTCAGGACGCCCGTCTGGCACCGGACAGGGCATTGCCGGACTGGCCCTTTTAAAGCTGGACTTACGGCCGGACAAGCAAGTCTGGCATGATACAAATTTTTGGATCTGATAAGTTCTTTGAATTTTTCAAAGGTTTCTCAAAAATGTTTTAATATACACGCCAGTACCTTAAACACCATATTATACAAATTGACTCTACTATTTTTCTCTGGAGGGATTTGTTTTGTGGGTTAATTAAAGAACGGTTGTCGTTAGGGGAACGGCTGATCATTCAGATTCAGGTGTATGTATATGAGATAAAATATCTAGCTTATTATGTTTTCTGTTTCTTCTCCCCTTGACAAAATCAAATATTTTTTTAAATTATGCTATTACCTTTGTTCATAATCCCTGTTTCAGGGAGCAGGGATATAGATAAGCTGAATCCAATTTTTTAGATTGTTTTCCTGTTCATATTGTTTTTTTCCTCCCTCAGGTAAGCTGAAATTTTCTTGATATTCATTAATCGTTACATAAATTATGCTTTAAACCATTAGTCTTTGAAAAATTTAAAAAAGTACGGAATTATACGGTTAATTGTCACTGGCTAAAGAGAGAAAAAAAATGAAAGAGAGTGATCTGAACTTTTTTATTGACAGTACTTTAGAATTTTTTCGAACAACAACAAGCAAAGAAGTGGAAATTGGTGTACCGTACCTAAAAGATAAAGATCCGATAGTTTTGGATTATACCGGAATTATTAGAATTTCAGGAGAGCAGAAGGGTAGTATATATTTTACTGCGTCAAGGGATATGTTAATAGAGCTCGGAAGTTATATTCTGGAAGATATCGATTATGGTGAAGACGAACTGAAGGATCTTGTGGAAGAAATTGTCAACACTATTGCCGGTAGTGTGAGGGGGGCTTATGGCAGCAGTTTTTTAATTTCGGTACCTGCAGTTATAGAAGGTATGCCAAAGGATATCTGTTTTCCGGAAAACCTAACCGGATATGTTATTCCTATTGTCTGGCAGGATTATAAAGCGTTTTTGGTTGTTTGCCTTGAATAAAATAGAGAGTATACAGATTCAAAAATATGTGACGAATTGTTAATACAGACAGCAGACACTTAATTCTTTTTTTATCAAGATTGAAAATATGAAATTAGATTTAAATTAAATACTTATTTTCTAATGGAAATAGAAGAAACCTGCTTCTGGAAGGATTAATATACATTTTGCCAGTAGAAATTATTGGATAATTATCTTAGAATGATCATGGTCTTGCATTACTTATCTTTCCTTCCCTTGCCATATTCCCAAAATTTTGTAAATTGTTTTGGTATCCTTTTAAATTAGAATCAGATTTATGTTTACTTTCACTTTTCTTGAAAAATTATACATGATGTTTCGCATAAGTCCGTTGAAATTAATAATAATGTATTATTTTTTATATAGTAAATAAAATTGTCATTTCGAGCGGAGTTCCGGCTATCCGGAACGAAGTCGAGAAATCTTTATAACTTCAATAGATTACTTCCTGTCTGGCCACCAGGCTGGCACATCGCTCTCTCGATCAGCTTGTCCGGTGGCCAGACGTGCGGTGATCGCTGCAGTCTGAATGACTTTAAATAATACTTTTGCAAAGCTAAGGGAATATTATAAAGTTACATAATCCGTCGTACTAATTATGAAAAAATTAGCAAGAATTAATATTTATAAGTGATTATGTATCATTTATCATTCTATATTTATTATCTCGGATAGATACTTTGCAGTGGATGTTTATTCCAAAAGGAAAATAACTACCAATTTCCTGATACAGGGTTATGTATAATTATTTAAATTATGAGTTTTAGTGTTGAAGAGAATATCTGATTAAGAAAATCCTTGTCTAGTAGGGCGGATAAAAGCGCAGTGTGTTAAATCAAATAAAGGAATTATATATGAAAACCATATCCGAAAAAATCCGTGAAATAATCAGCACAACCAAACCAGAGTTATTGAAAATTTCACCGGAAATTGCTTGCAGAAAAATAAGTCCAGAAATTTGGTCAAAAAAAGAAATTCTTGGTCATCTGATTGATTCTGCTGCAAACAACCACCAGCGCTTGGTAAGGGGGGCACAAAATCTTGCTCAGGATTTTCCTACTTACAATCAAAACCAATGGGTTGAAGTTCAATGCTACAATGAAATGAATTGGTTTGATCTGATTGAATTTTTTTCCCAATATAATTATCACTTTTGTCGAGTAATTGACTATTTGCCTGAGGAAGTTTTAAGCAATCCATGTAATATTGGCAAAGAAAACCATGTTACTCTAAAATTTGTTATTGAAGATTACCTTCGGCATTTAGGACAACATGTTGAAAAAATCTTAGAACCATTGGCATAAAATGTTGTAACCGGATTGTCACTATGATTCTCTCCATGGCAGTCGGTTATCAGCATCATTTGGTATGAGTCAAATAACTGTAAAAAATAGAGGTGATTCAAGAAAATGTACTTAACAAGACATCAAGATATACAAGGTCCGCGCTGGGCTTTGGATGGGTATTGGTTACCTCAGGATTTCAACCTGAAGTTACTACTGGAGTTGCCAGGAGGTGCGCTGGTTGGTTTTTTGAAGGCGATACCGGTGGCGGGGGCAGCGAACGACAAACTTATGGCACCAATTGAAGCTGAACAGGAAGTATGGGCGTGTGGGGTAACCTATGCCCGCAGCCGTGACGCTCGCGAAGCAGAAACGGAAGTCAAGGATATTTATGAAAAGGTCTATGAAGCAAAGCGTCCAGAAATTTTCTTCAAAGCCATTGGTTGGCGAACGGTCGGTCATAGAGGCACGATTCGGATCCGACAGGATACCCGCTGGAATGTTCCGGAATCGGAATTAACTCTGGTGATTAATTGCCAGGGTGAAATTATCGGTTACTGCGTGGGGAATGACCTATCCTCAAGGGATATCGAGGGAGAAAATCCACTATATCTACCCCAAGCAAAGATATATAATGGTTCCTGTGCCATTGGACCGGGTATTCGGATTGCCCAGGCAGAAGAGCTTCGAGACCTGCAGATTGAGATCGAAATTGTCAGGGAAAACCAACTGGTTTTCGAGGAAAAAATCCGAAGCTCGCAAATGAAACGTTCGTTTGAGGAACTGGTATTCTACCTGACTGCCGAATTGAGATTTCCGCACGGGGTATTCTTAATGACTGGCACCGGTATCATACCCCCTGATAATTTCACATTACAAAAAGGGGATCTCGTACGCATTAAGATAGGTTCACTTATGCTTGAGAATGAGGTTCAAGACTGAATAACATTAAGATTAAGCTGCTTCAACCAGAAAGGCAGGTGTCAGTAAGTTCATTACTAATTCGAAGGAGAGCAGAATGTCATTGCAACCAGTTTTAATTGCCGGTGAATGGCGAGAAGCAAAAAATCCCGTCGGTTCATTTACCACAACTAATCCCGCAACAAAATTAACACTTCCGGAAAGATATCCCATTTCCAGTATGGATGATGTCTTGGAAGCTCTGCAGGCGGGAAAGGAAGCAGCTGACGCGTTGCGTTCAGTCTCACCGAATAGGATTGCAGGTTTCCTAGAAAAATATGCAAATAATATAGAGATCCGAACGGACCAACTTGTCGAGATTGCCAATCTGGAGACCGCCCTGCCTAAGGAACCACGGTTGAGACTCGGTGAGTTGCCTCGGACTACAGATCAACTACGCCAGGCCGCAACTGCAGCACGCGAACGTTCCTGGTGCCAAGCAATGCTTCACACAAAAAACAACATTCACTCAATGTTTGGTCCTTTAGGAGGTCCAGTAGTTGTGTTTGGACCGAATAATTTTCCTTACGCCTTCAACGGTGTTGCCGGTGGAGATTTTGCTGCAGCTATTGCGGTAGGTAATCCGGTTATCGCCAAAGCTAGTCCGGGACACGCTGGTACAACGAAAATACTAGCTGAAGCTGCGTTTGAGGCTGTGGAAGCGTGCGGATTGCCTCTGGAAACTGTTCAGCTTATTTACCATATGCCATCTGAGGTCGGGCTGAATCTGGTCTCTCATCCTTTTGTTGGTGCCACCGGCTTCACAGGAAGCCGAAATAGTGGGCTGAAGTTGAAAGAAGCCGCGGACAAAGCCGGAAAACTGATCTATCTTGAGATGTCCAGTATCAACCCGGTATTTGTGTTGCCCGGCGCATTGAGTGAACGTTCACAAGACATAGCTAATGAGCTTTATAACTCCTGTTCTCTGGGTGCCGGTCAGTTCTGTACAAATCCTGGACTGGTGGTTGTGAAAAGGGGTGATGATGGTGAAGCTTTTGTGGATTCTGTCGCAAAACTTTTTAGGGATAACATCCCAGGTATTTTACTGACTGCCTCCGGACCACAGAATATCGCGGAAGCCATCAGTACACTAACTGGAGCAGGAGCAATGGTAATTGTTGGTGGTACTGAGGCTGATGGTCCGGGCTATGCCTTTTCGAATACGCTACTGCGTGTTTCGGGTGATAGCTTCCTGCAAAATCCAGAAATTTTGCAGACTGAAGCTTTTGGTACGGTTAGTCTTATAGTAGTCGCTAATGATATAAGCCAAATGACCGAAATCGCCTCCAAACTGGAGGGAAATCTGACAGGTTGTATCTACAGTCACACAAGAGGCGAAGATGATTCAGCATACGACCAGATTGAAAGAGTTCTCCGATTAAAAGTAGGCAGGTTATTGAATGATAAAATGCCAACAGGTGTGGCAGTAGTACCATCAATGAATCATGGCGGTCCTTTTCCGGCCACCGGGCATCCTGGC
>Ga0209635_10002939_pt1 | contig 13161 bp, 10 predicted proteins | sample DeeMarSWOR230_32_FD_187463 | JGI IMG/M metagenome (GOLD analysis project Ga0209635, IMG submission 187463) | Marine sediment microbial communities from White Oak River estuary, North Carolina - WOR-2-30_32 (SPAdes) (version 2) | ecosystem: Environmental > Aquatic > Marine > Intertidal zone >...
CTCATCAAGAAACATGTCATGAAGAAACACCGTGAAGTGGAATACAAAGATCAAGAAAAAAAATGGGGCCACAAGGAGCGAGATTGCCTGCGAGCATATTTTAAAGTCAGAAAGGAAATAATTCTCGCCTACGAAACCCTTACTGAAAAAGAAGGTGAGCAACTGGCCCGCGCAACAAGAGGCATGCTGAAACCTGATATTGAAAAATGTGTGGACGTTTATGTCCAGACAGGGTACATTCCTCAAGAACTGGCTCATCCTACAAATACTTGTGATCCTCTCACAGGAAATTGGGCAGAGCATTTGATGGACCCTTACTGTTTGAGAGATATTTTGCTGCAGGCGGGGTTTAAAGCAGAAGTACTGAACGGTTATCACGGTCACTATAAAAACAGTGCAAAAACCCTTCTTGGAAAAATGTTGAACGTAGCCATTTCTCTCACAGGAAGGCAAGGAATTAGAATGGCACCGTTTTTCACCATTTATGGGAGAAGAGAATGAGAATAAGATAGTATTTTTGAATGATACTTGATTCCTGCAAATGGCTGAAAAAATGGAAATTCTACGATGGGCATATGCACCCTGTCATTTGCCATTTATTATTTGCCATTCGGCATGAACATTTAAATAGAGAGTGTAAATTGACATATTGTCGGTTGTATGAAAGTGAAAAGAAAATGGAAGAAGGCTGCTCTCCTGTTCCTGGCTGCTTTGATCGCCACTCCTTTCATATGTGATCTCACCGAGAATGTATCTGAGAAGGTTATTAGAGGAGCATACGAGACACTAATAGGTGAACCTGGCAAAAGATTCTTGGTAGATGAATCTGGCATCCCTATTGTCGACTATAAATATCAAGGCGAACTTTACATTGGAGAACAGAGAAATCCTGTTACTATCAGTTTGAAAGCCCTTGAGTATTATGAAAGGTATGAAGCAGGTGATGAAGAGGGTGAACAACTATTCCTGAACTGTTCGGATTGGTTAATTGATAATGCAGTGTTGTATGACAGCTATGCAGTGTTGGAGTATGAGTTCTATTGGTCATATGGGAACATGACTCCTCCATGGCGCTCTGGAATGGCTCAGGGTCTCGCTTTGCAGGTTCTGATCAGAGCACACAGTATCACAAATGATGAGAAATATCTGAACAGTGCACAACGCCTCTTGAACTGCTTCTTTGTTGGTCTAGAAAATGGAGGTGTTACTCGCAAGAGTGCAGCCAGTGGGTGGTGGTATGAAGAGTATGCTGATGAAGGAAGCGAGGAAACCAGAGTGTTGAACGGGATGATGTTTGCAGTGATAGGAATTCATGACTACTACCAGTATACAGGAGATGCAGATGCGAAATATCTTTTTGATCAAGGCATTAAAGCTTTGGAAAAAGGGCTGCCAATGTATGACAATAATGGAAACTCCTATTATGATATCCTTGGGAATCCATCAGGGAAATATCATGACATCCATATTGAATTGTTGGATCAGTTATACCGCATCACAGACCGGGATATATTCAAAGAGTATCACCATAGATGGAAGGACTACAAAGAATCCTTTTTTGTGCTTCGACTGATAGCACGTCCCACAAGAATGGGGTGTGCAATCTTTGTGGGAAATTTCTTTGTCTTGCTGCTATTAGTAGGAGTTATCTACATTCTAAGTGAAAGGAGGAAAATCAAGAATTGAATCCTGGTGTGAGCAGATTTTCTGTGAGTTCAGCATCAATCCCATTGATTTACCCTTTACGCAAATGTGGAAACCCCCATGTGGATGTATTGTCTGGAATGATTTCTGGAATCTGTACTCTCCTCTAGCTTTGGCAATATTTTTAAACCTCAGTGCTCAACTATAGTCATGGCGCAGTCAGGAGAAAACTCCCTCATCAAGGAAATGAAGATTGGAGAAGAGAAAAATGTGAAGATAAAACACTCTCAGTCCAGACCCAGAGAAGATTCAAAGAATGGCATGAAAGGCGTACTGGAGGAATCAACATGAGCCTGAAGAATAAATCAGTCTTGGTAACGGGAGGAGCAGGATTCATTGGAAGCCATCTAGTGGACAGAATAATAACAGAAGAACCAGATACAGTGATAGTAGTGGATGACTTCTTCGTGGGAAAGATGCAGAACCTTCACAAAGCACAAGAAGCTTGTGAATCCCTGAAAATCTACAACCAGGACGCTTGTGAATATAATAAGATGAAAGAGATCATCACTGGTAATGATGTAGATGTGGTATTTGATCTGGCCACCATTCCACTGCCTGCATCGTTGGAACGACCACGATGGTCATACGAGAAAAATGTGAATAGATGTTTGACATTGTGTGAACTGATTAGAAATGGGTTTTTTGATGTACTGATCCATTACTCATCATCAGAGGCATACGGAAGCCTAAAATACGAACCCATGGATGAAAAACACCCCTGGAATCCCACCACACCCTATGCTGCCAGTAAAGCAGCAGAAGATCATCTTGTATTCTCGTATCACTACACTTTTGGCATTGAAATGGCTATTATCAGACCGTTTAATAACTACGGCCCGCGCCAGAATGTAGAAAAGTACGCAGGAGTGATCCCATTGACTATAAAGCGGATACTAGATGGAGAATCCCCCATCATCTATGGGGATGGGCACCAGACCAGGGATTACTTGTATGTCACAGATACCACAGATGCATCTGTACAAGTATTTAACCATAAAACCACAAGAGGCAAGGTGATAAACATTGCCAGTGGAAAGGAGAGAACTATCAAAGAGATAGTAACCATTATTGCTGAGTATTTAGAGTGCCATGCCCCCATTGTATGTAACCCACCCAGGCCCGGCGATGTCCGGCGCCACTTTGCAGATATATCTTTAGCCAAAAAGCTGATTGGATTTGAACCCACTGTACCCTTTAAAGAAGGTATCAGACAGACTATAGAATGGTACAGAAATTTACTATCACACAATAATAAGGAGGTGGTACCATAAGAGAGGTTAAAAATATTATTCTTATCTCTGTAGACGACCTCCGGTTTGACTGTGTTGGTCGTGAAAAAGATAAGCGATGGCTAAACCAGTATACTGCGCGTTCTCTGGTTGATACCCCTGTTCTGGATAATATAGCGAAATCTGGGATTCGGTTTACCCAGTGTGTATCCACATCTTCGTATACACCTTCCCCACATGCCAGTATAATGACAGGACTGTATCCAAATCGACATAAAGTAAGAACATTTTTTCATCTCTTACCCACTACTATAATCACGCTTGCAGATATTCTGAAGAACAAAGACTGGAAAACCAGTGCATGGGTCGAGCACCTCACCTTCAAGATGCAGAAAATAACAAAGGGAATAACCACAGTAGTTGAGTCATTTGGGCGTGAAAAAGCAAATTTATTTGGGTTCATAGATGGAATCTCTCCAGAAGAACACAATTTCGTATTTATACACGTATTTGATGTTCACAAACCCTATTTGTATACTACAGGAGGAAGTGAACGGTCTCAGTACAACCAGGAATATGTGGAAAAAATGAAAGCTTTTGCTGAGAAAGTAGACTGTGATGGTGATTCACTCCTTCAGAATGCTGAAACTGAAGCCAAGCGCGTTACCAATTATGATAGCCTCAGTCCATCTTTACAGGAGTATGCAGTTTTTAGATCGTTAGACTACCTTCTGAGAACCCATCTGAGAAATCAGGATTCTCTGTTTGAGGAAATGGTCCCATTGTATGTACAAGGTGTAAATAAATTTGACCAAGGAAAATTCAAAGATATGATAAACGCATTGACTGAAAAAGGATTGCTGGATAATGGATTGTTAATCATTGGGTCTGATCATGGAGAAACCCGGTGCACATGGGAGGGACGGGAAGATTTCATGAACAGCTTCAATGTACGAGAAGGTGCCATACATGTCCCATTGATCATGTATGCTGAATTTTTGCCTTCGGGGTTAGAAATACATAATGATGTGGGAATTATCGATATAGTTCCCACTGTGTTAGACCTTTTAAGTATACAAAGTAATCTCACTGTTGATGGGACCTCATTACTCCCTCTTATAGAATCTGGCACTGGATTACAACCCCGCACCCTATTCAGTGAATCATGGGCCTACCAAGGGAGCTCCACATTCTTTGGTGCTATGGACACAGCGAAAACCGAGTTTCTTGCAGAAGCATGTGCACGCAGAAATGGATACAAGTATGTATGGCGGAACCCTGACCTGGGAATCAACACATTTCATAACTATGAAGACGATCCCTTTGAGGAGAACCCCTTACCGTTGAATGAACCTGGACCTACCCTGCAGAAGGAGCTGTCCATATACTTGTTACAGTATCACATTGAAAAAATAAAAGACAAGATAACCCTTGAGAAAAAGTAGGGTGAAAAGATGACAAGTCCACGGTTTTTCGTTGGTATTCGGGAAATAGGCAATACCACATTAATGCTGTCGCGAGGACTGCGTGAACTGGGATATGAAGTGACCAACCTGGTTATTAAACCGTCAAAACGGATCATACCCCAGATAGGGCATGACAGGTACATAAGAATCTCAAATCACATTTCCTACCGGTTCGACTTGATCAGAGAGTTTTTAAGAGTTGTGCGTCCTCACGATATTTTTGTATTTAATTTTTCCTCCTCATTTTTCAGCGCATTTCTTTCAATAAAATATACTCGATCACTGGGGTATATGGATTTAAGCCTTCTGAAAACTATGGGAAAGAAGGTAATCGTTTTTTCAAATGGCTCTGATTTGCGGTCATATAGACTGTTGGTGGAGGAATTAAAAGAGGCTGGCTTACACTCACATGCCACGTACATTGAACAGGACCTCAGCAATCTGCTCTCTGCACAGTCTGACACATTAAAAAAAATCAAGGCACGAACAATTGAAAAATATGCAGACCACATTTTTGCCAAACCTGACAGGGCACAGTATCTCACAAAGCAGTTTCACCTGATCTGGCCTGGTATTGATGTAGATACCATGGAATGCAGAATAAACCAGTCTGACACTCCATTAATTGTACACGCACCATCATCCAATCCAGTGAAAGGAACTGCCTATGTCCTGCGCGCAATAAATAAGCTGAAACAGGACTACGAGTTCAGATTTCTCTTGTGCGAGAACATGCCCAATGAATTAGTCAGAAAGAAGTTAACTGAGTCAGAAATTGTGGTAGACCAGTTGTTGCTACCGGGCCACGGGCTTTTGGGTGTAGAGGCCATGTCAGCCGGTAACTCGGTGTTGGGTAGTGCAGTTCCCGGGTACAATGGCTTTCCAGAGAGCCTTCCCATCATCACCACCACCCCGGATACTATTTATGAGAATCTAAAGACAGTACTGGAAGACCCTGAATTGAGAAAAGACCTGGCACAGAAAGGAAGGGCATATGTGGAGCAGTACCATGACTACAGGAGGGTTACTGCAGATTTTTTAGAGAAAATAGGAGAACGGGTACCATGAATATCTATGACAGACACAGCTGGGACTACTATTTATGGAGAACAGGAAAATCGAAAGGTAAGTTTGCTGAATACATAGGTGAAAATGAAAAAATACTGGATAGCGGCGGTTCAGGTGTTATGGATGAATTTCTTCCCGATTTTGTAGATGTGGAGAATTATTTCAATCTGGATGTGAGTATTAAAATGCTGCAGCACAGTCAGTACACCAATGTCTGTGTGTCTGCAGATACTATTCCGTTCAAAGATAATGCATGAACTAAGACTGTACACTCTAAAATCTTTGATCTTATCTACTATTTACTTTCCCCTACTTCAATCTATAACGTTCTAAGAGAGTGAAAGCATCATGTATTAATTCTGCAAAGTATTTTCTATCCTCTTTTGTGGTTAGCACCAAAAAAATTATGGCTATATACGCTCCCAGAATGACTAGATTCACTCCATGTGAACCTGCCCAGGGGAGAGAGAAAGCTAAAAGCGCCATCATCGTTATTGCTGCCAATTTTGCGATCCACTTTACATCGATCTTCACTTTCAATATTCTCCTGATAAAAAAGAGGCCCAGAACAGTATTCAGTAACAGAGAAAGTGTCGTGGTTGCTGCTGCTCCTGCAATGCCGAATCGGGGTATGAGCAGTACATTTAACACAATATTCGTTGTTGCAGATACGACAACCAATTTCAGACTGATATCAGGGCGCCCCACTCCTGTGAGAGAACCGCCTACAGCCCGTATGGTAGCACCCTGAATAGCTGTCCCCACAAGGAGTATCTGCAGTGGCAAAATAGCTTCTGAAAACCCTTTTCCAAATAAAAAGGATATAATACTTTCTGCAAAGACCCCTACCCCTACTGCAATAGGTAAAAGAATACAGGCAGCGTACTTTATACTCTTGTCAATCATTTTTTGCAGCGCTCCAATATTATTCTTTGACCAGAACTCAGAAGTAGCAGGATAGGTTATGGTCTGAACAGCATTGGGAATCAACCAGAAGAACTCGCTTAACTGAACAGCCACAGCATACTGTCCCACTGCTGCAGCCGTCAAAAAATATCCTATAAGAATAGTATCTGCTCGGTAATTTATCAGATTAATGGCGTTCGCACCAAATATCTGTGAACCGAAAGCAAGCAGTTCTTTTGCTGTATTAGTAAACTTCTGGAAAGTTATTTTAAGGTAAGTCCTGCAGAACCAAGTTAACAAGAAACAGTAGCCCACAGAAGAGAGAACAATACCCCAAACTGCACCATGAACCCCGAATCCGCAATAGAACAATAATGTTGTTACCCCTATCATTAGAGCACTCTGAAAGATCCGTGCTGTTCCATGTTTCTTCATCTTTCTGAGTCCATTAAGCAATCCAAGTAAAACACCAGCTGTCAGAGCAAAAGGGAATACAGGGGAAAGCACTTTTAGCAAAAAAGAGAGTTCTGGCATGTGAAATACATGGGCAAGTATTCCAGATGAAAAATAAATTGTTCCTGTACATACAATACCCAAAATCAAAGATATTACAAGGCCAGAAGATATAATTTGGCTGAATCGTGTCTTGTCTTCTTTGAATTCAGCAGTGTACTTTGTCATAGTTCCCGGAATGCCTATCCCAGCCACTAGAATGCTAATGGCAAAGATAGTTGACGTCATTCGGTACAATCCCAGGTTATCTGCTCCAAGGTACCGTCCCAAGAGAATTATCACCGCGAAGTTGAGGAACATACTCATGACAGATGCGGCAAATGTTATACTAATATCAAATGCAAATTTCCTTGATGCTCGCATGGGAATCACTTTAATGGTTCAATATAACCTTTTAAAGGTTTGTGAGGAGTATCAAATATAATTTCTTAGAAATCTGACTGTCTGTTCCTCCTTCACTGTAGATATATCAAATGTAGGAGTCTGTCATTCAAAAGCGTTCCAGCAGCCCGGTTTTCACATTTTCAGGGCCGTAGTGGGTGTCCTCCAACTTCTTCACTGCAAAACCGCACTCTTCGAGAATCTGCATGAGTTCTCTGTACCTGGCACTCTGGAAAACAACAGATCGCACATTCTTGAGGAGCTCCCTTGCACCCATGAGCACCTCTGGTTCGTGGCCATTCACCGTTAGCTTGAGGACGTCTGCTCTGACTCCACTGAGGCTTGCATCAAGGGTAGTAGTTTCTATGTATCCTTTGTCATCTCTTACCAGTAACCCTCCCGATAGGTTCTGGTGAATGGAGAGCTTCACCTTCTGACCCTCTGTGTCAGATACAGCTTCATTGATAACCTGGATATTGTTGAGGGTTAAGAGTTCTGCATTCTTCATGATGCACTCACATCCTAAAGGGTCGGCCTCAACGGCGAATACCTTCCCATGTTCACCAACTCTCTGTGCTGCCAGGACTGAGTACTCACCAGTGCACCCTCCCACCTCCACCACAACATCGCCCTCTCTTAGTGCATCCAGGTAACGCTCGTTTCTCCTCATGCAGTTTAATGCCCATAGAGCGAATCTTCTGCTTTTTGTGGGTATAAACCATTTTTTTTCCATATACGTGGCTTCAAACACTTTTCCATCTTTTTTTATTCTTATGAGAAGTAGGGAAATGATAAAGTAAGAGAAGGCTGAACCCTTTTGTAGAAGACACCTCACTAGTGCTCTGGCCTTACTCAGTGCTTTCACGTCTTGTGGTGAGGAGTTTCATTTATATATCTTACTCTTGAAGGGAGCAGAGGTACTCTAGGTGTCTTTGTACTCTTCCGGAATTTTCACAACCCCTTTTGATGCAGTTTCATCGCCAAAGAGCTGCCTCTGTTTACTGGGTCTTAACTGAATCTATGATTCCTCATTAGAGAAATTATTGTACCACAATATAAAGACTGGAAAACCCTACATCAACATTTCAAAGCAAACCAAACATGGGCACCCTTAAAATGCATAGCATATTTTTCTCTCCCCCTTGTTCCTACAGCAATGAGCAGTGTTGTCTTGGCACAATTTGACAGAATAATGATTTCCAATACACTGGATGCAGCACCAGCGGGGATGTTTACCCAACACGGACATGCAAACTAAAAGCAGAGAATTCGAGTAGTCTGAGTTGCCTTTCATGAGAATGCTCATTTCAGTTCTTCTATACTGGCTTTCAGACATGAAGCTGCAGTGTCAATCTCTTCTTCTTTCAGCGCGTAGTACATGGGCAATGCCAGTGACCTTTCAAATACTTCCAGAGAATGGGGACAGCTATCTCTTGAGTTGTACACAGGCTGGATATGGGATGCATAGGTTCCGATCTGTGCTTGAACACCTTTCTCTTTCAGAATCGTGATTAACTTATTTCTGTTAATTCTCCTGTCCACGAGCGCCACATAGCTCTGATAGATGTGGGTTACCTCTTCACTCACGTAGGGAGCTTCTATCCAGTCTATTGATTCAAGGATTTCATTCCAATATTGGGCAAGTTGCTGCTTCCTCTCAATAATCTTGTTAAGTCTCCTTAACTGAACAACACCGACAGCAGCATTTATATCGCTCAATTTGTAGTTGTATCCTAGCTCAATAAATTCAGGGATAACGAATTCACTGCTTTCTTCTCTATCCCATGCGGAAACCATGCCAAAAACGGATAACATCCGTATCTTATCTGCGAGACGGCTGTCATTGGTGACTACCATGCCCCCTTCCCCCGTGGTCATACCTTTTCTCGCGTGAAAGGAAAAACAACCAATATCACCTATCATTCCTGCATATGTGCCCTTGTAGGTGGCACCAAATGCACAGGCCGCATCTTCAATAACAGGAAGACCATTCTCTTGTGCAGTATGCATGATCTCATCCATGGATGCAGGCTGTCCAAATGTGTGGACAGGGATGATCGCTTTTGTCTTTTCAGTGATTTTTTCTTCGATAAGCGCTGGGTCTAGGTTATAGGTTTTCATGTCCACATCTACGAACACCGGAGTTGCGCCACAGTATAACACAGCATGTCCAGTAGCAGGGAAGGTGAAATCTGCTACCAAGACTTCGTCATCTTTCTGTATACCCATGGCGAGCAGTGATAGGTGTAGTGCTGATGTGCAGTTGATGACTGCAATCGCGTGGCGGACACCAAGGTATTCTGCAGCTCTGGTCTCAAATTCTTTCACTTCTGGACCTTGAGAGACCCAGCCAGAACTGAGAACTTTCTTAATCTCTTTCAGTTCTTCGGAATCGAAATATGGTCTGAGTAGCGGAATTCTATGAGTCATTCTTTTCCCTTCTTTAACTCTGATTACCCTTCCAGTTCCTTTTTATGTTTATATAGGTTACTCTACAGCGTCTGAGGGTATACTGTCCTCTTCAGGGTTCTTGAGCAGAGAGTGGAAGCCTCTCTTATAGTAAGTATATTTTGAGAAGCCAACAACTTTGAACTTCCGGAGCCATATTCGCAGTAACCTCATGTATAGAACGAGATCATGAGAACACTGATAGTACTTTTCTGCAGGAAAACCTTAAATTACCCTCTTCTGATAGTGCTGTATGCTCGCAGAAATCACATGGTACATCCAGGTTATATTTTTCCTGTTTTTTCTTTTGTTTTGGCCAGGATATGTACTGCAGCGTGTTTTCATTGATTCAGATGATGCTTTGGAAGTACTCGTTTTCAGTGTAGCCTTCAGTTTGGCTTTTCTGGCCATCCTCTGTCTCATACTGGATGTGATATGGAATGTTTCATTACCATCTGTGAGCTGCAGCATCCTCCTGCTTTCCCTTGTGCTCTTCTTCAAGAGGCCCCATACCCTTATGTACCCTGAAAAGTGGGAAATACTGATCATCATTCTCATTTTAGCCTACGGATTCTTACTGCGTTCGTACACCCTTTTTGATGTGCTGCCTGAGGGCCAGGATGCATGGAGACATCTTTCGTTCATAGATTACATACATCAGACCCACACTCTTCCCCAGCTTCTCCCATGGGCAGAACCGGAGGAACCAGTGACCATCAGATTGTATCCTCCAGGGTCCCATTGCATTGCTGCATTACTGTTTCAACCCTTACCTTCTCTATCTTTCAACCTTGCCAAGGTATTCTTCATCGCTTTGGGGACAGGTTCTGCTCTTTCTTCATATGTTGTGTTCAGAAATTTGCTGGAAAGGAAAGTGGCTTTGCTTTCCACCCTGTTTGTGGCAGTCTTCATCCCACACATGGGCATGACCACAGAAGTCACTGCCCAGGCGGTTTCTATTTTCATGTATCCATTGGTTCTTTACCTGTTTTACAGGGGGAAGTTGATATCTTCAGGAATATTGCTGGGAGGAGTGATGATTATCCATCACTTCACTACCCTTACTATTCTCCTGCCTCTTTTTTCCTTTGCTGTCCTTTGTGCGTGTTTGAAAAATTGGAAATATTTCATCCCTTTTTTTGGAGTATCAGGCATTGCTGCAGTGCTTTCTGCCCTCTGGTGGCTGCAGCGGCCATTCAGCATAGTGCTAAATAGAGCTGAGATAACAACACCAACACCGATTGAAATTTTCTTCAATTCCTATATAAGAACTATTTCTCCCATTTTTGTGGTGCTATCCATGGCAGGATTTTATATTCTTTTAAAGGAGCGGAAGAAACACTATCTGTTCTTGATTGTCTGGGTTGTGACCCTATTTGTAGCCTCTCAACCAGTTGGTCCCATAAAATGGGCTAACCATCGGTTTTTGGCATTTCTTATATTTCCCTGCTCTGTTATGGCTTCTTCAGGACTTTTAAAGTTGAAAAAGCGATTAAAGAAAATACATTTTGTTTTTTTGATTTTGATCGTATTCTCTAGCTATCCACCACACTTTTGGCCAACTACTGGAGAGGAAAACCTTTTAGCCTGCGAATGGGTACAGGATTCCACTCTCGATTGTGTCTTTCATGTATACGGGGCATACTACACCTTTATATACCCACTTTCTCATCGAAAACTACACAGAATATCAGATTTTGATGATCCTTTTTCCTATGAGGGTGAAAAGACCACTTATTTCTACGATGATGCATCATGGATCCCCCATGACGTTGATCGATTTGGACAATTTGACAGGCTGTATTCCTGTTTTGAAGTAACTGTGTATAGGATAGAGTAATTACTTCGTGCAGTAATTCTTTAGTATTGTGACTGATAGAATTCATTCCAGAAGCCTCAGATAGACAGACTCTAGTTGATCAACCACATTTTTTACAGGCTGCTTTCTTGTCTTCGCTTATTGCTCTCTTCCTTTCTCTCTAGTCAAAGGGCTTGAAATCCAGAATGCTCAGATTTCCACTTTTTCTTTCGCTATTCATGAAATCCTGAATATCAAGTGTTGGCACTTCGAGTAGCTTCAGTTTTGAACTCCCGATAAAGCTTCCTCCTTATGTTCCTCATAGTGACGTTCATACCACCCATTCATGTATGATGAAGATGGCATTTAGAGATTCTGATGGAGTCAGGTTGTGGGACCTTATATATAGACTTTTTCAATTCGCATCTGCAGCGGAAATTGTCTATAAAGGAAAAGATGTAAAGAGTGCTGTCTTGTGGTATTCTTTTCACGAGTCTTAGTAGATTAGGTACTATAGCATAACCAATTTGAATTCATTAAATGGAAATGATACATCTGAAATTATGAATCATGCAAAAAGTTTATATAATACCCAAAGAATCCTATTTTATAAATCTAAAGGATTTGATATAAATGGATATACCAAAAGGAGAAGGGTTTCTTCCAGGGTATACCCGGAAGGATTTGGTAACACTATACAGGAAAGAAAAAGATTCAAAGGCCAAAATAAGATTATTAGCAGCAATTCTCAGAAAAGAGGGATTGACATACATGGAGATAGGTCAGAGAATAAAATATTCTTCAATGACTATAAAAGATTGGCTGCACCGTATGCATAAAGAAGGTATTCACAGGAGATATAACAAGAAACAGCCAGGAAGACCCAAGAAATTAACAGATGAACAGTTAGAAGATCTAAAAAAAACTTTTTAAATTCTCCACAAGCTGTATGCCTTTTATTTTTGTTCTGGACCACAAAGTTAGCATATTTTTATATTGAACAGACATATCAGGTCTCATACAGCCTCAGTCAGGTACGGAATATCCTCCACAGTATGGGCATGTCTTGTATAAAACCGAGACCACGCCACAGGAAGGCAAACAAAAAAGCACAAGAAGAATTCAAGATTCATTTTAGAGATAAAATTAAAGAATATGTCAAAAAAGGATACAAAGTCTTCTTTTTAGATGAAGTCACCTTTCCCGTAGCACCCTACATAACCTACGGATGGTTCAAAAAGGGGAGCAGACCCGTAATAGAATACCTCCATAAAAGAAAAGAAAAACATCGAGTCCTGGGTGCATTAAGTAAAGACCATTTTTTCTATCAATTTACAGAAGAAAACTTTAACAGTGATGTATTTGAACAATTCCTACTATCTTTGCTTGAAAAATTTTGTAAAGTTGTGATCGTTGTAGACCAGGCTAAATACCACACATCATACCAGATGCAGCGCTTTTATGAACAGCATAAAGAATACCTCCGCGTGGAATACTTCCCCAGTTACAGCCCTGAATTGAACCCTGCAGAGCAAGTATGGCGAAAGGTCAAACAATGGCTCGGCCTCACTGTATGGACAAACAAAGATGAACTGAAAGAACAAATCATTTCTGCCTTTGAAAGTGGGTTAACAAGAGTACCAAT
>Ga0209635_10002940_pt1 | contig 13161 bp, 7 predicted proteins | sample DeeMarSWOR230_32_FD_187463 | JGI IMG/M metagenome (GOLD analysis project Ga0209635, IMG submission 187463) | Marine sediment microbial communities from White Oak River estuary, North Carolina - WOR-2-30_32 (SPAdes) (version 2) | ecosystem: Environmental > Aquatic > Marine > Intertidal zone >...
ATCTTTAAGACAACTGATGGGGGTAAGAACTGGAAGATTTTACCTTTTACTGCCGACCATAATATTCAAGCTATTGCAATTCGACAGGATAGTCCAGAAGAGGTGTGGGCAGTGTCAGGTCGAGAATACCTGGATGAAGGCTCTATTTATAAGAGTGGCGATGGAGGTAAAAGCTGGAGACAACTATCTACAAGACTTGAGGAAAGTTGGTTTGATGAAATTGTGCTTACAACAAACGATCCGCCTGTTATCTTTGTAGGCGGTGGTAAAGGGGTCTATCGAAGCAAAGATGGTGGTATCACTTGGTCTCAATTGAGTATTAGTGGGTGGCCAGAGGATAGTTGGTGCCGAGCTTTAGCCCTAGACCCCTCTGATAGCCACAAGATTTATGCGCAATCCCTCTATGGATTTTCTAAAAGCACCGATTCAGGTGATCACTGGGAAACGTCCGATTTAGCCCTAGAGACCGTTGAATTTGATTTGCTCACTCTTGTCGTTGATCCACAAAGACCTGGTGTAATGTATGGTGGTGATGTGTGCCTAGGGATTATTAAAAGTGAGAATGAGGGAATTGATTGGAGCGTTATAAATCAAGGGATTAATGCCAACCACATTTTCCACACAGCAGTTGATCCCCATAACCCCCAAGTGATTGCGGCAAGTACTATGGTTGGAGTTTATGTCAAACAAGGAGATAAACAATGGGGAGTACTCGATTATGATCCTTCGTATACCCTATCCTTTGATCCTCAAAATGCATTAGTCCTTTTTGCAGGATTTGATGTCTGGCTTGGAAAATTTAATCTCATCAATGGAGATGCAACATATAAGGAATTTCCTAAGCAAACTGTTAACGCAATAGCCATTAATCCCTCTACCCCTCACATCCTCTATGTGGGAACTGAATTTTATTCCCTGGATAGAGGGGGACTTTATAAAAGCACCGATGGAGGAGATAACTGGGAGCAGGTTTTAGTCAAGAGCGCACCTATCAATGTCATCAAGGTAGATCCTCACAATCATGACATCATCTATGCAGGAAGTGGCCTCTTCTACGCTCCTGTGATCATGGGTAACCTTTATAAGAGTACCGATGGGGGTGAAAACTGGGTTATGACTCCTTTGGGAGGTATGGTCATCAATACCATTGCAATTAACCCAGAACATCCTGAAATTTTATATGTCGGCAGTGGTGCTCCTGGGGTTGAGTGTGCAGCAGGTGTATTTAAGAGTGTGGACAGAGGAACTACCTGGCAATGGATCAGTGAGGGTCTCCCGCTTGACAGTCCTATTGTCGATATCGAGCTGGGCTCAAACCGCACTCAGATGCTTTATGCAGCAACTTTTGATAAAGGTATTTTTATTAGTAGAGATGGTGGGGAGTACTGGTCTCTGTTGGGCATGTCTGACTATTGGGCTTATGATGTTACCCCATCTTTAATTAAAAAAAATGGAACAAAAATGCACGCCCCATCTTCCGTGGTGAATCAATTCTATACAGGAACTGCAAGTGGTCTCTATCAGTATAGTGGTGCAGGTACTGGAATGGTTATGGGAGTGATTACTGACAGTTCCACAGGCAATGGGATTACAGGTGCTCAAGTGATTACCGATACAGGTGGAGTTGCCTATACTGTGAATGGTGCCTATTTGTTAGTGACTGCAGCAGGAGATTGTACCATTTCAGTATCGGCAGTGGGGTATGGTAGTAGTTCGTGTACTACCACCGTGGTTTCAGGGGCTACCGTGTCGGTTGACTTGACCCTCACTCCACTCTCAACACCTGGTATAATTTCAGGAACAGTCAACGATTTCACTACAGAAATCCCCATTGAGGAAGCAACCATCTTGCTTGATCCTGGAGGTTATTCTGCCAAGAGTGTTGTTGAGGGAAGCTATAGCTTAAAAGACGTGATTCCAAATACTTATACTGTTTCTGCTTTTAAGGATGGTTACAGTGTAGCTATAGAGAGTGGAGTTGTTGTCTCTGAAGGAGAGACGATGAATGTCAATTTTCGATTATCCTCTCTGGGCACAGGTTCTATTGAAGGAATCATAACTGATGCCTTAAGTGGTGAAGTGATTGAAGGCGTTGAGGTTATGGTTGATCCAGGTGACTTTTTCACTACTACAGATTTTGAGGGAAGCTATACTATCAGTGATATACGAGCAGGAAGTTATACACTATATATATCGCATGAGGGTTATCTTCCTTACCTGAGAGGGAATATTGAAGTGGTTAAAGATGAGAGTGTTACATTAAATATTAAGTTACAGCCTTGTCCTTTCAGCGTATTAGGGCTCAGTAACGAGACGCTGAAGAATTTGAGAAGATTTAGAGATGAAATCCTGTCACAAAATAAGATGGGCAGGAAGTGGGTTTCGCTCTTTTATCAGCATGCACCCACCATATCGAACTGTATTTCTTCAGATCCTGCATTCAAGGCAAGACTCTTAGAATTACTGAACGTGCTGGTACCTAAAATAGAACATATTTTGGCTATCGAGAGGATAGGTATACCACCTCAGCTTATTAAAAAGGCTAAGGAGTGTTTAAATTTTCTAGATTATAAGTATAAACTTAATATTGATCTTCATGAATTAATTGCTATCCTTCACGATGAAGGTGCTCTGAAACAATTTGGTGTCGTTTTGGGAAAAAAGCACAAAAATCAAAAGAAAACTACAGAGTGCAAAGAGAAATTCTCTTTGGTTCTCCCATTAGATAATTCATCCAACTAGACGATTACTATCAACAAGTTAAATAGCTAACGGGGTGAATCTGTAGTAGGTTGAGGAGGAGAAAATGAAAGATAAAATCGGTTTTATTGGTGCAGGTAATATGGGAGAGGCTTTAATAAAGGGCATTCTTAAGGCTGAGCTGCTTTCTCCTCAAAATGTTTATGCCTCAGACATAAGGGAAACGAGGTTAAAACAGCTTCAAAAGACATATGGAATAATAACCTTCAAAGACAATAAGAAGCTCACCTCTAAAGCCAAGATTATAGTGCTCGCTGTAAAACCTCAGGATATGGAAAAGGTGCTTGGTGAGATAGCCCCGGAGGTTAACAAAAAACACCTCATTATCTCCATTGCAGCAGGGATAACCACTTCTTATATTTCTAGGTATCTTAAAAATAAGGTTCCTATTATCAGGATAATGCCCAACACCCCTGCCTTGATTCAAGAGGGGGCATCAGCCCTGGCTATGGGAAAGAATGCAACCCATAACGATCTTAAGAGTGCTCAAAGACTCTTTGAGTCAGTTGGTAAAACGGTAATGGTAGATGAATCACTAATGGATGCTGTGACGGGGTTAAGTGGTAGTGGTCCTGCCTATGTTTTCCTCTTTATAGAGGCCTTAGCCGATGCAGGTGTGAAGATGGGACTCCACCGTTCAGTAGCTCTTCTACTCTCTACTCAAACTTGTTTAGGTGCTGCTAGAATGGTATTAGAAACAGGGGATCACCCTGCGAAACTAAGGGATATGGTTACCTCTCCAGGCGGAACAACCATCAGTGGTTTGCACGCCCTAGAAGCAGGAGGGATGAGAACAACCCTCATGGATGCTGTGGAAGCAGCCACCAGACGTTCTAGAGAGCTTGGACAAATGAAAAAGTAATAAGTACAAAAGAATCCTCCTTTTTATTTAGTGTAACTCTCATAGAATATATACCTTGGTTCAAAAAGAGCACAGACCTAACTGGCCCGCTATCTTATCTTGGTCCCTCTATGATTTTGCCAACACCATTTTCTCCATGAACATCATCTCCCTCTACTTCCCTCTGTGGGTAACAGTTGATAAGGGGGGTGAAGACATTCTATATAGCTTTGCCCTTTCTCTATCCATGATCCTGGTTGCCTTTTCCATGCCACTTATTGGGACCTTCTCTGATCGTATGGGCAGGAGGATTCCCCTTCTGATTGGATTGACCATCCTCTCCGTTTTTTTTACTGGTTCAATAGGCATTTTTGACCATCTTATGCTAGGACTTATCTTCTTTGCCTTGGCAAACTTTGGATACCATGCCGCACTGGTTCCCTACGATGCTTTACTCCCCCAGGTAAGTAAGGGATATTCGGTAGGTAAGGTTGCAGGAATAGGTGTATCCTTAGGGTATGGAGGAGCTATTGCGGGTATTCTGATGGTAAAACCCCTTGTCAGTGAGGCAGGAAGGGGGGCTTCCTTTATCCCTACGGCACTTCTCTTTCTTATCTTCTCATTGCCCTGTTTTTTTATGGTGAAAGAGGAAAGGGGAAAGGTATCCACTATCTCTTGGCGCACTCTCAAAGAGGAGGTATTAAAGATTAAAAACACGCTTGTTAGTACCACGAAATATCCGGGGTTACTCCTTTTTTTAATTGCCAACTTTATCTACTGCGATGCGGTGAATACGGTCATTGCCTTTATGTCTATCTATGCCCATCAAGTAGCAGGGTTCAGCGATTCCATGATCCGCATACTTTTTATTGTCTCCACCCTTTTTGCTGTTGCAGGGTCACTCATTTTTGGATGGATTACCGATCGCCTGGGGGCAAAAAGAACCCTTATAGTAGTGCTTTATACTTGGATTGTTGGTTTAGCAGTAGCAATTGTGAGTTTCTCACCTTGGGTATTCTGGACAGTAGGCCCCATAGTAGGTATTGCGCTGGGTGGAACCTGGGTTTCCGCACGTGCTTTAGTAGTAGATCTTTCACCTCCTGAGAAAATAGGAGAGATTTACGGGTTCTACAATATGGGGGGGAAGTTTGGCTTTATCGTAGGTCCTCTGGTATGGGGAGCTGTTGTCTTGGCGTTTGGCGGGTTAGGGATCTATAAATATCGGGTCGCGGTATGCTCTTTGCTCATTTTTCTCTCAGGTGGGCTCTATCTATTGAGAAAGGTTCCTGATGTTAGAATTTCAAATTAGGATGAAGGTTCCCAAGGATAAGCAGCTAAGAAAAAGAATTGCAGATTTAGAGAAGAAATTAATAGTAAGCCAAGAGAAGACCACTTTTTACGTTCCCCTTTTTGATTGCCTCCCGTTGTTAAATTTATCTGAATTTTATACATCAAAATCAAATAGTTACTAATTTCTTACTGAGTGAAATAAATAACCATTTGTTGTATATATATAAAATAGGTTAGCATGTCAACCCATTTCATTGACACATATTAATTTAACAAAAAGATTTTATATGATATATGTGAGGTATGCTAATACCAGAGATAAGACCAATAAAAATTCTATTCATTATCCTCGTCATTATGTGCCTATCCACATCCTGTTCCAATTCACCAACTGGCTAAATAATCGAGAGGTTGCAATAGCATACACAAATAAGACTGTAAACAACACCTTGTTTTTGATTTTATTTTAAATAGAAATTATAAAAAATCAATTTCCCAAAATATAAAGATGATATATAAAAACGATAAAAATATCAAAGAGAAAAACCATAGAGAGAAAGTGGCTGAGTGGATAAATAATTTCAAAAATTATATTGTAGTAAAAATACAAAACTTTGAGACACAATTAGATGCTATTACTAAGGAAAGAAATGGACTAGCAAAGGATCTGAAAAGTGCTAATGCGCAGTTGAGTAAACTAAAGGAGATAAAAAAAAATCTGGAGGATAAAATTGTGTGGTATGAGAAAGTTCATCAAGAGGATATAGAAAGGATTAAGGGATTAGAATCTAAGCTAGATAAAATAACAGAAGTTAAGGAATCTCTAGAAAGTGATTTAAAGATTAATAATAAAGGTAGAGAAGAAAGTAAATTAATAATGAAGTTCAAGGAAGAACTAAAGCAAATTGGAGAAGAACTACAAGAGATTGAGGGAGAACCAGCACAATCTGAATCTACTTATCCATCTACGCAATCTGATATAAGCCATGATCTCTCAACAGCGAGAAAAGGGGGTTTTTGTTTACGATTCATTGCGATCACCATAGATAGTATAATAATCAATGTCCTTTCTCCCATTTTAATATTTCTAGGTATCATTGCTATGGGATTGGATTCTTCTGGTTGGGAGACGCTGGATGAAGAGGATCTTTATAAATTATTGATTCTTTTATATCTATTCAAAACTATTATTGCTATTGCGTACTGTACCTATTTTCACGGCAGCACAGGACAAACCATTGGTAAAATTATATGCAGGCTCAAAGTAGTGCGAGTAAATGGAGAGTCATTAGGATACAGGAAAGCCTTTCTGAGATGGATAGGCTATGTAATTTCTAGTTTCGTTTTTTGTCTAGGATTTTTATGGGCAACGTGGGACAAGAATAAACAGGCATGGCACGATAAAATTGCAGGAACTTATGTAATCAAAACTTAGTCTTTGCTAAGAGGCAGAGAAAATCAATAATGAAATAAATCCCACAATATCTTCACTTTATGTGGTCTTTTACTACTTTACTTAATAATTTAAAATAACTATTGAGTAAACTCCGAATCTATTATTGTTAATCTGATAATAAAACAAGAAAATTTACTATTTTAAGGCACGCTTTTAGAGTAACTCCTATAACCATTGTCTTTCGCCTATTTTAGACCTATCTCATTGAAATTAAAAATTTTATTTTGGCGTTCGGGCTAAAGTAAAGAATATGAGGGGCAGGATGAAGCATGACATTTTTCACGCAGAGGAAATAGAACCTTACTATTCCATTATTCCAATTGCTTAAGCGAAGTTAAGTTCAATTTAAGGAACCATATATAGCCCCTTCAAATGCTCTAGTTCGACTAACAAATTTCTTCTTCCCATAGCTCAGGATACCAATCAATGAGATTCTTCGCAATAAGTCATCTTTATGGTGGAGCTATGTGTTTTGCTATAGCCTGATCATCAATAACTTTAAGTTCGACTCTTCGGTTCATTCTCCTACCTTTTAGTGTTTCATTATCAGCGATAGGTCTTTCTCCCCCATATGCCTCTACACTCAATCTATTAAAATTAATACCTTTATTAATTAGATACTTTTTGACTGATGTTGCTCTTCTCAAAGACATTGCTTTATTATAAGCTTTTGCTCCTATTGAGCAAGTGTGCCCTTCAATGATGACCTTCTTTTCTGGATGTGCTTTGATGATTCTCACCACCTCATCAAGTACTGGAAAAAATTCAGGGTTAATATCAGATCGGTTAAAATCAAATTTGATTCTATTTAAGATAGGTTTGTCTATCTTTAATACTCTCGAAGATGTGGGGGGAAGTTCACGGAATTGCTTCCACTGTTCAGCAAAAATCAACCAATCCCCATGTTCCTTTTTGAGTATTAGTGATTTTATTCCATAGTCGGAATAACTATCAGACTGATAATACTGCTTAAAATTCACTATTGCCAGATTATCCTTCAAATAAATATGGGGATCACTCAATGATAGTGAAATATGACGGTACTTATCATTTAGGCGTTTTTTATAGGTTTTCCATCTAAGCCAATCCATCCCCCGTGAGGTGAATTCCTTGGAGTAACACCTCATGTAATTTTCAAAATCCTTACTTTCCCAAAAGTGCTTCCACTCAAAGATAAATTTTTTGATATCATCTTTTTCAGGTATGCCTTCAAGAGATACTTTTTTCTTAGGGATGGGTTCTTCTTTTTCCTCAGCTACCTTCTTCCCTTCTTTTGGCTCAGGTGGGGAGGCTATTGCCTCTACCTGCCTAGTGCTTTCGCGTTTCCTCTCTTTCACGCCCTCGGGAAAGATAGTAGAATCTACCTTCCCTTCAAAGAAAATTTTATTTTCTTCTAATAGAACGGTCACTTTTTCACACGAAATGAGGTTATCACCTTGCCAGATTCTAGGACTCCCCGTCATCACTATCTTTTGCTCAGGATTATAAAAGACAATCTTTTTCCCTGTGGCAATTCTATCCTTCTGAGTCATTTCGACATTGCCTAAGGCTTCAATCCTTTTTAACCCCCCTTTGCTCTCATACGTCACCGCCATTACGTCTGAAAAGATGGCCATATCTCCCTGCTTAGCCACTACATTTCCCTTAAAGGTCGCCTTATTCCTTTTGTTATCAGCTTCCAGGGTATTGGAAGTAATTTTAACAGGTTTATCTGAGGAGAAGAGAGAAGGGATAGGCTTCTTTTTAGGGATATCTTTAGGCTGCTCTGCAACCTTTTCTATCTCCGCCTGAGGAAGCATAGTAACCTCAGCTTCTTTATCTTCCTCCTCCTCAACTTTATCTTCTGAAACCTCCTCCACCAAAGTGTCTTCTGGGATTTGATCTTTAGGCACCAGCCTGCCTGCTGTCTTCTCTTTTGCCTGACTATCCTCAGCAGGTCTTTCCTCTTTTACCTCCTCTACTTCTCCTGGAGTTACCTTCGCAGCAACCTCTGATTTTTGAAGCTCTGGATACTTTCTAGCTATCAACAACACTTTAGCACTGATTTTTCGAGCCATTTCTCTAATGAGGGAATTTAGTTCTTTACCTTCAGTAAAATCTTTAGAAAAAGGAGAAGCCCCCAGAGGGTTAAACACATAAACATCCATACTTAGATTCTCGCTAATTCTGGTTAAGCTTCCAAGCACCAAAAAATGTGCCTTCAGTTTTTCAGAGATTCTTCTCAGAGTAACCTCATTGAAGTTATGGATTGACCCACTCTCCAGTAAGTTCTTAATGGTTGCTTGATCTACAATTGCGATCTGCTCCTCTGTGGCTATCTGGGAGGAGAGTTCCCCTGCAACGGTATCCCTATGGTATTCAGTACTTTCATCACTATATATCTCAAAAGGCAATACAGCAACTTTAGCTGCTATCCTAGCTAGTGCAGGGGAGGTACTGAGAGTAAAAGCTACTCCTATGACACTTGTTATTAAAAATTTAAAGAACATTTATTTCTCCAATGACTTAACATCTCCCCAGATTGATTAACATCTACATCTAGGTTAATATAAAATAACTATACTTTTACGATAAGAAAAAGTGAGGCTATCATAAAAACTACCATGGATATCTTCTATGGGTATCCAAATTATAATGGTGAAACCTTGTGCAACTATCAATTAAAACAACCTGGGATCAAATTCACGAAGAGCTATCAACAGGACCTTGTCGATAGATAATTAGGAAAAATAACTACAACAGTAGAAAGAACTAGAAGTTCAGATGGAGATTGAAAAGAACTAATTTATTAAATATTTTATACCTATATTAATAAAAATTGCAAGCAAAACCCCCCAGCATTTCTACCCAGGTGGTAGCGCTAAAGAAAAATGAAAACTATCTAGTGATTTTATAGAAAAGCTAATTTTGTCATAATGCGGGTAGTATCATAGATAGTGAGGTGGGATGAAGATTAGAGGTATGTATTGGGAACGTGAGTCTGTCCCAAAACCAGACACGGTTTTGATAGTGGCATTCTGTAATTGATAATAGCTTTAAATGGGTTAACAGGTGGTAAAAGTATTCCAAATTTGCACTAATGGCGAGACAAAAGTGAGGAGGAAATTTTTCAATTAAAGATTTTTGTGAATTTTGAGACAGCCTCACATTTATGAAATATTGACATTTAAACTATTCCATTTAGATAATGCGTCAGATAAAAAATACAACTCTTTTTTTTCTGATAATAAAAGAAAAGAAGTTCTCCTCATTGGCTAACCCCTTGAATTTACTGGTGGAGCTGAGGGGAGTCGAACCCCTGACCTTTTGACTGCCAGTCAAACGCTCTCCCAACTGAGCTACAGCCCCACCTTATTTCACATATTAATTATCAGTCAATTACTTGATTTTGTCAACCCCTTTTCCCTTGATTGTAAGTCAAGCATTAAATTCTCGCTTGAGTTTCCGGGGCTTTCATTTCATCAAATTCATACCGTACTCGCACCACAACTGAAAATCTTGTTTATTCTCTCTCTTCCTCTATATGCACCTAACAATGTGTTACTGACATCATAGGCTCTTGACCAAAGCCTTTGACTACCACTAATTTTATTTTCCAGGTAGGCAATACCTTGTTGTTTTTGTCTGCCCTTATCGCGATAGGATTCAACTATTCTTCCATATTCCTCACTCTTTCCAGAGGAGGTTTTGACTTTAACTGTTCTAATAAAGGCCATGGCTTCCTCTCCAGCAATTATCATTTTATATATGGCCTTTAATATAGTATATTCTACTTAATAATCAGGCATAAAATATACTCTTCTACAAAATAATTGTCATTACACTTTCTGAGAAATTTAAAACTCCACTCCTTATAATTCAAGCTCAACTTTGACAGTTTACCGGTAAATAACGGTCATAATAGGACATAAGTTATTGAAATTCCATAAGTTGGTTTTTGAAAAAGCTAAAAATGTAGTGCCATAAACTCATTTTATATCTGTAAATTATTGTTTTATATAATATTTATTTTTTAAACTGTTGAAGATGAGTCAAAACTTTAGAAGAGTTGAGGGATGCTCTAGAAAAGGAGTTTCACAAATTGACACCACAAAAATTTGTTCAGCTATGCCACTGCTCTTATTTGTGACATGTCATGGAGAATATCATATAAGAGGGTTATGAGAGTGAGGATAGATAAAGGCATAAGAGCGAGAAAGTACGAAATTCCCAAGCACGTTTTTACTCAATGAGTTCCCAGATGAAGGAATCCAAAAATCTCTCTGCAGCTTCAAAAGAAAAACGAGAGCGAGAAACTGACAGACTAATAGCCATCCTGTCATTATATGTCAGCACAAGCACCATTGGCCAGGGATTGGCAATGCCTATACAGCTTATACTACAAATCCGCGCTGGTCCCATATAGTGAAATCCTTCTTCGTTTTTATGGGAGGGGTTCGGTGAGAAAACACCAAGATTGGTAAAGCCGAGAGAGGGGTAAAAAGAATGGATATGATGCTTAAGCATTAGTCTCTTTATTTTCAATGGAACTATCTTTAAAAACCAGGTTAGATTTAAAGTTGTCCTAGCCACATCATTTTTTATCATAACAATCTGTTTTTCACGAATCAGCTTCAACGTTTTCCTGCGGTCGTCAACCAATTCAGGCCTAAGGGAGATAGCGAATCCTGAATAGATATTGCCCACAGTGTGATCTTCTGAAGAACGAAGATTCATAGGAGTGTTTATGCAAATACACCCTGAATGTTCACCGTGTTGCTGATTCCATTTCTTGACAGTGTGAAATAAAGCAGCCAGCAGGTAGTTGTGGAAGCTGGCCTGATACTTCTTGGCAGTGGCTCGTATTGTGTTAAACTGATGGGGGGGAATCTCCCGGACAACGGCTCGCAACTTACCCACTGGTTCCTCTCCCTCTTGAGTGTGTTCCTGAGCTGATGGTTCCTGTAGAAAAAGGGCCTTTCCTCTTCGTAAACCATAGAAATGCCGAAGTGAAAAATGTTTCCATGGAGGCTTTATTTCAGGCTGCGAGATAGCCCTAAAATCAGGGGTATAATCACCCCATATTTTTTGTTGGTAAAAGATCTCCTCATAAAACTGGATAAACCTCTGAATAAAAAGAAAGGAACCTATTCCATCTACAGCAGCATGGTGAAAAACAAAAATCAGATTTACCTGCTCAGGCTGCCTGATTAGCACAACTTTAATTGGAACGTGGCATGTGATATCAATAGAAAGGGAAGAATGATTTTTTATATAGTAGGTAAGTGCTCCTTGACCATTGGTGTTCATGTGTGGGTCTTCGATCTCTTGCAAGATGTCTCTACTTTTAATGTCCCGATACTCCCAGCAGTAGCGGAACCAACGCTTGCTGGAAGGGTAATTGCTGACCAAAATACATTTAAATTTGGGATAATAATTGATACAGGCATCCAATGCTTCTTGGACAGCCTTAGAACTTATTTCTCCTTCAAGAGTATGTATCCACCCGTGGATCATAGGAACTCCAGCAGCTCTCTCCGCAAGATAGAGAGCTTCATCCACAATGCTAGCCGGAAAGAATCGTTCTTCAGTCACTGTAAACAATACCTTTCAATTTTTTTTCGGTTCTTATCGTCCTCCGGGGCAATCCAGGGATAGAACTTCTAACAAATAGACACTATCACTGCTACAAATGTTGTAACAGTTTATAGCGATCAGAGTTCAGCAGTAAGAGTTGAAGAGGCGTCGTATATGGTTTGAAATTCATAAGTAAGTTTTTACTCTATGAGTTCCCGTATGAAGGAATTTAAAAACCTCTCTATAACTTCAAAAGAAAAACGAGAGTGAGAAACTGACAGGCTAATAGCCATCCTGTCATTGTATGTGAGAACAACCATCTGTGGCCATATAACGGGATTGGCTATGGCACTTATGTGACAAATCCGTGCAGGTCCCATGTAGTGAAATCCTTCTTGGTCTTTATGGTGTGGGTTAAGGTAGCAAATCCCCATATTACTAAGGGTAAGGGTGGGGAAAAGGGTGTGGGCACGGTGTTTGAACATGAGCATCTTTAACTTTAATGGTATAGGCTTTAAAAGCCACGTTAGATTTACATTCGTCCTCGCAAAATCACTTTCCATCATAGAAGCCTGCTCTTCTTGAATCAGCCTTAACATCTTATCCCTAGTGCCAATCAATTCAGACCTGAAAGAGATATTGAACCCGGAAAGGATATTGCCCAAAGTGCGATCTTCTGGAGAACGAAGGTTCACCGGGACATTTATGCAAATGCGTTCCGACTTTTCGCCCCACTGCTGGTTCCATTTTTTAATGGTTTTGAACATGGCAGCAAGCAGGTAGTGGTTGATGGTAGTATGGTACTTTTTGACAGTAGCTCGTATCATTTTCAACTGACGGGGGGTGATCTCCTCTACTGCGGCTGGCAACCTTTTCATTGTACCTTCTCCGCCTTCCGTTCGCACCTGAGCCGATGGTTCGTGCAGCAAGAGGGCGATGTGCTTTAGGTAAGCATAGTATTGTCGCAGAGAGAAATGATTTCGTCGAAATCTGCGCGCTGGTTGCGAAATGGTTTTAAGATCAGGGGGATAATCACCCTCTTTTTTTTGATAATAAAATATTTCCTCATAAAATTGGATAAAACTCTGTATGAAAAAAACAAACCCTATTCCATCTGTAGCAGCATGGTGACAAAAGAAAATCAGATTTACCCACTTGGGCTGCCTGATTAGCATGACCTTAAACGGAGTTTCTCGGGTAATTTCAATGGAATGCGAAAAATGATAGTGCCTAAGGTAAGACATTGCATCCTTATGAC
>Ga0209635_10002941_pt1 | contig 13159 bp, 8 predicted proteins | sample DeeMarSWOR230_32_FD_187463 | JGI IMG/M metagenome (GOLD analysis project Ga0209635, IMG submission 187463) | Marine sediment microbial communities from White Oak River estuary, North Carolina - WOR-2-30_32 (SPAdes) (version 2) | ecosystem: Environmental > Aquatic > Marine > Intertidal zone >...
GGTACTACCCCCCGAACACAGGAGAGATATAAATTCCTGGGCACCTTTTTCGCGGCATTATCAGTTGGAATTGTGATTCTGGTGCTCTATAAGACTTATGGATTCGGTCCGGGTGGTCTGGAAGCACCGCAGGCCTCTGCCATGGCAGCCGTTCTGGAACCCTTAATGTCCAACAAACCTGCCCCCTGGCTGGCCTATATGGCTGGGATCTTTGTAGCAATTATTCTGGAAATGGTTAAGGTACCTGCTCTGGCATTTGCCCTGGGTATGTACCTGCCAATACACCTGAATACACCAATCTTAATCGGGGGTATTATCGCCTATCTGGTGAGCACTCGTTCTAAAGATGAAGCACTCAATACCGCCAGACGGGAAAAAGGAACCCTCATTGCTTCTGGTTTTATTGCCGGTGGTGCCATCATGGGTGTCATTTCAGCCTTTATTATCTTCTTCGGGAAAGAATTTTTCCACCCAGATTGGACATTGGTCGGAACTTTAGGAGAAGTATATACTCACTGGACAGAATCTCCCGGCGCTGAAGCACTCGGTTTTGTTATGTTTCTTATCATCTGTATTTATATGTACTGGGAAACCATGCGGGCAAAGAAGGCATAGTGATATAGGGAATAGGGATCAGGGGCTAGGGGTTAGGGGCTTAAAGAGGTGTAGTAGTTTAGATGTTTAGAAGTTTAGAGGTCAGGGATTAAAAGCGAGGAATTGGGGGGTAGGGATTAGGGATTTGATAATCAATTGTTAATTATGAATTAATAATTGACTTTCTCATTTTGGTGTTTTTCATTGCTATAACATGCCCCAGCGTTTTCGTAAAAACCACTCGACTGATAGCAGGATGATACTAATAACCAACCAGTAACTTTTATTCCAGAGAACATATTCAAAATCGGACAGTTGTATCTTCTCTGTTATATTCAGCTGATCCAGCTGTGGGAGCATTGCTTTGACCGACCATACTGCACCGTTGCTTTTTTCCGCAATTTGCCGCATGAGAGTATAATTGGCTTTTGTTTCCTGTTTTTCTATTTCTAACTCTTCTACTACTATATTCCCAACTGCCTGACCAATCAATTGTTCATTATTGAGGGCGGTTAAACGATACCGGAATACACCGGGGGGGAGACCTACTGTTCGATAAAAGTAATACCCTGCATCAGCAGTAAAAATATCCTGCCGGTCAATATCTTCTCCAGAAATCTGAATCCTCACTTCTGCATCTTTGAGTTGATGATAAAAATCGTCATAAACCTGACCAGAAAATTGTATAGTCTCCCCCATCTGATATATTTTTTTATCAGGAAAAATCTGAAGGCGCTGAATATCTTCTCTGTTTACCAACCACTTCAGTGCTCTTTCTATAAAAACCAGAAAGAATCTGTCACGATCTGGTGTATCTTGTAATTGAAAATGCCAATTCCCGATATCGGTTATGGCAAGTAAAAGGATTTTGGTATCAGACTGTACGGAGGCAATGCTTAATGGATAATTTTTACTACCGGTGTTTTCCAGTAAAACCTGCACATCCTCCCTGGGAAACAGTTTTGCTCCTAATCCTATTACTGGTGGTAAATCTGCCCACAGATCAAGCACATTTTGCGGATTTTCATCGATTTTCATCACCGGATGCAGGCGTCCGTCCATGGTTAGACTGACGGTAACATTCGGTTGCACCATTATTTGCGACTTTTCAGTGAATGGTAAAATCCGTGATAATCCGACCAATTTATTCATGCTGGTTGTGTTAGACAGGTTTAATAAAACAGCGATATGATTTTGCAGAATAGCATGCGATATCTTGTTAAAATTGAGGATATTACTTTTATTGGTGGGATATCCCATAAAAATATAAACATCCTGGGAATCTGCTTCCAGTGAAGGGAAACCTGGTTCATAAAAAGATCCACTGATATTTTCAGTAAAAATATGCAGCTGAATATCAGGAATCTGTTTTAAGACGTAAGAAAACATCCGCTGATCGAAATTCGGTTGTCCGCTGAGTAAGGTTACTTTCATTTTGCTTTTTAAAACAGTCAGCATAAATGATGCCCGGTTATTCTGCCGGGTTTGCTCATCTTCTAGACCTTCAACCTCAAACACATAACGAAATTCACCTGGTTTTTCAGCCTGGAATGTAAAAAGTATTTCCTTCTCGAAACCATCAACAGGTAACTTAACAGTCTTGGCAGAAATCTGCTTCTTTCCTTCCAGCAAACGTACCACCACACTTCTTTGCTGGTATCCATTCTGAACAATATTGACTTTCACCGTGGTCTGCTCCCCGATATAAACAACCCTTTCTACCTGAATGCCCGATGTTTTCACATCTTTTTTGGGGAAACTATCCCCCAGTGATACCGTGAAGATAGGAACTGGACTCGATTCTGCCAATTTTAAGGGATTCATCCCCTGGTTAAATTGTCCATCAGAGACTAATACAATTGCTTGGATGTTATAATGAATCAGACTGTCCAAAACACCCTGGAAAGCTAAAGAGATATTGGTCTGATTTCCGCTAAAAGACATTGAATCCTCATGAAAGACGCGTAATTTCTCATCAAACAAATATTTTCTTATATTCATAGAATCCTGGAGGGTTGACTCACCAATTTCCTTTAGAAAATATTTTAATGAATCACTTCGTAAACCGTTTCGGTCAGTCAACAGCATGCTGCTCGAATTATCCAGCAGAAGAGCAACCGTGGGGGATTTATGTATTTGGAACACAAGCTGGACGACGGGTTGCAAAAAAAGGAAAACTACTATAACAAGTACCGAAGCTCTCAGAACAGTTAATATAATGCGTTTTATTTTAGATAGCGGTGGTAATGTTCTGGAGTAATAAAATACTGCTATAGCAATTAAAATCCAGAAGATGATGAAAAAAATCCAGGCTGGAATTAAAAGGTCTAAATAAAGATTTTCAAACATAGTCAATCTGGTCTATCTTCCAGGATGGGTAAGCGTTTAAAGTTAAGGGGCTGGACAGTCCTCTGTTCAGTCGCTCAAGACCGGCACGGGCAATCATGGCCGCATTATCAGTACAGAAATCCACTGGAGGAAAATGAACATTTAAATTAAACTGAGCGCTTTCTTCCACCATCCATTTTCTCAACAAAGAGTTTGCAGCTACCCCACCGGCAATGGCAATGTCCCTGATCTGAAAAGTTCGGGCAGCCTGAACAGTTTTTTTGACTAAAACTTCAATAGCCGCCTTCTGAAAAGAGGCACAGATATCGTGTAGCCTTTCCTGAGCAGCATCAGCCCCTATCTCCTTAATATAATTCAACACAGCAGTTTTAAGTCCACTGTAACTAAAATTCAGTTCTCCTTTTTGCATCATCGCTTTGGGAAAGTCTATCGCTTCAGGATTACCTTTGATTGCAATCCGGTCTATCTGTGGTCCACCGGGATAAGGTAGATGTAATAATTTGGCAACTTTGTCAAATGCTTCTCCCACTGCATCATCTCTGGTCTCTCCCAGAATACGATAAGCTAAATGATCTTTTACCAAGATAATCTGGGTATGTCCACCAGAAACCACCAGACAAAGAAATGGCAAGGGGATACTTGCCTTATTCAAAAAATTGCTAAAAATATGCCCTTCAATATGATTTACTCCCACCAGCGGGATATTAAGGGCGGATGAAATGCCCTTGACGTAATTTACTCCTACCAGTAAGGCACCGATGAGACCGGGTCCATTAGTGACAGCCAGACCATCCAAGTTGCGTAAACTGACATTTGCCTGCTGGAGTGCTTCTTTTACAATAGGTATAATTTTTCTCAGATGGGCCCGAGATGCCAGTTCTGGTACTACTCCACCAAATTTTAAATGAATCGCCTGCGATGAAATAATATTAGAAAGTACCTTATCTGAAGTAATAACTGCAGCAGATGTTTCATCACAACTTGTTTCTATACCGAGGACAAATTTATATTTTTTCTCCATGCAGGTGTAATTCTATCAATTAGTACTTTTCCTTTGTACAATTAACTCAAAAAGAGGTGGTCGAGTTTCCATGTAGATAACATTGGCTTCAGTTTTTAGGTCAGCTTTTAATTTTTCAATACCAGGTTGCCAATTTTTTCCGAAATCGATGACGATTTTAAAATCCGATACATCTAAATCAGCTAAAACCTTCTCACCTCCTTTTACATAAATTATAGCGGTGGAAGGAAGCGGAATCACCTGCAATGAATTGGGTTTGTTGATAACATTTACCGGGACATCCCAGATCTCTTTTTCTGCAAGTCTTTGAACATCAAAAGTGACTTTAACCTGGGTGGGCTCATATTTAGCGAAATATGATTTGTCTTCACTGATTTTCATGTCCTGCGAAAAGGCTTTCGAGGGTTCTACAAAAGATTTCTTTTCCGTGAAAATTTCATGTACTTCCTGAAACATCTGAGCAGGACCGGTAACTAATACCGAATCTGGCTTTGCGGTAACATTCACTAAAATATGGTGAGGAGGTTCAGTCAAATCATAACGAACAGTAACGGGTAATTCCTTTATAATTTTCCTGTCGAAATCAAGCGATATTGTACGAGGACGTTTAATGGATCTTACTGATACATCCAGTTCACCGGGCAGATTAACATATTCCGGGTGCTCTGAGAGATCAAATTCAGAATGCATCTGAACATCTGATAAATCAATCTGATAAAATATGTTATAAAAATTCATTCTTAAAAGGTCAATACCCTGCCCGGTGAATTCTACTTCAACTTTTTCCCTATAGGGTTCCTTAAAAATTTTATCGGCATCAAGATTTACAAATTTGATTGGGATCTCAAGAGAATAGACATATTCTTTTCCCATTTTCACCATAAACCAGAGTAAGAATGCCAGGAATGATACCGCTACAATTGATTTATAGTTTTTTTTCAATCGTGGTGTCTGTAATTTCATGTGAGGTTTTTCTTCTAAGGTAATAATTAAGGTAATTTAAGATTAATGCAATCACCTTCCTGCAAGCAAAGGATTTTGGCAGCATTTCCTTTGTTTTGGGCAATTTGTAAAAAATCCTGGCTGTCCCACATCAACAGAAGCTCCTGATTCTTTACATCGCCAAAAGTCTCTTTAATTCCTGACAGAAGGGAATGATTTATCCGCACTTGTACATTCTCCGGCTGTCCAAGTTCTTGCCATTCCGCGCGGGTAAAGTTAAATATAAGATTTCCGAAGCGATCTATATGCAAGACTTTTAAACGGATTTGTTTTTCATCTAACTTCTCATAAGGAGTATAAAATGATGATAAATGCTGGGCAGGCTGGCAGAAATTTGTAATAGCCTCACCTGATAAAATCCTAACAGCAACTGGTGCAAAAACATCTCTGCCATGGAATGTTGAACTAATATTACTCTTCAATTCTGAGAGCATAATCTCATAAGCGTTAAATGCCTGCCTGAGGTATACGAAACTGAAAACTCCGTTATCTGGTCCAATGTAATAATGATCTGTTGTTTCCACAACTAAACCACTTCTTTGACTACCAACGCCAGGATCAATCACCACAATATGCACGGTGTTCGGTGGATATTCGAAGGCGTAATTAAGCAGGGCAAATGCAGCCTGACGATAGCTAAACGCAGCTATTTCGTGTGAAATATCAATTATCTGCACATCCGGAACATTTCTCAATAAAACACCTTTCATAGCTCCAACATAACCATCTGCGGTACCAAAATCAGTTAACAAGGTAACCAGCTTCATTTCACCCTGGTCTGACATTTTTTACAATAAAAGGTTGAACGACTATTTACCAGCATTTTTTCAATTACAGTTCCACAAACCGGACAGTCAGTTCCTTCTTTCTGATACACTTTTAAAAAACTCTGATTATCGCCCGTATTCCCCTGAACTGTCCGATAGGCCGAATAGGTAGTACCAAATCTTTCTAAAGCTAAATTCATGATTTTTTTTATGGAATGATAGATTTGCTGAATTTCATTATTATTCAAGGAATTAGCAGGCCGTAATGGATGTATCCTGGCATCGTATAGGATTTCATTCGCATAAATATTTCCAATTCCGGCGATGATTCCCTGATCCATCAATATATTTTTTATATTTACTGATCTTAAATTTAATAATTTCTTAAGGTTATTTAAAGTAAAATTTTTACGGGTTGGATCAATACCCAGTTGGGAAAAATTCGGTATTCTATGGTATAAAAAAATCTTACTAAATTTCCTCACATCTTGAAAATACAGGTTGAGATTCTGATTGAATGTCATAGAAATATGAATATGCTGGGGATAGTTGGATTGTGATCTTTCTTTTAAAAAAATACCGGACATACCCAGATGAAACACCGGATAAAATCCTTCCATATTCCAGTAGAGAAATTTACCATAACGATCGATTGAAATTAATTTTCGTCCCATTAAATTTGCACAGAATTCTTCCGCATTAATATTTTGGAATATTCTTACTTGTCTGGCTTCTATCGAACTCAACCTTTTCCCCAGAAAATACTGGCGAATTTGCCGGGCAATAGTCTCAACCTCGGGTAATTCTGGCATAATAATATCTGGAAAATTTATAAGAACTTACTTTTTATGATGTTTCCCTTTAGTCCGTTAAAATTGATTCATCATAATTATGAGTACCTCATTTTAAAAAAGTCAAGATATAACGCATTTTTTACATCTTATATAATACATCAAAATTTTTGAATAGAAGTTAACCCACTGGCAAAATATAGTTCAACTCATTTGATCTTTTAAAATTTTGCAGGTATAAGAGTATTTCGATCCTAAATTAAAAATGATGATTTGCTACTTTTATAAAATATTTCTTTTTCTGTTACTTTTTGACGGACCAAAAAGTAACTAAAAAGTCCTCCGGCGAAATAAACTCGTCCGGCAAATGCCGGACTCAAACAGAATTTCGCCGGTCAAAAAACATTCTCTTGTATTTAATTTCTTATGTACCCATTTTTTCGATGAACCTTAAAATTAATAATAATTTATTATTTTTTATATAGTTAGTAAAATTTTCCAGCACGCAAATGAAATGAATTTGAGTGCTCGATCGGTCGAGATGACCGCGTCTTTTTGCCATCGAATTACTTAACATTTACAGGAAATGACTTTTTAATAATACTTTTGCAGAGCTGGGTATAAACATATTTCTTTTTAAATATTGGTTATAATTATAGATAATGATTTAAGGGATGTCCAGCCATCAAAAAAATATTTGAAAGAATAGGATTCATTCCCTGCGCATTGATTTCACCTGGATATGATACCAGATGGGATTGGTAAAGACAGTGGATGGTCCAGTACCCATGATCGGGAGATAGCGATCTCTACCCATTTTGAAATCAAGATAATCCCTCACAATTACTGGTATATAAATCGAACTTTGCCGATAATCCAGTTGTAATTGATCACTATGATAGAATCGATTTTCAACAATCGAAGGAAAGAGGGGATAGGTATATTGCTGTGCTGGTTGGGAATCCTGACCTAAATTTTTCCATAGTTCCTGGCGATGTTGCCAGATCCAATATTTTATGAATCGGTCGGAAGGGCTTACAGTTTGAATTGTAGTGTCGGTGGAAGAGAGCTTAACTGATTCCGGATGTTTATTGTGAGTTTGTAAGGTATCAGTCGCATTTGCAGTAAAATATTGCCCGATAATGAGGTAAAATACAATATGAAGAAAAAAAGCTTGGTCATTGTGTGGCATGATAGGCGCCTTTTGGATGATATACTGTTTTTACTCTGAATAATAGATATAGTTGCGTAAAATTTTCTTGCGATATACTGCTCCCATATTTTCAAAGTTCATGATGAAACATCTATATTTTTTACGTTTCTTCTAATTGGCAATAAATAACCAGGCTATAGTTAATTAGCCTTATCAGACAATATGTTTCAAAAATGGATTTTTTTTCAGGTTATTACTCTGCTAAGGTTCCGCTGAACCTTTTAAAGTAGTCTCTTTATTAATTGCCGGTAATTTGAATTCCTCGAGCAATCATGTTCGGCAGAGGTATTTGAATAAAATATACTTTACAATATATCTATCGGATCGACATCGATTGTAACTTTCACCGGCCATTTTTTGACATCAGGATTGTTTAAAATTCCCTGTTTCAACAACTGTCTAATATATGGAATCTGGGTATCGTATGATCTTTCCTGTTTCAGCAAAATCTGATAACGATAGACATTTTGAATTCGGAAAAGAGGGGAAGGTGCAGGACCCAGAACAGTAAAATATCTGTTTTTATTCGTTTTCCAAAGGAAGCGTACCAACACCTCACTATAACCCTGTACTTCCTCAAGATTTTGGCCTTCGATTCTTATTAAAATCAGCCGGGAAAAGGGAGGATATTTTAGATACTTTCTACTTTGAATTTCTTTTTCATAAAAGACTGTATAATCGTGGGTCATGAGTTGTTTGAACATGAAATGACCGGGGTCATAAGTCTGTACTACTACTTCTCCGCTACTGTGACCTCTCCCGGCTCGTCCAGCCGCCTGGGTCAACAATTGAAATACTTTTTCCGATGCCCGAAAATCCGGAAAATGCATTCCCTGGTCTGCCGAAACCACCCCTACCAGTGTTACTTTCCCGAAATCAAGTCCCTTGGCAATCATCTTGGTACCGAGAAGAACATCGGCTGCTCCACTGCGAAATTTTTCCAGAATCACTGCATGACCATGCTTACCCTTCACTGTATCCTGATCCATTCGTAATACATTTGCCTCAGTAAATTTTTCTTTTAATATCTCTTCAATTCTCTGGGTACCAATCCCTTTATAGATAACATCCAACCCATTACAACTCGGACATGCATCCGGCGCTTTTTCTTTATGACCACAATAGTGACAAATCAGCTGGCGTTTTATGATATGGTAGGTCAGGGTGATATCACAATTTTTACACTTTGCGATAAATCCGCAGTCTTTACACAATATGTAAGGGGAATACCCCCGGCGATTTTGTAATAACATTACCTGTTCTTTAGTTAACAAACGCGACTCAATCTTCAGCTCAAGTTGTTCGGATAAAACAGGATCAACACCACTTTTTTTCCATTCCTCTTTAAGATCAACAATTTGAATACGTGGAAGATTCCTGGACTGGATACGTTTACCCAACCGAAAATATTTGTAAACTCCTTCCCGGGCATTATAAAGGCTTTCAAATGAGGGCGTGGCTGATCCCAAAACCACTACTGCATTATTGAGCTTTGCCCGGTAAATTGCCACATCTCTCCCATGGTAGTGGGGCCTGGCATCACTCTGTTTGTAACTGCCTTCATGCTCTTCATCAACTATGACCAGCCCCAGTTGAGTGACCGGAGCAAAAATCGCTGATCTGGGACCCAAAACGATATTAAATTTTCCCTGACGAATTTTATACAATACCTCCCTCTTTTCCGAAGGATATAAACGGCTATGAATAACTGCGATCTGATCGGGAAAATGGTATTGAAATCTGGCTAATGTCTGAGGAGTTAAAACAATTTCCGGAATCAGGACTATTGCCTGGCGACCTAGCTGTAGCGCTTCCCTGATTAATTCAATATAAATCTGGGTCTTACCACTACCAGTAATACCATGTAAAAGGAAAGTTTCAAAAATTCCAGCTTGCAAAGGCGTTGTAACCTGATTTACCATCTCCGCCTGTTCCGGAGTTAATTCAACATCTGATATGACTTCATTAAAAGGAGTTGATAAATATCTCTCTTTCTCTACTGTTTTCTTTTCCAGTATCGCTTTGTCAACCATTCGGTTTAAAATTTGCCGGGAAAAACCGGCCGATTTTAATTCCTGGTAAGAAACCCAATCCTTTTTTTCCAGGTAGGCTTGAATTTGTTTTGTTTTATTTCCCTTGACCGTTTTCATATTACTCTCAGCAGAAACCTCCGGTAAGATATAGCGAAAATATTCTTCTTTCTGAATGCTTTCTTTTTTCTTTATTTCAGAATATTTCCGCTGAATAAAACCCTCTTTTTCCAGCTCAATTAATTTGGATTGAATGTTTTTCGATTTCACAATATTTCGAAATTCCTTCAGAGATAATTCTTTTTCCAGAGGAATTTTTTCTAACAATACTTGATATTTTTTATCCAAATTTTCTGGAATAATTGAGATAAGCCGTTGTATCTTCAACAGGGATTTACTCACATTGATGCTGGATTGGATTAAACGGTAAGATTCGCCTAACTGACAGACATAATATTCTGATATCCATTTGAGTAATTCTTTCAATTCCGGAGTTACCAGTGGGGTTGAGGTTATTATGTCTTTAATAGGTTTTATCTGGACATCACCTATAACCTGTGGGATCCTCTCACTTGTTTCCATCACAATTCCGGAAAGGTATCTTTTTCCGAAGGGCACAACAACCTGAATACCAATTCTCACCTGCTCTTGAAATTCAGGAGGAATCTCATAGGTAAAACCATTCTCGTGCGGAATGGTCAACATAACAGTAGCATATTGGGGCATTTGGGTAGTCCAAAATAATCCTGAATTGGAAATATAGTTAATTGCAAATTATAAATAAAGGCGAATAACTCAGAAGACTACTTTTTAATGGGCTAAATTCAATAAAGACAAAAAATAAATTGAGAGATAAGCTGAAACGCTAATTATTATTTTTTCTAACCATATCCAATATTGTCTAAATTAGTCTGCACCATCTTTTGCCAAATAATTGCCAAAACATATAAAAGGTAAAATTCTTTGACTGATATGTTATAGATTATATATAGGCGGTTAAAATGTTTATTGGCGTGTTCTAGTATCTAATGATCTATTAATTTATCTGAGATGGAAGGCACTTGAGTTTTAAATCGATTATATTTATCTTATATTTTAATTTTAAGAATCATCCTTGGAGGTAAAATTGAAAGTATGGGAAGTTCTTAAAAATAATAGGATGTCTATTTTTTTTGTTGGAATCGCATTTGTTATATTGGTTGTATTATTTAGTATAATACTAGATATTATTCATAGCCCCAATTCTAAGAAGGCAACTAAAATTTATTTTGCTGATAATATCTCGCCTGCTCTTAAAATCTTAATTGACCGTTTTAACCTGGCTTATGAAGGCGAAATAGAGGTAGTTCCTATTGATTTACCATTTTCAAAATTTAGTACAAATGAGCGAAAAGAACTTTTGGCAAGGTCTTTGAGAAGTAAAAGTGATCTTATAGATGTATTTGCTGGTGATCTTATCTGGTCAGCTCGATTTGCCAAATGGGTACATCCCTTGAATTACTTTTTTGAATCTTCAGAACTAAATTTAATATTAAATTATTCTTTGGAATCATGTTATTATGAAGAAAAGCTGGTTGCTATACCCCTTTATATAGATGTTGGTCTCATGTACTATCGCAGAGATATCCTCGAAAAACATCCTCAATTTTATATTTGGGAAGAGATACTCAAAAAATCAATCACCTGGGAGGATTTTATCGAACTCCAGAAACGATATTTTAGAGGAGTTAATCCTTTTTACATGTTTCCTGCAAAAAACTATGAAGGTCTCGTTTGTAGCTTGGCAGAACTTATACTATCACAGAATAAATCATCGTTTAGTAAAGATACTATTACGATAAACACACCGGAATCGAAACGGGCTCTCCAATTATTGGTTGATCTGGTAAACAAATACCACTTAACGCCATCAGCGGTCTTAAATTTTGATGAGTATCAAAGTTATGTATATAGTTTAAAAAATGATGCTATTTTCTTCAGAGGTTGGTCAGGATTTATGCAAAATCATAGTCGCATTATTGAAGAGGCCGGGAAAAAGGGTCTTTTTGGGGTAGCTGCTCTACCTCATTTTGAAGGATCCTCACCCGTTTCTGTTTTTGGAGGTTGGAATTTAATGATTTCCAAGTCTTCAAATCATCTCGATGAAGCTGTAAAATTCTTAAAATTTGCCTTGAAAAAGGAGAATCAAGAGATGATGTACTCTGTCGGGGGATATCTCCCGGTAAATTATCAGGTATACCAGGATAGAAAATTCGTGGACCAGAATGAATTTTTAGATTATTATCAAAAATTACTTAAGAATGGGGTGCACCGACCTTACACATCCGATTATACTAAAAAGTCGGATATTATTTCCTTTTATGTCCACCAAGCGATAAAGAAAGAATTAACCACGGAAGAGGCTTTGGCAAAGGTAGAAGTTTTAATGAATACCGATAAGTTTATTGTCAAATAAGGGATAAGCATTTATGAAATCCTCAAAATTCAGTTTTTTTGAAAAATTTAAAAAGTATCATTTTGAATTCAAGCATTTGTTAGTCTTGTTACTGGTTCTCATTATTTTTCAAATTTTGGTTTCGATTGTCCACAAAGGTTCTATTCAACATTTACTATTAAAAACTCAGGACTGGTATCAACAAGATTCGGCAGAGCGTCTTGCAAACTTATCTGCCACATCACTGGAGTTATTACTAGAAACAACCAGCAGTAAAAGCATAGTAGATTCGGATAATATCCAGGAAATCATACAGGCATTTAATATTATTTTAAGTCAACCTCTATTACAACAAAGCGTGAGAGATATTTGCATCTTGGTTCCTGATGGTGATGACATTATTTCAATTGATGAGGGGAAACTGTTATTTGATTTTTTCTTTCAGGGAGTATCCTTACCCCATGGGCTTGAGAATAAGCATACAGAGGCTATCAACCTATATCAAGATCTTTCAGAAGAGATTAAAAGAGATGAACAAATTTATTCGGTAAGAGAAGGAGATAATATCTTCCATGTATTTGTTCCCTTTGTTCCGAAGGGTGAATATGTGGGTGCGGTTTATGTAAAGAATATTCCAGACTTCACATTTATAACCAGTGAAATCATTTCAAGTTATGATGAAACAGCTCTGATATTTACCGCCCTGATCTTATTCGGTTTAATTGCGATGTTTTACATTTCTTCCTATACGGTTAAGGAAAGAGATGAAGCATTTAAACAATTGTACTCTGAAAGAGAAAAGTTTTTTAAAGAGGAAATTCACCATCAAAAAGAAGCCTTATTTACAAAAAGGATTTATCACACGCATCATAAAGCTGAAAAAATAATGGGATTTATAAAAGAAGATTTACTTCAACTGGATAATAAAAAAACGGATGAGATAAAGTCTCGTGTTACA
>Ga0209635_10002945_pt1 | contig 13151 bp, 11 predicted proteins | sample DeeMarSWOR230_32_FD_187463 | JGI IMG/M metagenome (GOLD analysis project Ga0209635, IMG submission 187463) | Marine sediment microbial communities from White Oak River estuary, North Carolina - WOR-2-30_32 (SPAdes) (version 2) | ecosystem: Environmental > Aquatic > Marine > Intertidal zone >...
GGATCGCTTCATCGAGGTCATGGATGAAAGTCAGATTCCCTTTCTTCAGGTTTTTTTTCAGGAGTTCCTCAAGTCCGGGTTCATAAATGTGCGGTGTTCCCCGAGATGCCTTATCGATTTTTTCCGGCACCACATCAGTTCCCACAACAGTGTGTCCCAGGTCAGCAAGACAGACGGCAGTAACCAATCCAACATATCCTGTGCCGATGATAGCAATTTTCATGATTGACTCCTTCTCAATAGAAAACTCAACTTAAATAAATAATTGAGGTCAGGTCTCCATTTTCCATTCATTATTCTATTTGTATAATTCATTATTCATCTTTTTATCTTCCACATGGCAAAAAAAGGAAAATGGAGACCTGATCCCAAAGTCACTCTTAAGCCTTGACGACATTCTTCTTTTTTTTCTTAATGGCGTTTCTGGTATCGACAATGAGGGAGGCGTTTTTCGCGATCCATTCGAAATCATAGGCAGAGTGAGCCGTCACGATGACCACAGCGTCACACTCTTTCAATTTTTTCTCTGTCAAATCCACTGACTCCAGCACCAGGCCAGGATAGTCCCTGTATCCACCTGCCTGAGGAACATAGGGATCGTTGTACGAGACATTGGCTCCACGTTTCTTGAAGAGGCTTATTATCTTGAGTGAGGGGGACTCTCGTTGGTCATCGATGTCTTCTTTGTACGCTAATCCCAGGATCAATATCTTGGCCCCTTTAATCGACTTTCCATTCTCGTTTAAAGCTTCGACTGTCTTCGTGACGACGTAATAAGGCATGAGCGTGTTGATTTCCCCTGCAAGCTCGATAAATTTTGTGGGATAATCGACTTCCTTGGCTTTCCAGGCAAGATAAAAAGGGTCAACCGGAATGCAGTGTCCTCCATAACCAGGGCCAGGAAAAAAAGGCATGAATCCAAAAGGCTTGGTCGAGGCGGCCTGTATCACTTCCCAAACGTCTATTCCCATCCGGTCAAAAATCATCTTCATCTCATTGACCATAGCGATGTTCACAGAGCGAAAGACATTCTCCATAATCTTTGTGGCCTCAGCCACCTTTGGAGAAGAAACCGGGACCGTTCTCTTGACGATCTGATCATAGAGCGTTTTGGCCACCCGGCTGCAATTTGGGGTTACGCCTCCGACAACCTTCGGGATTTTCTCAGTCGTATAGACCTCGTCTCCCGGATTCTCTCTCTCAGGAGAATAGGCCAGGAAAAAGTCCTCTCCAACTTTCATCCCGCCGCCCTCTAATAGAGGAAGCACTTCTTCTTCTGTGGTGCCCGGATAAGTGGTGCTCTCCAGCACGACAAGCTGCCCCTTCCTCAAAGCCTTGGAAATTGTTTTAGTCGTTTTCAACACAAAAGACAGATCCGGATTCTTATAGGAGTCCAGAGGAGTGGGAACACAGATGATAATCACATCAGCTTCCGCAAGAGCTGAGAAATTGGACGTCGCTTGAAACTTTCTCTTTTTGATAAAACTCTTCAATTCCTCGGTTGAGACATGCTTGATGTAGCTTTTCCCCTGGTTCAGTAAATTTACTTTTTTCTCATCAATGTCAAAACCCACCACCTCGAATCCCTGGACCAAAAACGTTTTGACCAGGGGCAGCCCCACATAGCCCATTCCGATGATTCCGACAGGCGCTTCCCTGTTTTTTATTTTTTTCTCTAAGTCTGAGGCCTCTGTACTCATTGTCTATTTCCTTCCCTGTACCAGCGCACAGTTTCGCTCAAGCCTTCACTGAATGAAACTGTCGGCTCATATTTTAACATTTTTCTTGCCTTTGAAATATCCGCATAGGAATGTTTAATGTCTCCAGGACGCGGGTCATGATAGGACGGCTTGATTTCTTTATCCAGCACTTCGTTTATCTTTTCGACCAAAAAATTAACGGTCGTCTTTTCGCCGCCCGCAATATTGAAGACTTCACCTGAAACCTCACTGGCCTTCGATGCCAGGATATTGGCTGCCACGACATTGGAGACGTATAAAAAATCCCGGGACTGCTCTCCATCCCCGAACACCGCGGGCATTTCCTCTTTCAGCATTTTTCCGATGAAGTTCGGAATCACCGAAGCATACTGGGAAAAGGGGTCTTGACGAGGACCAAAGATGTTGAAGTACCTGAGGCATACCGTGGAGAAGCCATACAACTGGCTGAACAGCTGGCAGTACATCTCTCCCACCCGCTTGCTGAGAGCATAGGGAGAGATGGGAAGTCCTTCCATGTTTTCTGTCTTCGGGAGCCTGGAGTCATCCCCGTAAACAGCCGCGGATGAGGCAAAAACCAATCTCTGGACCTTTGCATCCCTGGACGCCAGCAGAAGGTTCAGAGTCCCTGTAATGTTGATCTCGTTTGTGAGAAGAGGGTCTTCGATAGAAAAAGGGACTGAGGTCAAAGCGGCCTGATGCAGGACAAAATCCATCCCTTCGACAACCTCCCTGCAGGCTTTGAATTCTCTAACATCAGCCTCAACAAGCTCAATCTCATCTAAAAATGAAGAGATGTTTTCCCGCTTTCCTGTGGAAAAATTATCGATAATCCTGACTGGATGCCCCTTTCTAACCAGTTCGCCGGCAATGTGGGAGCCGATAAACCCAGCTCCACCGGTGACTAAATATTTATTCATTCTCTATTTTTTATAATTTTTGCCCTTTTTTATCAAACACAGTTTAAGAGATCGGTTTAAAGGGCTGATTCTGTCTCCCTCCGGATTCTCTTCACCGTGTCCTTCAGCTGTCTTTTCTTTATCAATAGTGACCGTCTTTGATCTTGGGTTGCAAGTGTGGATTTGCCCGGACCATCCGAGCCTGTGATGAACAGGTGAATCCTTTTGGTCTTACTACCCCTTTGCTCGTCTTTGCCTGTATAGTGTGTTATCCACAGCTTCCACCATCTTTGCTAAATCCAGATCCTTATCCTTAAAAAAGCGATGAACCTTTTCCAGCTGCTCCTCAGGGTTTGAAAGAATCTCGTTATAATTCACGAATAACACATCCATATCTTCTCTATTGCTGATGTTGACTTTTGATTTTTCGTCCAACTGGGTGAAAGCCGCTTTCGTGCCTTCCCTCTCCTCATCCTTGGCGCCCATCATCTTCTCCATGGAGTCCAAAACCTCCTCTATGTTCCTTTCCATATAGACAACTTTGTAGTTACCCTGTGGGAGGTATTGAAGACCGTAGGCAATGACCTTGAGAACTTGGTCCTCAAAGTTGAACACAAACTCAGGATTATCCCTGAGTTTGTCTATGATGCTTTCAATCTCCACATAGCCTTTGGGATTATCCTCATCCGGTTTTCTTTTTCCGTCTGTGGCCACGGGCAGTCCCCCCGCTTGTAACGCCTGCATCAGCAGCGAAGTGCCAGACCGCGGGAGGCCAGAAACAATGTAAATCGGTTTCATTATTATTGCTCCATGAATGGATTTTTATAATTTAATCCAGATATCCCAAAGCCTTCAGCCTCTCCTTCACTTTTTCTTCATCGTCTTTGCTCAATGATTCTGAAGCACCTTCTTCTTTTGCCAGATTTTCCTGCATGACTTTGGTGACGTAACTCGAGACAGAGTCTATCTTTGTTCCCTTGATCTTTTCCTCGATCTTTCTATACAGAGAAGCCGGGATGGAAACGTCTACACCTTCTTCTTTATCCATGTTTTTCTCCTTCTCGATAGGGAGCAGGATCCATGATAAAGTAGAGTGGATTGATCCCTCTACTCTTTTAACCTTGATATATACACCAACCTCCCCAAATTTTCAAGAAAAAAGGGGACATCTTTGGGGTCGCATCTCAACATTCGACATTTCTTTGGATTTTTAATTAAGTGGGCATTTCTCAATTGGTAAATCAGGAAACAAAAGAGCAATTATATGAGTAATGTCAAATGTTGAGATGCGACCCCTTACTGTTAGGCGGTGAAAAGATCCTTGGTGGAGAAATTCGGCTCGCTTGTCAGGTTCACCCCCAGCCTTTTCAAACCAGCTTCGTCTCCCGGGGTGGGAATATGTGTCAAATGAACTTCACAGCCCTTCAACTCTTTCAATTTATTCAGGGCTAGTTCGGAGGAGGGATTCGAGGTCGCGCTGACGCTTAAACTGATAAGAGTCTCCTCCAAATCCAGGCTGACTGACTTTGCATTCAGGATATCCTTTTTCAGGTTCGAGATGGACTCGATAATATCCGGCGACAGTATGTGAATGTGATCAGGGATGCCGGACAGCTCTTTCACCGCATTCAGAACCAGGCTGGAAGCCGCGTGCATGAGAGGGGAATTTTTCCCAGTGATTATCGAACCATTCTTTAACTCGATAGCGGCCCCACAAAAAATCCCTTTGTGCCCCTTTTTGGCCGTCTTGGCCTCTTCTGCCGCTTGCCTTGCCGGCTTGACAACATTCCTGCGCTCTGGCTTAACATCCAGCTCCTCCATCAGAAACTCTACCCTCTGGACCGTATCTTTGTCCGCGAATCCCATGACATACTCGCAAGAATACCTGAAATATCTTCTGATCACTTCTTGCTTGGCGGCTTCCTTGACCGCCTGATCATCCACGATACCAGTGCTGGCACGGTTGACACCCATATCTGTCGGCGACTTATACACGGATTCTGCCCTTGTGAGTTTTTCCAGTATTCTCTTCAAAACCGGAAAGACTTCGACATCACGGTTATAATTGACGGCCGGCTTCTCATAAGCTTCCAGATGAAAAGAGTCAATTACATTGAAATCTCCAAGATCGGCTGTGGCGGCTTCATAAGCAACATTGACAGGATGCTTCAAGGGTAAATCCCATATGGGAAAAGTCTCGAATTTTGCATAACCTGCCTTTATCCCCTGTTTGTAATCGTGGTAGAGCTGAGACAGACAGGTGGCCAGTTTGCCGCTTCCCGGTCCTGGTCCAGTGATGACGACGAGAGGCTTATCTGAAGAGACATATTCATTGGCTCCGTAGCCTTCATCGCTCACGATGACATCTATATCTGTCGGGTACCCTTTCGTGTAGCGATGTGTGAACACCTTGATGTCACGCCGTTCAAGTTTGTTCTTGAATATTTTCGCGGCAGGCTGATTATCGAACCGAGTGATGACTACACCCAAAACATTCAAATCCCATTCTCTGAGGTCGTCAATCAGCTTGAGGGCATCCACATCATAGGTGATCCCGAAATCGGCTCGCACCTTTTTTCTCTCAATATCACCGGTATAAATACAAAGAAGAATGTCGGCCCTTTCCTTGAGTTGTTGAAGAAGCCTCATCTTCACGTTCGGATCAAAACCCGGCAACACGCGTGCCGCATGGTAATCGAAGAGGAGTTTCCCCCCAAACTCAAGATACAGCTTGTTATTGAACATGCTCACTCTTTCCAGGATAGAAGAGGTTTGTTCCTCCAAATATTTCTCGTTATCGAATCCTCTGCTCAGGGGCATTTGCCGGCTCCTCCTTGATTTTTCCAATTAGAATGACTCTTTGCATTCATGCGTTTTTCTATCTTTACACCAAGAGCACATATTTTTGCAAAATCTTTTTTAATTTTTTTTCTTAATCGTTGGGATCAGACCTTAGTAACTTCAGTAATCGCCGGGATAATCTTTGCGGTCAGGCCTCAGTCATTTAAGTAACCGATTGGATTATCATTAGTCGTTGGGGCTGTCGTTGGGGTCGCATCTCAACATTCGACATTTCTTTGGATTTTTTAATTAGAAGGAAGTTCTTCTTATGGTCAATTAGAAATCAAAGGAGCAAAGACATTAGAAATGTCGAATGTTGAGATGCGACCCCTCCCTCTAAATGTTGAGACGCAATCCATTTCATTGACAATTCTTTAAAATTCATAACGTCTTTATCTATAGGATCTCAAAAATCCTGAATGTTCACAATAAAAGACTGAATTGACTGAGGCCTAACTCCATGAGAAATGTCGAATGTTGAGATGCGACCCCTCTCCCCTCACAATAAATTACTAAAGTTACTAAGGTCTGACCCCGCTGAGTGAGCTTGACAACTTCTACCTATTAATGTTAATTATGTGTTTTAGAAAATGTCAGAAGAACCCCCACCTCCCTTTAAATATGGAAAAAATCGAACACCCCTACTTCAGGAATAACTCTTTTTCTGGAGTTCTGGACAAGAACCTAAAAAAGCTCGAGAAGCGACTCGGGATCACTCTATCCGTTCGCGGCGACAGTTTGATGATTGACGGAGACGACAAAAAAGTTGCATTCGCAAAACGCTACTTCAACAAAATGAAAGAACTCCAGGAGAAGGGCTATACTCTGAAAGAAGAAGATTTCCACATCGTACTCGACCTCCTGGAGGAAGGCGGCCTTCACCAACTGGAGGATTTTTCTCCCGCAGAACCGTTAAGCCTTTCCCGTAAATCCGTCACACCGAAAAGCCTCAAACAGCAGGAATTCATCCAAACCATCAAAGCCCATGACCTGGTCTTCGGAATAGGGCCTGCAGGAACAGGCAAGACTTACCTGGCCATGGCCATGGCTCTCTCTTTCCTCCAGAATAAAACCGTAAACCGCATCATCCTCACACGGCCTGCCGTGGAAGCTGGAGAAAAACTGGGTTTTCTTCCGGGCGACATGCAGCAGAAAATCAATCCCTACCTCCGGCCCCTTTACGATGCGCTCTTTGACCTTGTTCAGACAGAAGAGGCGAACAGGTTGATCGAGAGAGGAATCATCGAGATCGCACCTTTAGCCTACATGAGAGGAAGAACTCTTAACCATTCCTTCATCATCCTCGATGAGGCCCAGAATACGACAAAAGAACAGATGAAAATGATCCTGACGCGCGCCGGCTTTGACTCAAAGATGGTCGTCACGGCAGACATCACCCAAATCGACCTTCCTCAGCCAAATAAATCCGGTGTGTTGCATTCCATGAAGATTCTCTCTAAAATAAGCGGTATCGCTTTTATCCACTTTAGCGATAGAGACGTCGTCAGGCATCCATTAGTTCAAAAAATCATAAAGGCCTACCAAAAGGCTGAGGCCAAAGCGTTGAAAAAGTAAATGACCTTCTTAACCTATGACAAGTTCAAGTTCTTCAAAAGCAAGAAACCTGCGGCACCCAAGCCGAAAAAGGGAGCTCCTCCGCCTGAAAACAAGAAAAAGCCGAATTTCTGGAAAAATCTCATCCAGAATCCTTTTGTCTATCTCTTTGTATTCGTGTTGATTCTATCCTACCTTATCGCCTATCTCCCCTCAAAGTCTCTCCCTGCTGACCTCACAGAAGGAGAGATCGCCGACTCAGACATCATCGCTCCTGAAGATTTAACCATCGAAGACACAGAAACGACTGAAAAAAGAAGGAGAGAAGCGGAAGAGGCCGTTCTCACAGTTTACGAATTCGACCCGAATGTTTTCCTGATCACTGAAGAGGAAATCCGCGAATTTTTCAGCTCCGGAAGAGAATGGTTCGAGGAACCCCTCACAGCTCAAAGAAGTGAAGAATTCCAGCAGGACATTCTCGATAAATATAACTTAATTCTGTCTTATACAGACTTGAGGTCTCTGATCAGGTCTAAATTCGACACAAACATCGAAGAAAATTTGATTATTCTCATCGCGAAAGTATCCACTCAGGGGATCATCACCTCCAAAGGTCTTTTACGGCGCGGAGTACAGGAGAGAGGCTTCACTCTTTATAAGGGCCCTGGAGATGAAGACACTGTAAAGGCAGAAGAGATCCTGGATATCAAAGAAAGCAAACAGGAACTGACCAAAGAAATCAATCAACTGGACATTCCTCAAAATGAAAAAAATCTTCTCACTGCACTGTCTCAACACTTCATCAAAGAGAATATCAAATACAGCCGGATAAGAACCGACGAACAAAAAGAGCTGGCCCGCCAAGGACAGGCAACGATTTTCTACACCATCAAAAAAGGAAGAGTCATTCTCCGCAAAGGAGATGAAATCACAAGAGATAAGCTGGAAGAGATCAAATTGATCAACCAAAACCTCCGTGCCCGACCGACCTGGCTGACCAACTTTACAGGCACATTTCTTCTCTTTGCCCTTATTCTTCTCACACTCTGGTACTACCTGAAATCCATCTTGAAATTCAAGCTGGCTATGCGAAACTTCATCATGATGGGCGTGACTCTCATCATCAGCCTTCTTTTTTACAAACTCTCAAGCTTTCTAGCTGGAACATTCAGTGAAAGCACTGATTTTTCACTATTATCCTATGCCGAAGCCTACACCTTTGCCTTTCCTTTTCAATTGGGTGTTCTTCTTTTTGCCTTTCTCGCAGGCCGTCAGATGGCCCTGTTCTACTCTGTCATCAACAGTTTGCTTGTGGGTTACCTGTTCAAGGGGGATTTCTTTCTCATGGTCTTCTGCTTCATCGGAAGCCTGGCTGCAATTTATGGTTTAAAATATTTCGGAAGCCAGAGCCGGACCTCTGCCCTCCGCTCAGGTCTCCATTTGATTGCTCCGGTGAATATCTTTGTCATCATAACCATAAAGCTCATCACCGAGAAAATGGGGACTGTCGGCATCTTCGCCAGCGAGCTCATCATGGGACTCATCGGAGGTGTCTTGAGCGCCTCACTGGCATTCCTGTTCCTTCCTGTGTTTGAAAACCTTTTCGGTTTCCTCTCCGAATCAAAGCTCCTGGAGCTCGCGAACTCGGAACTCCCGATTTTCAGACAAATGGCTATAGAGGCTCCAGGTTCTTACCACCATTCTCTCCTCGTCGCATCGCTTGCGGAATCTGCGGCTGAAGAAATCAAAATGAATCCCATGCTGGTCAAAGCCAGTGCACTCTACCATGACATCGGAAAAATAAAAAGACCGGAGTATTTTATCGAGAACAAACTTCGCAATCCGGACATCCATAAAGACCTCACACCCAGCATGAGTACACTCGTGATCATAAACCACGTCAAGGAAGGAGTGGAGTTGGCTAAAAAATTGAAGCTTCCTCAGCCCATAAGGGAAATCATCGAGCAACACCATGGAAACTCACTTGTCCGGTTTTTCTTCCAGAAAGCGAAAGAAAAATACGACCCTGAAATGCAAAAAATCAAAGAAGAAGCCTACAGGTATCCAGGCCCCATTCCCGAAACCAGGGAGGCGGCCCTGGTCCTGCTCGCCGACTCTGTCGAAGCCGCAGCCCGGAGCTTAAAAACCCCCTCACGCCCCAACCTGACACGAATGATCAATGAGATTTTCAACAGCTATCTTCAGGATGGCCAGCTCGACGATTGTGATTTCTCCTTGAAGCAACTCCGAGCCATCGCCTCATCCTTTCTCGAAACACTCTACACACTCTATCACCCCCGAGTTGAATACCCTGGCTTTGACTTTGAAATGAAGAAAAAGAGGAACGCTTCGAAAAACAAAAAACCGAATGATAGAAATAATAAATCAACAGCATAGATACTGGCTGAACGCCAGAAAATATAAGGAGTTACTCAAGAGGTTATCCACACACTACAAACTGGACGATCCGGAAATCACTCTGGTGTTCGTGGATAACAGAGCCATCAAAAAACTGAATAAAAAATACCTGAAAAAGGACGCGCCGACCGATGTCTTGAGTTTTCCCATGGGGGAAAAGAGCGCAGACGGGAAATTCTACCTCGGCGATATCGTTATCTCCGTTCCCCAGGCTTTCAAGCAGTGCTTCTCCCAGGAACACGGTCTGGAGAGAGAGCTGGAGCTTCTCACAATACATGGTTTTCTTCACCTGCTCGGGTATGAGCATTCCGCAGGGATCGAAGAGGAGGAAGAGAAAATAGAGAATCTTTTCTCGGATGATTGATATGGGTGTAGAAATTGTCACATGGGCCGGATTCTTCCTGAGTTTTCTGGCCGCTTTTCTCTTTTCGCTTTTCCACCTGTCACTGAGTTCCTTTTCAAAAATTGCACTCAGCCGTTTCCTCGAGGATAAGGACAAAAAATATCGCATCAAAATCCTTGACATTTATGATGAGATTAAGACCGCAGTCAGTTTCTTGAGGGTTATCTTTCTCATCGCCTTTTTAGTCTATCTTTTCACGATATTCCCCCGGTTGAGGTTCTGGCCACTCTGGCTTTTCCTGATTTCTCTCGCCGTTTATTTTGTGCTCTTTGATTCCCTGCCCCGGCTTCTCAATGCGCTGAACAAAAAGAGAATCCTCAGCCTCTTCCTCCCCTCTTACAGGCTGGCCCACTTTCTCGCTTATCCCCTACTGGCAATAACGAAAATCAAAGAATCGGAGGAAGAACAGGAGGAATTCCGGGAAACCTCGGATGAGGAGATCCAGACCTTTATCGAAGAGGCTCAAGAAGAGGGAATCATCGAAACAGAAGAACGCGGGCTCCTGAAAAGCGTTGTGGAATTCGGGGATACGTTTGTCCGGGAAATCATGACTCCCAGGGTGGACATGGCCGCCATTAAAAGTGACACGACCATTGAAAAACTCAGAAAGCTGGTGATCAAAGAAAAGCGTTCCCGAGTGCCGGTCTACAAAGACAGGGTGGACAACATCGAAGGAATCGTCATTGCCAAAGACCTTCTCGAGTACGCGGATGACAAATACAAGAACGACTCCATCGAGCCGCTTATCCGGCCTGCGTACTATGTGCCGGAATCCATGAAGGTCTCTGAACTCCTCAATGAGCTCCAGAAGAGGAAACTGAAGCTGGCTGTGGTGGTGGACGAACATGGAGGAGTATCCGGCCTCGTCACCATGGAAGACCTCGTGGAAGAGATCGTGGGAGAAATCCAGGATGAGTATGACCGGGAAGAAATCCAGATCATAGAAAGAGGGCCTTCTGATTATATCGTATCAGGAGATGCAGAAGTCGAAGAGATCGAGGAGCTTTTTGACCTGGAATTCGCAGAAGACAGCTACATCACGATTGGAGGCCTGATCACGCACCATCTGGGGCGCCTGCCTGAAATAGGAGAAAAGGTCCAGATAAAAAATCTATCCCTCGAGATTCTGGAAGTCGACCAGAAAACGATTAAAAAACTGAGAATCAAAAAACGGAGCAAGGAAGAGGAGCCGGGTGAAAAAAGTTAGCGCGGCAATCTCATCCGCGTGTCGTTGCGAGCGAAGCGTGGCAATCTCATAGAAAGAAATTTTCTTCATTATAAACATAAAAGAAGAAACAAAATGAAAGTTGGCTACGTGGCCCTAGTCGGACGTCCAAACGTCGGAAAGTCCACCCTCCTCAACACCATCCTCGGACAAAAAGTCGCCATCATTTCCGATAAGCCCCAGACGACACGAACAAGCATCCTGGGCATCAAAACAACTGAGAAGGGGCAGATAATCTTCGTCGACAACCCGGGAATCCATAAGCCTCTCCACAGCCTGAACAGGAGGATGATGAACTTTGTTTACTCATCTCTGGAAACCGCAGACCTCGTCAATCTGCTCATCGATGCCACGCTGAAGTTTGGGCATGGAGATGAATATGTCATTGAAACACTGAAGAGAATCTCTACACCGATTATCCTGCTGATCAATAAAGTGGATATCATCAAGAAAGAAAAAATCCTCCTCATTATCGACAAATACAAAGACCTCCTGGATTTTAAAGAGATTATCCCCATCTCCGCACTCAAAGGCACGAACGTGGATGTCTTTGAGGAAAAGATATATGATTTTCTGCCTGAAGCGGAAAAAATCTACTCAGACGATGAAATATCTGTCCAATCCGACAAATTCCTTTTTTCAGAAATCATCCGGGAGAAACTTCTCAGTCATGTCGAACAGGAACTTCCATTTGTCACAGCGGTCTATATTGATATTATTGATGACTACGAAGAAGAGCCTCCCTCCGAAAAACCGGATGAGAAGATAGAGCCGAAAAAATACATCAAGGCCACCATTTTTGTCGAGAAAGAATCCCACCGGAGAATCGTTATCGGCAAACAGGGACGGCTGATTAAAGCAATCGGCACCGAAGCTCGCAAAGAACTCGCAAAAGTCCTGGGCACGCGAGTCTTCCTGGACTTATGGGTCAAAGTCAGGGAGAGATGGCGAGACAAAGCCGATGTCCTGGATTTGATCGAAGGTCAAAGATAGAAATTTCTTCAGGACTACTCGCTATCTCCCGAACTTCTGGTCTCCATATTGACATTAATCCCAAGAGATGCGAAAATTTGGAATTCCCTTTCTATGGTGAGCGTAGCTCAACTGGTTAGAGCACTGGACTGTGGATCCAGAGGTTGGGGGTTCGAGACCCCTCGCTCACCCCACCTTATTGCCTTTATTTTCAGGCGTTTACCTTGTCTAGATTTTTCAATCCTAATACCTTAATTTCAGCATAATTCAACATTTTTTGTGACACCTCGGTGACATGGGTATAAGTCTATATAGAGAGCTTGACTGACAGTCAAAATCGCAGCTCAGGGCACTCAGACAAACGAAACATCGAGAGACGTCGTTGCACAAACGAACTGCGACAAGTTAAACTTAGGTATTAACCCTGCTCTTGGGGGGAATCGCCCTTAGTGGCAAAAAGATTTTATTCTTCGTCTGATTCCTGACTAAGCATACGAAGCAGCTCTTTTATTTCTTTGTCCTCTATTCTCTTCTGTCGTAAGTGTTGAATTATTCCATCATAAAAGTCTCGTTTCAGCGGGATGTCTGCCTTTTTCCTTGCGTAATATATCACATATTCTTCCCAATATTTTTTTTGCTTTTCCTCTATGGGCGGATATAACTTCCTTAATTCCTTATACTTCCCTTTTAAGGTTTTTCGTAAGGACACAATTTCCTCTAACAACTCTTTAAGATGCTGTTCATCCTCCTCAATTTCTTGTTTTAATTCCTTTAACTCCTTCGGTGCTTTTCTTTCGCTCATGTCGAACTTATTATATCGAAAAATTTAATACTCAAACTCTATATAATTTCTATATTCATTTAAAAAGTGTTCAATAATTTCCTCTTTTGAAACGTCAGAGATATCATAGTTCTGTCGACCTTTCCTTAATAACCCCTCGACTCTTAATCTCCTACTACTTGCCCACTCTGTATAATGAATTACTGGACGAGGAAATACACGAACTGGAGATATCATCACTTCTATCGAATAATCAAGCTCTTCCTCACCCTCGAAATTTACAATAATTGATGCAAAATCTGGTCTTTCGGTATATACATCTACATCTCTTCCGTGTCTT
>Ga0209635_10002948_pt1 | contig 13144 bp, 14 predicted proteins | sample DeeMarSWOR230_32_FD_187463 | JGI IMG/M metagenome (GOLD analysis project Ga0209635, IMG submission 187463) | Marine sediment microbial communities from White Oak River estuary, North Carolina - WOR-2-30_32 (SPAdes) (version 2) | ecosystem: Environmental > Aquatic > Marine > Intertidal zone >...
TCCGTGAAGTAAACCTCCCTGATCTCACCGTTCTGAAGCCTTGAGTTGATCTGACGTTTTATTTCGTCCTTGAGTCTCCTTCTGTTTTCCTCTCCGTTGAGTTGATCGAACTGTTTGCTGCCCACAATGGTAATGATAAGGTCCTGAAATTCCACCTTCCTGCTGATGAGCTCCGTTTCAAATTCAGCGGACTTACCCTTCTCATATCCGAGCACCACAACCAGTCTGAGGAAGTGGGGCTCATCGACATCATTGGTATTGATGCTGAAGGGATCGAGGGACATCGGTGTCAGGGGGTCACGTTTTTCCGCCAGCTCAGGCGATCTCTTCTCAGTTGCCGGTGCCCGGTTCACGCGCCTCGCCACCACGAAGGCAATGGTTCCCGAAATAATAATGACCACGAGGGTCACGGCAATAAACATGAGCGTTCTTATCATGGTGGGCCCGAAGAGCTTGCGCCGCGGTCCCACCGCGAGCGTCTCCTCCTCTTCCGCACCCTCGATATCTTCAATGGTTTCTTCTGTGTCGGCCATGATACGCTCCTTTCTGCGGGAGAGGCTGAATACCCCCACAGATCACTTCTGTTCCTAGTACAGTGAGTATTCCTGTTTGCGCATGATGATGATCTCTATACGCCGGTTATAGGCACGCCCTTCTTCGATATCGTTTGATTCAACCGGTTGATATTCTCCGTATCCGACTGCCTGGAGCTGTCCACCCGGAACTCCTGCTGCCTGAAACCTCTTGATAATCATTACGGATCGTGCTGTTGACAGCTCCCAGTTGGTGTCGAACTTCTCCTTGACATCACCACCAGGGGGTATGCTGTCGGTATGTCCCTCCACCCTGATATCATTTTCACGAAACTCCTTGCTGCTGAGGAACCGGCCCATCTTGTCAACGATTTGCTCTCCCTCGGGGGTGAGCTCTGCACTTCCAGATTCAAAAAATGCATCTGCAACGAGTGAAATGACAATGCCTCGTTCGTCCTCGGTGATTTTCACCTTCCTGCTCTTCACCTCGGGTTCGAATATGGATACCGCCTTCTCAACAGACTTGGCCAGCTTGGTGCCTTTTTCCTTGGATGGAAGGTTTTCGAGCTGCTGTCCCAGTTCTGCGAGCACACCCTTGGCGAGGGTCAGCCCCCCCTGATACATGCCGAAGGATCCCCGGAACGCCGACAGAATCAGCTGCAGTTCGTATCCCTCAATCTTAGCCGCCGTCAGCAGGAACACGAAGAATACGAGAAGAAGGGTTACCATGTCTCCGTAGGTCACCATCCACGCCGGCGTCCCTCTTTTTAGTTTTTTCTCCCTTCTTTCCCGTGCCACTCTCTATCTCCCCCTTGCATGGACGATTCTATGCGGGAAGTCACTCCCGCTCGCCCGTCTCTTCCTCAACCTGGGCCCGTATCTCAGGCGGCAGAAAGGACACAAGCTTCTCCTTCACGATACGGGGGTTGTCCCCCGACTGAATGGAGAGCGTGCCCTCTATCATGATATCCCTGATCAGAATCTCCTGCTCGTTCACATAGATCAGTTTATTTGCAATTGGAATGAGCACCGTATTTGCAAGCACCACTCCGTAGAGGGTGGTGATAAGGGCCGCGGACATACCGCTTCCGATCGCTGTCTGATCGCCGCCCAGGTTCTGCAGCATGATGATGAGTCCGATAAGCGTCCCTATCATGCCGAAGGCCGGAGCGAACAACCCCCAGTCCTCGAATATCTTGATACCCTGCTCGTGGCGCGTCTGCATATTATTGAGCTCGGTTTCCATGATGTTGCGGATGATTTCCGGGTCCGTTCCGTCGACTACAAGCTGTATGCCCTTGCGGAGGAAGTAATCCTCGAGCTCGTCGAGATCGTCCTCGAGAGCGAGCAGGCCCTCCCTTCTCGCCTTCTCTGAAAAGGTGACAATCATGGAGATGATCCTGCCGGGTTCAAAGACCTGTGTCCGCAGGGCATTGCGTAAAACCTTCATGAGACCGAAGGTACGCGCCAGGGTGTTGGAGGCCATGACAGCTGCAAAGGAGCCACCGATTGTGATGAAAACCGAGGAGATACTGATGAAGACCCGAAAGCTCCCGATCCCTCCGGTGATCACGATACCAACGATAAGCGTGAACAGGCCAATTGCGATTCCACCCATCGTCGCGATGTCCATGCGTGAACCTCCTGCCGGTTACCAGTTTCGCCCTTACCGCTCGTTACCGAGCACGCCAAGCCTCTGCCGGTAGTGGATAATCTCTTCAAGCACCATCTCCGGCTTCTCCTTCACGACCAACTTCTTTCCCGTCACAAGGGTGATCGTGGTATCCGGCGTTTTCTCAATCGTCTCAATGATATGGGGGTTTAACCAGTATTCTGTACCGTTCAACCGCGTGACCTTTATCACCCCGTACCCCCGTAATCCTGCGAAACGTTCAAAACGCTCGTAGCCCCTCACCGGAGGACGTTTTTCTCCGGAGGGGCTTACGCGCTCTTTCTTTTTCAAAACCCTGCGGGTTCGAAACATCATCGAACCTTCTGACTATCGTGCATCAATGATGTGTGATTCATCGATGCACGCACCAAAGATGCTCACGTTGAAACCGATAGATATGATGATCATACCTATTACCGCTTCAGGGTCAGAAGCTCCTGGAGCATCTGATCCGAGGTGGTAATGCTCCTCGAGTTTGCCTGAAAACCTCTCTGCGTTACAATCATATCGGTAAACTGCTCTGCAAGATCGACGTTACTCATCTCGAGCGTGCCGGCAGTGATCTTGCCCCTGCCGCCTGTCTCGGCTGCACCCACGTTGGCAAGACCTGAGTTATTGGTCTCTCTGAAGTTGTTGTCACCTTCGGCAATCAGACCCTGGGGGTTCGCAAAGATCGCCATTGCAATCTGCCCGATCGGTGCCCTCTTACCGTTCGTGAACACGCCTGTGATAACCCCCGCACTGTCTATGGTGAAAGACTGCAGATACCCGAGGCCATACCCGTCCTGCTCGTAGGCCCTCGTTGACGAGGGCGAGGCGAATTGCGTAATGCCCTCATAGCCTCCTGCAGTACCGAAATCCAGAGTGATGGTCTGCGTAATCCCGTCCTGGGGGAAAGTCATAGTCAGTGTGGGAGCGAGATTTCCCTCGTTCACCACATCAACCGGCGCCCCAGGAGTGGGTGGCCTGTCCTCAACGGAAACCGGTGCCCCCGAATTGTCAAAACGCATGATGATCTCATTCGTATTATTTACGTTTGCTCCCGCCACATCGAATGAGACGGTGGCTTCATCTGCGCCCTCTACTCGCGCACTCACCCTCCAGGTGTTATCTTCGTCCTGAACGCGGATGAAATCCAGTGTCATGGCGTGCACGTTCCCGAGGCTGTCATATGCATCGATATTGGTAGACACTGTTCCCTTTAGTATTTCCCCTGGAGTGGCTTCGCGGTCCACCGGAAGGAGTGGAGTCTCGGAATCAAGGTTGCTCCTGTAACGCACCATTTCCGTCTGCCGCGCGGGGTCCTTCGCTCCCACGGGGATGACGATGTCCTCGAGCCCGGCCGTGTTGTTGATGATGTACTCTCCACCTGCCTCAACAGCCATCCAGCCTTGAACCCGCATACCATTTGCCGGATTGATGAGGGTTCCGTTCTTATCAAGACCGAACCCTCCTGCCCGGGTGTAATATGTCTCCTCTCCTCTTTGCAGTATGAAGAATCCGTCACCCTGAATAGCAACATCGGTATTGAGCCCGGTTGTCTGAAGACTACCTTGGGTAAAGATCTTGTCGATGCTCGCAATTGTCATGCCCAACCCTACCTGCTTCGGGTTGACTCCACCCTTCTGTGCCGTTGGCGCTGCGGCTCCTGCAATGGTCTGGGACAGAATATCCTGAAAGGAGACCCTGCTCTTTTTGAATCCATAGGTGTTGACGTTCGAGATATTGTGACCAAGGACATCCATCCGAACCTGATGGTTTTGCAGGCCGGAAACACCTGAGTACAGTGATCGCATCATGGGAACACACTCCTCACTTTCTTGGTCGAATTGGTTGGGCCTCCGCCCCGATGCCCCTCGCCGATTTCAGAGCAGAGCCTTCCGTGTTCCCCCTCCCGTGTATTTAAAAGCCTATTCAGCTATCGATACCCTTGTAACGTCGTCAACATTGTAGGTAAGACCGTTGAAGGAAATGGAAGGTGTTCCGTTTCCAAAGCTTACCTCCGATACAACACCGCTTTGCACCTCTCCCGTGATGCTGTCAAGTACCTCCACGTGCCTGCCAAGGAGAGAATAGGAGAGATTTATCTTGTTATTGACAATGAGATTCGTGAGCGTTGTGTTCATCTGTGTCATCTGCTCCAGTGTGGAAAACTGTGCCATCTGGGCAATGAACTCCTTGTCATCGAGCGGGCTCGTGGGATCCTGGTTCTCGAGCTGAGTCACGAGCAGCCTCAGGAAATCGTCCTTGCCGAGCGTACCACTGACCCTTCTGCCGCCCTGCTGCAGGGACTTGTTGAAGCTCTCGACCTCCACCTTCGTTCTGGCCAGGTCCTGCTCATTCATGGTGATCGGAATATCCATGCTCGTGCTCCTTCGCTCTTTCCTAGATCCTTATATTCACCCTGCTCGATATCCAGGGCAGGTACTGTTCCGGCATGGGCACGTTCAGCCCTTCATCCTCAACCGCGCTGCCCGGTATTCTCACACTTCTCCGGGTCTGCGCCTTGGCGGATGATTTATCGCCTTCTGCATTCTCACCCTTGACTCCCACCTCGAAAGACCCGAGGCCGAAGCCATGTCTGAGCAGGCTCTCCTCGAGTATGTTGAGCCTGCTCAGGATGAGGTCTTTCACCGCCTGATTGTCGACGATGATGCTGGTGGCGACCTCACCCCGGTCGAGCTGTATCCGCAACCTCAGGTTGCCGAGATGCTCGGGCTGCAGTACCAGCCGCGCTTCACCCCCGCCGTTTTTCAGCAGCAGGGTGAACTGCCTGACTATTTCATCAAAATTACCATCGGCGTTTTTCAGGTTTTGATAATTGGATTTTATCTCCACGCTCTTCATGGAATCTTCATATCTGGTGAGTACTGCATCGGGAAGACGCTCCACCGCTGCTTTCTCGGGTCCCCCTGTAATGCGATCCCGTTCAATCCCTGGTGTGCGGGGAGCTTCACGGGTTTCCGGAGCCCGCTTCACGGCTGACAGGCGTGTAACCTCTGCGCCGCCCTTCGGTATCTTGATGGGGACCTGCTTCGAATGTCTGCTGTATGCATGTGTCGTATGTTCCAGCTTCTTCTGTGAGGCATGGGTGACCTGACGGAGAGTTCCGTTTTTCCTCTTTCCTACCACAAGCGCTGCAGCTGCTTTTCTCTGGGGCCTGCGACCCCTCATCTGCATTTTACCACCAGACCATGACACCCGCTTTCGTAGATCTGCAGCAATTTCTTCAGAACCGGATTGGGCCTTAAACGGCCTTTTATCACCCGTTTTCCTTCCCGGTGCACCCAGTACTGCCAGCTTCCCTATGATGCTCTGCCTTGTTACCGAAGGTTTCCGGTTCTTCATGCCTGTACCCTTGCGGGCCTTCATCTCCGATGCACCGGACTCGACAGCCTTGCCCTGCTCCCGAGTGTTCTTCGACATATTCACCTTTCGGGATGCGCCGTCTTCCTGCGACCCTTCCGCGCTTTTCCTGGGGGCGCCGGTTTTCAGATCCGTACCTTTTCCATCGACTCCAGTCAACTGGGCGAGTATGGACGAAAAATCCTCATTGCCACCTGTTTTACCGCTCCGCCCAGCCGGTTCCCGTTCTTCGGTCGCCTTTATGGAACGGAGATCATTGGCTGTCATAGTGTTTGCTATCATTGCTTTTCGTGATCACAATTCCTCAGTGTCAGATATCTTCGTCATCTTCCGTTGAATGGCGGCAGCTCTATCTGGAGGCTCCATAAGACTGAGGAAGTAGGGAACAATCGACTGCGTTCCCGTTTCCTCTGCGCGACGGTCGATCTCTCTGAGTATGTCGATGACAAGCAGGTCTTCCATCTCCTGAAGCCTCTCAACCGCCTTCCTCGGCGGCATGCTGACAAAGTACTGAGCCTGCCTCCTGATGTTATCCCTATAATTATCGTATTGCCTTTGATCTTGACTTAGAACTTTTTCCTGCTCCTCCAGACGCTTTGCCTCCTCGCTCAGCTTGGCCTCCCTCTCGTTGAGCATATTCTCCCGTTCATCGAGGTCACGGCTCAAAAGCTCGAGGTTCCTAGTTTTAGCCTCGAGAACCTGTTCGCGTTTCCCCAGCACCTCCCGGTCCAGGAGCAGGGGATCCTCTTCCACCAATTCACCCCGCTGGAGAAAACCGGGGAGGTACTGTGCCAGAGGCCCGGTGAACCGTTTCATGTCGAACTCAGGGATGAGTCTGTCAAACCAGTACAGACCTCCGAAAAGAATCACGATGATGAGCAGTACGAGAAAGAGAATTTTAAGCAGGTTCGATAATGCCGATAAAGCACTCACTTAAAATCCCTCCTCATCTTTGGTTTTTGAAAAGCTCTCATAGTAGTATAGAACTGAGTCAACGAAATCCCGCGTCTCAGGTATGTTCGGCACACGCTCCCCCACATTCTGTGGACCTGCATTGTACGCTGCAAGTGCCTTGTTCAGGTTTCCACCATAGAGGCCTATAAGGTCCACCAGATAGCGCGTTCCACCAAATATGTTCTCATCGGGTTCAAAGGGGTTCTCGACACCGAGCAGCTCTGCCGTTTCGGGCATGAGCTGCATGAGCCCCATGGCTCCCTTGTGCGACACTGCACTGGAATCGAAGTTCGACTCCTGCTTTATAACGGCTCTGATGAGTGCGGAAGGAATACGAAATCTCTCCGCAGCCGCCTCGATGATCCCGTCATACGCAGAGGTCCCTTCATCCGGCGCCGCGCCGGGGACGGCCAAATCCTCGGTCTGCTGCTCCACAGCTTCCTGCAATTCATCCTTCGCCTCCGATTCCTCGATCTTGTTCTGCAGGATCTGTTCAAAGCTGTAGGAACGGTAGGTTCCGAATCTCCGTTTGATCGAATCGATGCGCTGGAGGATGCTCTCGATGTTCTGGTAGACGTTTTCCACGGACATCACAACTCCTCCAGGGGCAGCGTTTCGATGGTGAGGGCCTCGCGGTTGCGGTCAATGTGCTGGTTGATGTCATCGAGCTCGCCCAGCTCCTCCCGGTTCATTTCCTCGCGATATCTCCCGAGCTGCCGCTCCTTCAGGTTCTCTATCACCTTTCGCGCCCGTTTCGCATCGTGAAGGATTTTCAGGATCCTCGACACCTCCTCCTGCTTCTCCTTGCGGAGCCGTTCGAGTCGGATGATCTCGCGCTCGAGCCTGGTGATGTAGTTGTCCACCGCGAGAACTTCCATGACCGTGAAAGACCCCTCACTCATTCGGTTTTCAGCCATGAACCGGTGCATTTTCTCCTCCAGAGCGTCGATCTCGTTTTCAATCCGAAGAAGCTCTGCTCTCCTCACCGCGAAATGCCTCTGGACTCCCTCCTCCTGCTTCTTCCGTATATTGAGCACATTGTCGAGCCTGAATATGAACCGACGCATCATTCACCATCATTTTCGAATATGGCGCGAAGGTCTGACGTAATCGTGTCGAAGTCGAATCCCTCTTCAATGCTCTGCTTCAGAAACCCGTTCACCAGCTCAATCTTCGACAGAGCCCAGTCGACCTTGGGGTCTGAACCCTTCACATAGGCCCCGATCTGAATGAGATCCTCCGCGTCGTAGTAGTAGGCGAGCACCTCCTTGAGCTTGCTGATCGCCTTCTTGTGTTCCTCGGTGGTAATATACGGCGTAAGCCTCGATATGCTTGCGAGCACATCGACCGCCGGATACTGGTTTCGCTGAGCCAGTTTTCTCGAGAGCACGATATGACCGTCGAGCACTCCGCGCACTGCATCGGATATCGGTTCATTGACGTCATCCGCCTCCACGAGCACTGCAAAGATACCCGTTATAGAACCTTTCTCCGACATTCCGCTTCGTTCCAACAGCTTCGGCAGGATCGAGAACACGCTGGGCGTGTAGCCCTTGGTGGCAGGCGGTTCACCGATGGCCAGCCCGATCTCACGCTGGGCATGGGCAAACCGTGTCACCGAGTCCATCATAAACAGGACATCCCTGCCTTCATCCCTAAAAAACTCCGCAATTGCCATCGCCAGATATGCACCCCGTATCCGCAGTATGGGCGCCTGATCAGAGCTCGCCACAACCACCACGGAGCGCTTCAGCCCCTCATCGCCCAGGTCTCGTTCGATGAACTCCCGCACCTCCCTACCCCGCTCGCCAATGAGGGCGATGACGTTGACGTCGGCCGAGGTGTGCCGGGCGATCATGCCAAGAACGGTGCTCTTGCCGATGCCGGAACCGGAAAAAACACCGATGCGCTGTCCCTTGCCGATGGTGAGAGGTCCGTCGATGGCCCTGATGCCGGTTGCAAGCACCTCGGTGATTCGCTGCCTTCTCAGCACGTGAGGCGGCACGTTGAAGATCGGGTACTGGCTCTCATAGGCGACCGGTCCCCTGCCGTCGATGGGCTTTCCAACGGGTCCGATCACTCTGCCTAGTAGCCCTGTTCCTACCGGTACGGACAGGGGCTTTCCTGTGGCCACAACCCGAAGGCCCGATTTAATACCGCTGTCATGCTCGTAAGGAAAGAGAAGCGCTGTTCCGTTCTTGAAGCCCACGACCTCGGCTGGTATCTCCCCCCGGCCCCGGGGGAGCACGATTCTGCACAGCTCGCCCACGCCGGCCAGAGGCCCTTTGCTTTCCACGAGCAGACCGATGGATTTCGACACGGTCCCCTCATAGGTTATGGTGTCCAGGTCCTCCAGGGCAGTTTTGTATTTCTCCAGAATATCCGTCGGCATCACGCTATCCGCTTATGGGTACCAGTTCCCGTATCCTTTCCTCTATGAGATCGATCTGCTTCTGAATACGCGCATCGATATCCCCAAAGGATGTTTCGATCACGCATCCTCCGGGCGCCACCCTGCTGTCCTCCTCTACGCTGACTTTCTTCAGGCTTTCAACAGCCTCGATGAACTGCTTCTTGTGTTTAGTGGTCAGATTCAGATCCCGTGTATTGACCTTGATGGTGATCTCTGTTTCACCCTTCACCTTCTCGAGCGCCTGTTTCACATTCTCGATGACCACCTTCTTTTCCGCTTCGGAAATGACCTTCACCACCTTGCGGGCGATGAGAAGCACCAGATCGACAATCTGGCGTTCGGTATGATTGATGATTTCCTGGCGCTTGTCACTGGCTGCAGTCAGAATGGCATGGAGTCGTTCGATGAGACGGTTCACCTCTTCCTGACCCTCCTTGAAGCCCTCCTCTCTTCCCTCGCCGTAGGCGTTCTTCCGGGCTTCGGCCAGTATCTCCTCTGCTTCACGCCGGGCATCCTCCCTCAACCGCTCTGCCTCCGCCCGCGCCTCGGCAAGTATCTTTCCGGCCTCAGCTTCCGCCTCTTCCCTGGCCTTGCGCACATCCACGTTGCTCTTCTGCATGAGCTTGAAGGCGGCCTCTTCCGCCTCCTTCCGGATGCGTTCCACCTCCGTCTGCGCCTCTTCCCGCATGCGCTCCGCCTCGTCGATGACGAGCTGGGGCTCTTCCTCCTCCTCGGGCTTCGGCGCTACTTCCTCTGCCTCGACCGGTTCGGCCTCTTCGATCTCCTCGATCTCTTCCTCCAGGTCGAGCTCCGGTTGTCTGGGCCTGATCTGTGGAGGTGTAATGAGCACCTTGGAGCTTATCTCTCTGACCTCCGATGCCTTGAAAATCTTGCGTGCCACGGTCTACCTCCGATGAGAAGATCCCTCACACCACGAGTTCATCCTCTCCAGCGCGGGCGACGACGATCTCACCCGCCTCCTCGAGCTTTCTGATGATACTGACGATTTTCTGTTGCGCCTCCTCCACGTCCTTGAGCCGTACCGGTCCCATGAACTCCATGTCCTCCTTGAGCAGGCTGGAGGCCCGCTTGCTCATGTTCCTGTATATCTTGTCCTGCACTTCCGAATCCACACCCTTGAGCGCCTTCGCCAGGTCTGCGGTGTCGACCTCCCGGAGCACCTTCTGAATGGCGCGGTCATCGAGGAGCACGATATCGTCGAATATGAACATCCGCTTCTTGATCTCCTCTGCAAGCTCTGGATCCTCCTCCTCCAGGGACTCGATTATGGTCTTCTCGGTACTGCGGTCGACGAGGTTCAGGATGTCAACGATGGTGCCGATGCCGCCTGCGGCAGTGTAATCCTCGCTGGCGAGGGTGGAGAGCTTCTTCTCGAGCACACGTTCCACCTCGCGAAGCACATCCGGCGAGGTGCGGTCCATGGTGGCGATGCGCTTTGCCACATCGGCCTGTATATCGTCAGGTAGAGAACCCAGTATGATGGACGACTTGTTCGGCTCGAGATAGGCGAGTATAAGTGCAATGGTCTGCGGATGCTCGCCCTGTATGAAGTTGAGAAGATGTGACGGATCGGTACGTCGTATGAAATCGAAGGGCCTGACCTGCAGAGAGGAGGTGAGACGGTTGATGATGTCGATGGCCTTCTGCGTACCCAGTGCCCGCTCGAGCAGGTCGCGCGCATAATCGATACCTCCTGTGGAGATGAAGTCCTGAGCCATCATAAGCTCTTGGAACTCCATGAGCACCTTGTCCCGGTCGCTCGGATCGACGGCTTCGAGCCGTGCGATCTCAAAGGTAAGCTGCTCGATCTCATCCTCCCTCAGATGCTTGAAAATCTCCGAAGAAATCTCCGATCCCAGGGTCACGAGGAATATGGAAGCTTTCTGCCTGCCGGTAAGGGACTTTTTCCCGCTCTTGGTGTGGGTCCCCGTTGTTTTTGTCTCAACCTTTGCCATGACTCTCCTCCTTACTCTTCAGCAAGCCAGGTGCGAATGAGCTTCGCCACTTCCTCGGGATGTTCCCTGGCGATATTCATAACATTCTCCTGCATTTCCAGCCGTGCCCGCTCCTCGGGCGAGAGCTCGACCTCAACTCCTTCAGCCTCCGCCGACCGGAGGGCTGCTTCACGCATGAGCTGCTGCTGCCGTGCCAGTTCCTCCTCCCGGAGCCTCTTGCGCCGTGCCACCTCCCGTGCGATCGCACGGTAGGCGAGGGTGACGATGAATATGGCGAAGAGTGCGATGAGTGCGGAAAGCAGAGTTTTTCGCATCTGTTCTCTGCGCTTCAGGTAGGCGTCCTCGAGTGCGAACTCCTCGCCTCTGTCGAACATGATGTTCTGGACAACCACCTTGTCCTTGCGAACCGCGTTGTATCCGATAGCCCCCTTCACGATCTCCTCGTACTTGCGCATCTCTTCGGGGGTCCTGGGTATGTACTCCCGCTGTATGCCGCCCTCCTCCGTGAGGAGGGGATTTCCGTTCTCATCGTAGAGCTTCTTCCATATCCCGTCCACCCAGACGGCTGCCGATATGCGCACGATGCGGTATGGGGCGGACTCTATCTGCGAAACCTGCTGGCTGATCTCGTAGTTGGTCACCTGCTCCCGCTTGTCGTACTTCGTTCCTTCCTCCATGGCCTCCTTGTAGCCCGGCGGTATATTGGGTTCAACTCCGGGAGGTCCTTCCGGGACGAAGCCCACACCCTCGAAGTGCTCCTCCATGTCCTTCTCGCTTCGCACCACGTTCGGTACCACGGCACCTTCTTCGGCGCTTTCGTCGTAGGGTGTCTCCGGATTATCGGGGCGCAGCACGATCGGCAGGTACTCCGTCTTCTCGACCCGCTTCTGGTCGAAATCGAGTTCCACCTCGATGGAGACGTCGACCTTATCCTTGCCGAGCACCGATCTGAGCTTCTCGGTTACCTCGTTCTGCATCTGCAACCTGAGCCGTTCCTTGATCCGCCACTCCTCCTTTGCCCTGGTCAGGTAGGTCACCTCGTCGTCGGCAGTGAAGTCCGAAAGGAGGTTACCCCGGTTGTCAGTGACCACCACGTTTTCGGGCTTGAGACGGTCGACGCCGAATGCGATGAGGTCGATGATTCCCTGTATCTTCTTCCTGTTGGTAAGGATGTCGGAGTAGGGCGCAGGGGTAATAATGACCGACGCGGTATAGGGCTCCTCCTCGTCTATGTAGAGCTGTGCCTCGGGCATGGTAACCTGAATGCTCACGTCCTCGACGTCGTCGAGCAGCTTGATGTGCCTGGTTATCTCGCCGATAATGGCGCGCCGTTTGTTGATGTCCCGCTCGAAGTCGGTGGTCGTCCAGGACTGCGTGTCGAACAGCTCCCAGCCCTTGATGCCGCTCGGCAGTATACCCGCCTGGCCGAGCTTCATGCGGAGGTAGGCAGCCTGGTCTTCATCCCCCACGATTATGAACTGACCTTCCCGTGTCTTGTACTGCGTACTCCACTGTGTCAGCTTTTCCGTGATCCGCATGAAGTCATTCTGTTCTAGAGGGGTGTTGAACAGCAGCGCTTCGGTCTGTTTAGAAGAAAAGGTAACGAGGAAGATGAATCCGAAGATGACGAGCGCAATCACTGCGATGAGAATGAGCCTCTGCGTCTGGTTGAGCTTACCGAAGATATTTTTCAGGTTTTCCAGAAATTTTTTAAAGAAGTTATCCATTTTCCCCTCCCGTACAACCTGTCAGAGCCGCGATATCATCTCCCTCTCCTGAAGGAGAGATGGCGTCTGATGTTACCTCATGTTGATCAGCTCCCGATAGGCCTGGGTAATCCGGTCAACGATGGATTTCGTGAGCATCAATGAAAGCCTTGCCTTCTCAGCGGCGATGGTGACGTCATGGATATCCACGGAATCGGGATTCACGGCGAGCTGCTTCGTCAGCTCCTCAGAGTTTCTCTGCATGTTGTTCACCCGGTAGAAAGCATCCCTGAGAGCCCTGCTGAACTCTGTCACGAACTGATCATCCGACACCTCTTCCTTAGGAGCACCGAAGTGGGCCTTGTGGGTTGCGTTCAACCGCACCGTATCACCGCTCACCTCCCGCGGACCCAGGGTCCAGCTCGATGCATACCCATCATTTGAGATAATCATGGAATCCCCCATTGACCGTTTTTAAAAGGCTACGCTCTTCCGATCTCGAGCCCTCGCATGAACATCTGGCT
>Ga0209635_10002949_pt1 | contig 13143 bp, 10 predicted proteins | sample DeeMarSWOR230_32_FD_187463 | JGI IMG/M metagenome (GOLD analysis project Ga0209635, IMG submission 187463) | Marine sediment microbial communities from White Oak River estuary, North Carolina - WOR-2-30_32 (SPAdes) (version 2) | ecosystem: Environmental > Aquatic > Marine > Intertidal zone >...
TCCGAAATGGGATTTGACTCCGAGTGCTTTAGAGCAGGATGCAGATGATATTTTCCAAAGAGACCTTGGATACATGCCAGATGAAACTGGGATAATGGCTGTGGCGGGAACAACAGCAGGCTATGCCAAAGGCTATGATTCTGAGTTTGATATATATGATCTCGAATTGGTGCTAGTTCTAGATCACGTCTATGTGGATGTGTATGCACTCTATGATGCTACCCCTGAAGTTGAAGACTAGATCCTAGATATGATAGATAGCATTTCGCTCTGATATTCCAAATAATGGCGATAATGGCGCGGGCCCTAGGGCTCTAATCAACCTTATGTTATTCAGGTGGTTCTGGCTGCGCTTTGGCCTGGGTTCTCGCCGATAGACCCCAGATATGGATGAAACCGGGGGAAGCACTCTGGTCGAAGGCATCGCCTTTATCGTAAGTAGCCAGGCTGTAGTCATAAAGGGAGTATGACGACTTTCTACCCACTATCTGGCAGTTACCTTTGAAGAGCTTTACCCTTATTGTGCCGGTGACGTATCTTTGTGTGCTTGCCACATAGGCGGCTAAGTCCTGGCGCATGCCTGTAAACCATAGCCCATTATAGATGAGGTCGGCGTACTCAGCGGCGACCCTGGCCTTGAAGCGGAGCTGCTCCTTTGCCAGCACTAGGTCCTCCAAGGCCTGGTGCGCTTTCAGCAGGACCACGGCGGCCGGCGCCTCGTAAACCTCCCTCGATTTTATGCCCACCAGTCTATTTTCGATGTGGTCGATCCGGCCTATGCCATGCTGCCCAGCCAGGTCATGAACCCTCTGAACAAGGGCAACACCGTCTAACTTTTTGCCATCGAGACTTACCGGTATCCCCTTATCAAAGCCAATCTCCAGATAAGCAGGCCGAGCCGGTGTTTTTTCAGGCGACTTTGTCCACAGGAAGACATCCTCGGGCGGTTCGTTCCAGGTGTCTTCCAGCACGCCGCATTCAATGCTCCTTCCCCACAGGTTCTCGTCGATGGAATACGGGCTGGCCCTGGTGATAGGGACAGGAATATTGTGAGCCTGGGCATAGTCAATTGTTTGCTCGCGGGTCATATTCCATACCCGAGCTGGAGCTATGACCTTTAGTTCGGGGGCTAGAGCAGCTACGCCCACATCAATCCTTACTTGGTCATTGCCCTTACCGGTGCAGCCGTGAGCCACCACTGTTGCCCCTTCCTTCTTAGCTGTTCCCACCAGGAGTTGGGCGATGAGAGGACGCCCCAGAGCTGTGGCTAAAGGATATTGCCCCTCATAAACAGCATCGGCCTGGAGGGCGGGAAAAACAAACGACTTAATAAAGGTTTCCTTGGCGTCGACTACAAGCGCTTTTATGGCTCCGACTTTGAGCGCTTTTTGTCTAATAACCTCAAAGTCGGGCACATTCCCTATGTCCACGGTGAGGGTGATGACCTTCGAGCTATATCTTTCCTCAAGCCATTTTACCGCCACGGATGTATCCAGACCGCCGCTGTAGGCCAATACTACCTTGTCTGACATTTCGTAACCTCCTCCGGAGAAGTCCTAATATCTAAACTCTAAATTGTTTATCATTTCTCAATTTTCCCCAACACATCCCCTAAAACGCCTATCGCCCTGTCCACTTCCTTTTCGGTGATGATAAGGGGAGGCATAAATCGCAGGGCATTGGGCTTCACTTTGTTAACCAATAACCCTCTATCAAGGCAATCCAATACCAACTTCTCGGCGATTTCCTGTTTAAATTCTAAAGCTATCAGGAGTCCCCGGCCTCTTAGCTCGGTGATAAAATCAAACTGCCGCTTCAGGCTTTCTAGCTTGGTCATGAAATAATTCCCTACCCGTTTAACCTTTACCGGTATGTCGTTATCAATGATGTATTTCAGGGCGGCATAAGCGGCAGCACAGACCAGTGGGTTGCCACCAAAGGTCGAGCCGTGCTCGCCTGGAGCAAAAAGGGAGACACTCTCCTTGGCTAAGAGGGCACCGATGGGCACACCACTGCCCAGTCCCTTTGCCAAAGTCATTACGTCTGGCTCGACCCCATACTGCTCATAGGCGAAGAGAGTCCCCGTTCGACCAATGCCCGTCTGGATTTCATCCAGAATAAAAAGGATTCCCTTTTCCCGACACCAGCTTTGCACCTTTTCGAGGTAGTCATCGTCAGGTATGTTCACCCCGCCTTCTCCCTGGACTGGTTCCAGTATTACAGCACAGGTTTGCTCACTGGTTGCCCGCTTGATCGCCTCGACATTGTTATATTCCACGTTGACAAAGCCGTCAGGCAGAGGTATATAGGGCTCCTGAAACTTGCTTTGCCCCGTGGCGGCGGTCATAGCCAGAGTCCGCCCATGAAAAGAACTATGGGTAGTAATGACCTCGTCGGCACCGTTGAGTCGGAGTTTTCCATACCTGCGGGCCAATTTTGTTGCCCCTTCATTAGCTTCAGCACCGCTGTTGCAAAAGAAAACTCTGTCGAGACAGCTATGCCCAATCAGAAGCTGTGCCAGCTCTATCTGCGGGATGGTATAAAACTGGTTTGACGCCTGGATCAAAGTTTTAGCTTGCTTTTCTAAAGCCTCGACTACCACCGGAGGGCAATGCCCCAGGCTGTTTACTGCCCAGCCGCCGACAAAGTCGAGATATTCTCGGCCCTGGTCATCCCAGACCAAAGCTCCTTGACCGCGAACCAGAGTTACGGGAACTCTATTCACCGTTCTGAGAAATAGCTTCTGCTCCAACTCTTGCCAGTTATTCTGAGACAACGGTTGTACCTCTTGATTTAGTTGGCCGAGCCTGTCCGGTAATTTCATGGAGTAAGGCATGGGAAATTTTACCGTCTACGATGCGCACGATTTGCGTGGTAGTCAGGGCTATAAGGCTGGCTTCTATTTTAGGGACCATGCCCCCCGAAGCTACACCGGAGGCGAGCATCTTCCTGGCCTCGGCTAAGCTGAGCCTGGGGATTACCTTCCCCGACCCATCGTGAATACCATCAATGTCGGTCAGGAATACGAGTTTTTCTGCAACTAATGCCGCGGCAATTTCCCCGGCTGCAGTATCCCCGTTAACATTGAGCAGCATCGTCCGGCCTTCAACGGAGCCGTAACTTACGGGCGCGACCACTGGCATATAGCCGGCATTCAGCAATAGCTTCAACGGAGAGGGGTCAACGGCGACAACTTCACCGGCATAGCCCAACTCGGGGCTCTTGATGCCTGCCCATAGCAAGTTGCCGTCGCAGCCACTTAAGCTTATCGCCTTTCCCCCAAGAGCTTGGATAGCCACTACCAGTTCCTTATTGACCAGACCACCCAACGCCGCAGCCACCACCTTCAGGGTCTCGCCATCGGTAACCCTTAACCCTTTTACAAAGCTGGTGGGAATGCCCAGCCGGGCCAGCCACTCTGAAGTCACTTTGGCGCCACCATGCACCACCACCAGGGACTTACCTTGCTTCTGAAGCTCCACCAGGTCTTCCAAGGTGGTGTCATGGTTGCCCAGGGTACTGCCGCCAATTTTGACTACGATGATTCCCTTTTGCATTATGTGGTATACGTGCTGTTTATCCTAACATATTCCTCGGAGAGGTCGCAGCCCCAGGCGGTGGCCTGGCCGTCTCCTAAATTCAAGCACAGCCTTATGAGCACATTATCGCTGTTGCTCAAAGCCGATATCATTTCTTCTTTGTTAAAGGGGGTGGGGCAACCCTGCTTCATGACACAAGCGTCATTTAAATAGACATCCAGTCTGTCTTCTCTCACCTTTGTCCCGCTTCGCCCCAAGGCAGCAACAATACGCCCCCAGTTAGGGTCATTGCCATGGATGGCTGCTTTCACCAGCGGTGAACCAGCGATAGTTCGAGCTGCCTGGCAGGCTCCAGCTTGATCTTGCGCTTTTTCTACTACGACTTCAATGAGTTTTGTGGCTCCCTCTCCATCCCGAGCCATAGACTTAGCCAGATGAGTGCAAACTGCATTTAAGGCTTCTTGAAAGGCGCCACCACTATCGAAGTCAATAGGTTCGTTACCAGCTAAGCCGTTGGCCAATAAGAATGCACAATCGTTGGGGCTGGTATCGCCATCAATACTTACCATGTTGAAAGAGCAGTCCACCGCTTTTTTTAATGCCGCTGGCAGGAAATCAGTACTCACCACGGCATCGGTGGTTATAAAACAAAGCATAGTAGCCAGGTTGGGATGAATCATACCTATCCCTTTAACCACCCCACCTATGGTGAATTTAGTTCCTTTCAAATCTACCTGGACAGCCAGCTCTTTGGGTCTGGTATCCGTGGTCATTATTGCCCGGCAAAAGTCATGACCTCCTTTTCTGGTTGGCTTTACCTTAGGAATTCCAGCCCTGATTTTATCCATGGGCAAGGGCACGCCAATAATACCGGTACTGGCGACAAGGACTTCCTCAGGAGATATGCCTAGCTTGGCTGCTGCCAGATTTGCCATTCCCCGGGCATCTGCCATTCCTTGCCCACCCATGCAAGCATTGGCACAACCGGAATTTACCACTACGGCCCGCGCCCGCCTTTTTGCTATATGCTTTTGGGATAGAATAACCGGAGCTGATTTAATTTGGTTAGTAGTAAAAACGCCGGCAGCCTTGCAGGGCGCTTCGGAGCACAGAATGGCTAAATCAAGCTCATCCTCGTTTTTTATTCCGGCATGCACCGCCCCAGCCAGAAATCCCAAAGCCGAGGTAACACTGCCCGAAGGAATTAAGGTAAACACAAAATCAAATATATCAAGAAATGAGGGAAGCGTCTATTTCCAGCGACCTCACAGCTCGGGTAATTCCCTTTCTGGATTGCTTCGTGGCTCAGGCTTGACCTAGAGTTCAAGCCTGAAGTTGCTTTCGCCTACTATCTCGCTCAATTCTCCGGCTAATTCGGGGCAGTAATTGATTGCTGTCTCCGGTATCTCCAGGTTAGTCACTTCATCCTCGCTGACAACAGCCAGAGAAACTTTATCTTGCCCTGGGTAACTCCTGAGGATATCCATAATTCTATGGAGGCGTTCGACGTCTTTTTCTGCGTCGCCCGACTGGTTGATATCTATCATGACATGGCGACGCTGGGGTTCCTGTAGCACTTCTTGCCTCACAGGGAGGAGCATCGCCTCCTGACAGTTTAATTGCACTTCCCCATCCCTGACCTTCACTAGACCCTTGATGGTTAGAATGTTACCCTCCTGCCATATCCCTTGGGTGCTCTCGTAGAGCCTGGGCCAGGCGATAACCTCAATACTGGCATCCAGGTCTTCAATTGAAGCGACAACAAAGGGGCGGTTATCCCTAGTGTGGGCCTGGCGTACCGAGACCACCATGCCCGTAATGGTCACCGTTTCATCAACCATGTCCATGTTGATTTCGCCGCAGGAAACAGTACCTGGCGAGGATGGTTCCCTGGCGAGGAAGTCAAGTGGCTGGGAGAAATAAACCCCTAACAACTCTCTTTCCCAGATAAGCTTTTGCTTGACGGATACCTCTTCCCCGGCTTGCTCATAACCGACGCGGGGGGCGGGGGAGCTTGGACCCCATACATCAAACATGCTAACCTGTCCCGATTCCTTTGCTCTTTGTTGCGCTTGAGCCAGGGAGATAATTTTATTCAGAGACTCAAGTAGCGCCTTACGGCTGCCCAGGGAGTCAAAGGCACCAACTTTGATCAGGCTCTCTAATACTTTTTTATTAATATTACGAAGGTCGGCCCGATAGCAGAAGTCTTCCATGGACTTAAAATCGCCATCTGAGTCCCGGCCCGACAAGATATGCTCAACTGGGGAAAAGCCGACATTTTTAACAGCAGCCAGTCCAAAGCGGATGGCGGGATTATTTTCATCATCCTTCTCTATTGCGAAGCTAGCATGGCTCTTACTAATGTCCGGTGGGAGCACTTTGATACCCAACCTCCGGCATTCAGCAATCGCCGAACGGACCTTGTCCATATTATCTGAATAAGTGTCAAGCAAGGCCACCATGTACTCAATGGGATAGTTTGCCTTAAGATAGGCAGTGCAGTAAGCAATGAGGCCATAGCTAACGCTGTGGGCTTTGTTGAAAGCGTAACCGGCGAAAGGCTCGATCAGGGAAAATACCTCCTGGGCTAATTCTGGCGGTATGCTATTTTTTTTGGCTCCGGCAATGAAATTGCGCTCCTCCTTCTTCATCACCGCAGGTATCTTCTTACCCATAGCTTTACGAAGAATGTCAGCCTGGCCCAGGCTATAGCCGGCCAGAGCCTGGGCGATAAATATTACCTGTTCCTGATAAACTATAACTCCGTAGGTTTCTTCCAGAATCTCCTTCAGAATGGGATGGGGATAGTGAATAGGGGCAACACCTTGCTTGGCTCTAATAAAGGTGGGGATTTGTTCCATGGGGCCAGGGCGATAGAGCGCCACCATAGCCGCGATATCGCTAAAGTTAGTGGGCTTGAGTTCCTTGATATAGCGGCGCATCCCTGAGCTTTCCAGTTGGAAGATACCTTTGGTTTCCCCCGAGGCAAGCAGCTCAAAGGTCTTAGCATCGTCGAGAGGAATATGCTGTAAATCCAGGGAGATTCCACGATTTTGAGCAATAATTTCTTTAACTTTGGCCAGGATGGTCAAATTGGATAGTCCCAGGAAATCCATCTTTAACAGTCCCAGGCGGGCGATGTTGCCCATGTGGAACTGAGTCATGACAGTGCGCTGCTCACCCTTTCCCAGCAGTTGTAGCGGCACATATTCGATTAAAGGCTCATGCGCTATAACCACACCGGCGGCATGGGTGCTGACGTGCCTGACCATTCCCTCCAATTTCTTAGCCGAGTCAATCAGGTTACGTATTGCTGCATCCTGGTGATAAATCTCATAAAGCTCCCGGCTCTGTTCCAGTGCCCTATCCAGGGTTATGGTCAGCTCCAGAGGAATGAGTCGAGCTACCCGATCAACCTGACCATAAGGCATGCCTAAAGCCCGCCCCGTGTCTCTTATCGCTGCTCTGGCCCCCATGGTGCCAAAGGTAATAATTTGAGCTACATGGTCGGAGCCATATTTTTGGTTAACATAGGTCAGGACTTCATCACGGCGGTCATCCTGAAAATCAAGGTCAATATCCGGGAGTTCTCGGCGCTCGACATTAAGGAACCGTTCGAAAACAAGCCCGTATGCTAGCGGGTCTACATCAGTGACGCCCAGACAGTAAAGAGCCAGGCTGGCGGCGGCACTTCCCCGAACACCAAAATAGATGCCCCGCTCTCTGGCAAAGGAGATTATATCCCAAACAACGAGGAAGTAATGGGCAAACCTTGTTTTCTGGATGACATCAAGCTCGCGGCTAAGCCGCTCCTTAACTTCTGAGCCGGGCTCCTGGTAACGTTTTCCCAGGCCTTGCCAGCAGAGCTCAGCCAGGAAATCATCAGCTTTCCTGCCTTGAGGTAATTCCACCCGCGGCAGATGCAGCTTGCTGAAATCCAGCTCCAGCTGACACATATCGGCAATGGCTTGAGCATTCTCCACAGCCTGAGGTAAATCAGCAAATAGTTGTTCCACCTCTTCAGGGCTTTTCAGGTAGAAGAAATCGCCAGCCAGCTTTAGCCTTTTTTCATCATACACAGAGGTATTAGTCTGTACGCACAGAAGAAGTTCATGGGCTGGGGCGTCTTTTTTATCAATGTAATGCACATCAAAGGTAGCTACCGGCGGTATATCAAGTTTAGTAGATAGCGAAATAAGCTCCTGGTTGATTTGCTCCAGTTCAGGGATAGGATGCCTTTGAATCTCCAGATAGTAATCGCCGAAGACTTCTTTGTACCACGAAGCTGCCCGGGCAAGCTCGTCGTTTCGGCCTTCGAGGACAAGTCGAGCCAGTTCCCCGTGAGCACACCCGGAAAGGGCAATCAGCCCGTCATGATGAAGCTTGAGAAGCTCCTTATCCACTCTGGGCTTATAGTAAAATCCCTCGAGGTGGCTTTTAGTGACCAGTTGGAGCAAATTGCGGTAGCCCTTTTCATTCTTGGCCAGTAAAGTAAGATGATAGGGGCTCTTGTGAGCGGGCTCCCGGCTACGGCAATCGGTCTCGGCGACATATACTTCACAGCCAATGATTGGTTTTATACCTGCTTCCTTAGCTGCCACATAAAAATCGATGACTCCATACATGGCGCCGTGGTCAGTGATAGCAAGGCTGTCCATGCCCAACTCTTTGGTTCGGACAATAAGCTGAGGGATGCGGCACATGCCATCGAGCAAGCTATATTCAGTGTGGACGTGAAGGTGGGCAAACTTCTGTGGCATTAGCTAGATTATAACATTTGCAGCGAGAGCCCCAAACGAAGAATTTCTGGCTATTAAAAATTTCTTTACCATCACAATAAACATCGGTATCTAGAGTTGACCGCATAATCTCTTATAAAGATCCCCCCCTCTTTCACATTACGTGCTCCCGCAAATTGAGAGGGGGACAAGCCTCTCCCCTACGAAAGTAGTATTACTAATGGGTGATTGACAGCTAAGCGAACGAATCTTAGACTATATTTAGTTAGTTTTAGGGGGTGTTACATATGCCTGTAAAAATAAATGGACGAACATATTATAGGACTGCCGAAGTTTGCCAGATGGTTGGCATAGGTAAGAGCACTCTGTTCCGCTGGATCAGGCAAAACGTCGTGAAGGATGCCGAATATAGAGACAGGAAAGGCTGGAGGCTGTTCGCGGAGGATGAACTGCTCAGTCTTAAGTCGGAGACTAACAAAGTTCAGAGGAATCGTGTGGCCAGAATATGAGAAATATCATCGATTTTAAGAAACAAATGCAAGGAGGTGTATCGTGCCGACTACAATGAGTAAGAGTCCACAATCCCAAAAGGTGGTAAGCAAAGAAGTGAAACAAATGGTCGAGCTTCCCACCGAGACCCCCGAGGAGCTTAAGGATCCTCTTGCTGAATTAATGAACCAGGCCCAGACCGCCTACACGTCCTACCTGCAAGCTCAGAGAAAGGTAGCGGAGGCATATCAGGAACGCCAACACCAGGGAGAGACTTCCTATAAAGAAATTGAAGAGAACGCCGCTAAAATTTGCACAGCAGCTCTAGCAAAAGCCGCGCGCACCCTGGAAAAGGCTGAACAGGAAGCCGAGGAAGCGTATGAGAAGGCGAAAATGAAAGCTAAGCAGGTTTACCAGGACAGTGTGAATGAAGCATTGAGAGTACGCGATGAGACCATCGAGCAAGCCTGGGAAGAAACTCAAAGAAATTCAGAGAGAATCTGGAAAGTCTTTCAGGGGAAAATCGAGAAATAGAAATTTGACGGAATACCATAAAATGGGGCTGACGTATCGCATTGGTACTCTCGCCATTATTAAGCCCTGTGAGAAAGGTGGATGATATTATGAGTAATAACGCTAAAAAATATAGTGTCGTTATGCTGGGCGGGCATGAGTTCAAGCGAGTAAAAAACGGGCTGGATGAGGCTCAGGTAGCGTCTTTCATCGACGAGCTTATCAAGGAGCGGGATAAACTGGCCCAGTCCCAGGACCATATCGCCTCCCTTAACAGACTTGCAGATCGGTATTCTCGCCATTATTGAACCCTGTGAGAAAGGTGGATGAATTATGAGTAATAACGCTAAAAAAGATGGTGCAGTTGTGCTGGGCGGGCGTGAGTTCAATCGAGTAAAAAACGGGCTGGATGAGGCTCAGGTAGCGTCTTTCATTGACGAGCTTACCAAGGAGCGGGATAAACTGGCCCAGTCCCACGACCATATCGCCTCTCTTAACAGACTTGCAGAAATGACCGTTGTCGAAGCCGACAAGCTGGCCACGCAGGTCAAGGCAGAAGCCGCAGAACAAGCTAAAGCTGAGAGTACCGCCATTATAGATAAGACCAAAGAGCAAGCTCGCCAGCTGGCGGAACAGAAAATAGCTGAAGCTATTGAGATTGCTAATGAAAAGGCTAACGCAATCAAGGCCAAAGCCGAAGAGGACGCAGCACTGCTGCTAGAGAACCAGAAAAGTAAAATCCGGAGTGAACTACACAACCTTGTAAATCAACAATTTGGCTACATGCTGGAAGAACTGGAAGGCCTTAAGAGGCAGGCGGCAGCGGTACAGGCAGATTTTGACACTAAGTTGTCTAAACCCATTGAGGAGGACAGCGCCGCAGCCGTGGAAACCGCGAAAGAGAGCGACGCCGCAGCCGCAGAAGAGAAAGATGCCGCAGCCGCAAAAATCACAGAGGAGAGCGATGCCATAGCCGCAAAAATTGCGGAAGAGAGAGATGCCGCAGCCGCAAAAATCGCAGAGGCGATAGACGCCGCAGCCGCGGAAATCGCGGAAGAGAGCGACGCAGTAGTCGCGGAAGAGAAAGAAACCACAGTCGCGGAAGAGAAAGAGGCCGCAGCCGCGAAAATCACAGAGGAGAGCGACGCCATAGCCGCAAAAATCGCAGAAGAAAGGGACATCGCAGCCGCGGAAATCGCAGAGGAGATAGAAGCCGCAGCCGCGAAAATCACGGAAGAAAGCGATGCCATAGTCGCGGAAGAGAAAGAAGCCGCGGCTGCGAAAATCACGGAAGAGAGCCACAACATAGCCGCAGAGGAGAAAGAAGCCCCAGCCGCGGCAATCGCAGAGGAGAGCAAGGCGACTGAGGAACACCCGGAGCCAAGCCAGGCTGCGGACCAAATTGAAAAAAGCCTCGACCTATCGAAATTGCTTGAGATGGAAGACCAGACAGAGTTGGGCAAGCCGCAATGGGAAGTGGAAATCTTACCTCCGTTTGATATAGCCAAAATCATGGAAGTCGTGTCCTTCCTTGACCAACTACCCGAAGTTGCGAATACTGAAATGATTGTACCCCAGATTGATATGCCTTCAATTCTGGTTTTCCTGCGTGGGCCCCTGAACCTTGTTGATGTGCTGCAAACAATGCCCGCAGTGGATCATGTTGAAGAAGTCACAACCGACAAAGCTGCTACCGACGGCGAACCAGGGAAAGGCCCAAGGAAAGCTCGCATAAGCCTCTCGGGGAACACAACATCGCAGGAAAAGAAATAAAGAACACGCACGAAATCACCTGAACCTCGGGCGGCACTTTATATGCCGCCCCTTTTTTCCGGGGAGTAAACCCCGACCTATGAGACCGCCTCTACTCTAGACTCCTGGTCTTAATATTTACTACTAGCAGATACGCCAATTCGGCTTGGGATAAATGAAGCCTTGTGTTCCAGTAGTCACATAGTTGTCTAGGCCATACGGGTCTGTTGGAAATCCCATCCCGATTCCGTCATATCCTACGATTTCAACATAATACCCACATGCTTTACTCGAATCCACCTGCCACTGGCCAATCTCCCCGGTGTGGCATTTGTAATCCAGGATTCCACCACCAATCCCGAACATCTCGTACCAGGTATCTCCCAGAACCGTGGTAACCTTAGCCGCCGGACTCGAATTGTCGTAGCTAGCAAGTTGGCCTTTGAAGTCGAACTGATCAACTATAAAACAACAGTCGGGCAACTCGTTCGGATCAGGTCCTCCAACATTTTCCACAGCATCCTTCCATATCTCCAGTGCTGCCCAGTAGAGAGGATGTCCCCAGAAATCCAGCCCGTCAAAACCAAGCGCACTACTCTCGAGTCTGCTAAATAACGATGCCATCGCCGGGGATGTCTTTTCATTGGCAGTCGCAAAACATGTTACTCCTTCCACATTGCATCCAAATTGACTGCAGAAATACCCGTAGTTGCCGCCCAAGCCTGCTACCCAGGCATCTGCATTAAAGTCCTGAGCTATTGCCTCTGCGGTAATACTGTAGACGTCCTGGGGACAGCAAAAGAGGCACACGATATTGGGATCGGCCGCCTGCATCGCGGCTATTATAGGACCGGGGGCCGCAGGACACGTGACATTCATGCCTCCTACGATGGTAATATTGGGAGGGAAGTATTTTTTGGCTGCGTTTAAATAATCCTGGCCATAGCAGTTGCGATCACAGACTATGTACGCCGTGGCATCATGCATCCCGTAACAATCGAAATGGGCTTCATCCAGCGTCTTAGCCAGAACCGGCAGCTGGAACCATTCGGCAAAACTCTGGTGCATAAACACGTAGGGCCAAGAATCAAGAAATCCTGGCTGCATCAGGTCGCTGTTACCGCCCTCGAAGGTCATTAGTACCACCTCTTGAGCATTGGCGATAGGGGCTTGAGGCTCAACGAAGCATGGATGGCTGGGGCCAAACAGAAAGTGAACCGTCCCTCCATTTATATCATTTGTCAGGTCGGTCGTGTGGGCAACCAGATGTGTGTCGTCACAATTATCGTTGAGCACTTTTGAGTCTACAGTAAAAGCACAGCCGCCAATCGATATCCCGCCCAGGTCGTTATTGACGTAGTCAAAAAATATGGGATAGAGCTCGCCGAACGGCGATGCGCAGCAGCACTCGGCCGGCCCGGTCAAAGACCTTGACATACCGACAACGATAGTGTCTAGCGGTGTTTTGCAACAGCCGGCAAGAACCAGGCTGATAGCTACCACCGCCACTAGCAAGATTAACAATACTTTATTCACTTTATTCATCACTTTTTCTCCTCCTTTTCTAAACTTTTCAAATTCCCGTCGTAAACTCGCTCCTCGTCACCTCCCCCCATCTCCACGTTCTATATATGCCGGGCTCAGCATCGCAGGGACTACCACAACCCTTTGACGCACACACGTGACCACTAACACTATATTGGTTTTGAAGTACAGTTTCTTATAGCAGCGCTTCTGATAATAACTCTTCTGATAAACGCTGTTCTGGTTGATATGATTATATCCTACTGTCCAGGAAATTGTCAATAGGTTTTCAATTTAATTTCTGGCATTTTGGAAGCCTTTCGCCTCCAGATTTTTGTAGTTGCCTGATTTATCAGGCCCTGCCCATCTTTTACCAGGGAAAGGTGAGTCCGCAGCGGGAAAATCTGGTCGGATGTTTAATCTCTGGCTGGAGAAATTTGCTGCCAGACGGCGATGATTCAGATGGCGCGCCTAGAGGGATTTGAACCCACGACCCCCGGTTCCGAAGACCGGTGCTCTTGTCCGCTGAGCTATAGGCGCAAAAATAAATTGGGGTGAACGGTGGGATTTGAACCCACGATCTC
>Ga0209635_10002951_pt1 | contig 13140 bp, 9 predicted proteins | sample DeeMarSWOR230_32_FD_187463 | JGI IMG/M metagenome (GOLD analysis project Ga0209635, IMG submission 187463) | Marine sediment microbial communities from White Oak River estuary, North Carolina - WOR-2-30_32 (SPAdes) (version 2) | ecosystem: Environmental > Aquatic > Marine > Intertidal zone >...
CTGATGTTAAAATCAAGATGGAAGAGCAAAGCGACAGCATTTACCTCAAAAAAAGCTTTTCCTCTTCATCCTGATACATAGTTCATGCAAAAGAGCAGGTCTAACAAAAGAAAATACATCCAGCCTCCACATTTCATACTCATAATCTTTTCTCTCCTGGTCCTTTTTTCAGTCCTCGGTTTAGACTTTATCGGCTGGAAGAAGGAAGACAGGTCATACCTCTTTTCCGTCCTTCTTGGAGGAAAAAAAGCAGCTTACAGCCAGGAGACACTGGAACAGATTATCCTGAAGAGTTTACCTCTACACGCAATATCAAATCAATCCGTTCAACAGTTCAGAGACACAAAGGGAGCCCTCCATCTCATGATTGATATCTCTTCAGAAACATACGAACTAGTGGAATCCTATCTTGAATCAGAACTCGCGAAAGTCAACGCTCCCATCTTGGGAAAAGAAGAAAAGCCGGGGGAAGATAAGAATTACTATCTCTGGCAAGTGGGAGGGGAAAAAGAAAAAGGACTGATCATACTCTTTTCAGTCCAGAAGGATATTGCGGGTGAGTCCGTCTCTCTGAGGAAAGAGCCGGCTCATCAAGTGGCTATCATCATCGATGACATGGGATACAGTTTAGAGGCCATACAGGAAATTTGTTCTTTCCAGAAACCTTTAACAGTTTCTATCCTGCCCTTCAGTCCCTTGGCCAAAGAAACAGCCCAGATCGCTCACCAAAACAACCTGGAAGTCATGCTTCACCTTCCGCTCGAATCTATCAACAATAATGAGGAAAATAATATCGAAGGACTCATCCATTCACTGATGAGCGAAGAAGAAATCAGAAGAACCATGGACACTGACCTTGAACAAGTCCCTTACATCAAAGGGGTCAATAACCATATGGGCTCAAAAATAACTCCGAATGAAATCTTCATGAATATCATTCTTGGAACCATTAAGGACAGGAATCTTTTTTTCATTGACAGCCGGACATCGACCAGGTCGATTGCGTATACAGTTGCGCAAAGGATGAAGATTCCTTCAGCGTATCGCCACGTTTTCCTCGATGGAGAAAACCAGGAGGATTACATTAAAAGTAAATTAATTGAACTATTCAGAAGGGCCCAGAGAGATGAAAAAGCGGTGGGCATCGGTCATCCCACAGATTTAACTCTGAAGGTTCTCAGGGAAAATTTACACCTTGCGGATAAGTATAACCTAGAACTTGTCTTTGTATCACAGATAGTCGAATAAAAAGGGGACAGGCCCCTTTTTAAAAGAATGAATAAGGTGTCGGCATATTTTATGAATGATTCAGGGCACCTGGATTATTCACGAGCCGAGGTTGCTGCTAATGTGAGGCGCCGGTTCATGAAGCTGCGGTCTTCCACCGCGAATGGGCCGCAACAAAGCAGGAGCTGTGAGATCGGCTCGCCCAAAGGGTAAAAGATGCCGACATGTGATGATCAGTTTTACTTAAGAGATCTTTTGCATAAAGTGTCGGCAGATTTTATGAATGATTCAGGTTGAGGGAATAAGTGTCTATAAGATAAAATGCTCCAGCATAAGCGAAAAGCAAGACAATAAAAACCACGACTTTCAGAAGAATCCTGGATTGCATTTTTTTATTCAGGAAGAGAAGAATCTGGTAGAGGGCAAAAATCTCGAGGGCGAAAGGAAGGAAACCCGTATAGCCGAAAACAGGCATCTGAAAAATCCGCCAAAAATTAAGGTAAGGCAGGGTGTATTCCCAGCGTGAGGCAGCCCAGAAATTCCAGAACTCCCACAAAAATCCGGCCACCAGCCCAGCGGAAACCCAGCTCCAAAACCGGGTCCATTCCCTCTTTTCTACATCTTTCCATAACGAATCATTTCCCAACCAGATATTTATGGGCTCGAGCAGAAAAATAAAACAGAGCCAGGCAAAAGGGAAAAAGAGGCGAGGCCAGACGATGAAGAGAAAGAAGAAAATAATCCCAGAAATAAAAAAGATCCTCAAAAGGAGAGGTGTGGCGCGGAGTCGAAAAAGGGCGAGCTTCTTTTTCTTAAAAAGGCCCTCCGTGAACAAAGCGATCTCCCTCATCGCCGGAATCACGGTGGCAAAAGCAACGAAATAACCGAGCCATCTCAATGTTACGCTATCAGGGAGGTTATGGTAGCTCCAGTTTTTCAGCCTCAAGTTGAAAAGCTCAAAGACCAGCCAAACAAATACAGAGATAAAAGCCGTGAAAAGAAAATTCCGGAGAGATTCAGAGAGAAGCGAAGAACCTCTTATCCTGTAATTCAAGCTATCCATCAGGAGTATGAAAGACCACCATGCGAAGGAAAAAAACCATGTTTTGAAAAAAGAAACTTGAAGTGCAAGGAGAGAGGCAGAACCGATAAGGATGAAAAGCCCGATATAGAGATTGAACCGCAAAATTTTTTCTTTCATTATGTCTTCAAAATATCCAAAATTTCAAAAAAAAGCAAAAATGAAAAGGGATTGAATAATTTCCATCCATCAATTATAGTTAAATGAAGGAGAAAGCAAATGACAAAAGTCGCACCCACTAGAGTCCTCATCTTGACAGTATTGGCTTTAACATTCTTCCACTCAGCATGCGGCGTCGTACCCACAACTGAAGAGCTCAAGACCTATTTTGAAATCATAAATTTCAAATCAAAATGGGTAAAGAAGTACTACTCTCCCTGGCCTGAAAAATTGACACTGGCTCCAGAGATTTCTTTCCAGGTCAAAAATCTGTCAGATAAACCTCTTAAATTCGTGTACTTTAACGCCATCTTCACTCTTAAAGGGATAAAAACGGTCCAGGGTGATGCCCTCTACTCAGCCATGACAAAAGAAGCCCTTCCGCCTGGAGAGGTCAGCGACATCATCACCATGAAAAGCAATTATGGTGTCGAAGGAGAACGTTTAAGCGACTTTAAAGCCAACCCGGCATGGGAAATCTCTTCGGTTAAGCTTTTTGTCAAGCTCAAGGGATCTAGGTATGCTGAACTGGGGGAATGGGATATATCGAAAGACATCGATTTCAAGCCCGATGAGCCGTTGAAACCAAAGAAAAAATAAGAAAGTGGCATTATTTTTCCACAGGCCGTTTATTCCGAAGAGAACATCTCACCCCATCATTTTCGTCAAAAGAAAGGAAATCCCATGAGTGCAATCATCCCAACTCGAGCATTCCTGACAAAAGGAAAAGGACAGCACAAGGAAAAACTGGCCAGCTTTGAGCAGGCATTGAGAGCCGCAGGAATAGCTCCGTATAACCTTGTGAAGATTTCGAGTATTTTCCCTCCACATTGCAAACTAATCTCTAAAGAGGAAGGATTAAAATATCTTAAGCCAGGCCAAATCCTCTTTTTAGTAATGAGTGAAACCTCAACGGATGAAGCCCACCGCATGATATCAGCATCCTTGGGCCTTGCTCGTTCAAACGACCCGAACCTCTACGGTTATCTCTCCGAACATCATGCTTTCGGTCAGAATGAGGAAGAAGCCGGCCAGTATGCAGAAGATCTTGCCACCTACATGCTGGCCACCACTCTGGGCGTGAACTTCGACACCAGCCAGATCTGGGACGAAGAAAAAAAGCTCTACAAACTATCTGATAAATTGACAGTGAGGACAAGAAATATCACTCAAACAGCAAAAGGAAAAAAAGGACTCTGGACAACGGCCTTTGCCGCCGCCATCTTTATTACATAATAGTGTCAAGGCTAGACATTAGACATTAAAAAAGGGGACAGGCTGCTTTTTCTTCAAGAAGAGGGACAGTCCCTATCTTTCGTTAATATAAGGACTGAAAGGGACAGTCCCCGAAAAATAAGCAGTTTGTTGTTTATTCTCAGAAATTAGGTAAAACTTTTATTAATGATAATGAGGATAAAAGTATCATTGCGAGCGAAGCGCAGCAATCTCGTATGAATAAATTGTCATCACCATGAGTGCAACAAAAAGAAATCTCATAAAAAAAATTTTCATTATTTTCTTATGAGATTGCCGCGCTCCGCTCGCAATGGGCATAATAGTAAAAAAATGTTGCTGGCTGATTCTACATTTCATTTGAAATTAACAACATAAAGCAAAAATTTGCCATGATTATTGAAACGGTTCAATAAATAACAATAATATTGCATCTAAATGACTTAAATAGACGTATTAATTTATTTAATTACAACGGCTTAAATTGAAACTGGCTTATTGTGATGTACGGAAATAACAACATTTTGATAGTATTATGCCCGCAATGACATTATTAAAATGTTGTCAAATTATTGAGTGAGAAGAAAAAGCAACTTTCTTAAAAAAAAGAAGCTTGGCCCCGTAAAGCCTAACTCCAATGACTAAAGTTACTAAGGTCTGATCCCAATCAGAAACCTAAAGGATTGGGATTGAGGATTTTTATATAGCTTTTTTCTTTGAGCTCTTTCATGAATTCTTCAAATTTCACCTGTCCCTTCTCAGCCAAAAGCCTCCTTTCTATATCATCCCGGGCTTCCTCAAAAGGTTTCAGGCGCGCCTCTTTCTTCTCCACTAGTTTCAGTAAATACCATGCATTCCTGAATTGAATCCAAGGAGTCACTTCCCCTTGTTTCAAATTCTCGACCGGTTCTTCCAATTCTTTTGCCAAGTTACCCTTTTTAAAATCCCCCAGATCTCCGCCCGATTCTTTCTCCGGCCCCTCAGAGTACTCGCTGGCTAAAGCTCCAAAATCTTCTCCGGCCGCAATCTTGCTGTTAATCTCCTGTTTTTTAGCTTCTATTCCTTCATCGCTTCCGGAGCCAGAGGTAAGAGTGATGGCTTTCAGTTTGAACTCGGGGGGTTCTGTGAACTCCTCCGGATGGAGCTTGTGATAGCTGACGATTTCTGCCTCATCGATGACAATATTGCGCCGGACCTCTGAGGTAATAACCGCATCCTTCATCACACCCTCTCTCAACCGCCTTGTCCATTCTTCAAAACTTATTCCCTGCTGCTTCAGAATTTTCCTTAAACCTTCGTCCGAATTAATGTTATACTCTTTTTTAATATTGTCTATATACAATCTCACCTGCTCATCAATGTTGATATTCTCCAACTTGTTGGCCTCTTGCAAAAGAAGAAGATCCGTTATCAAGGTGTCCATGAGATTTTTTTTCATCCACTCAAGCTGCCTATTAAATTCTTCACCCTGATATTGAGCTCTAAGTGACTGATAATTTGTTTCATACGCTGCCCTGAATTCAGAAAGAGTGATGATTTCATCATTGACGATTGCAACGATTTCTTCAATGACTTCCTGGCTAGTGCCAAACGAGACTGTCGAAAAAAAGAGGAGAAGGGTCAGAAAAAGTCTCACTGTTCTCATTGGTCAATCCTCTGGTAAGGAAAGGGCAAATTCAAAGGATAAAAACTCCAGTCCAAGCTTGCTTTCAATTCTTCTATGTGCCGGGAAATCCTCTCTTTGACCTTTTGATCGAGAATTTTCACCCTGATAGTCGGGGAAGCCTCCTCTTCGGTAATAAGCACAGGGGCGAACCTCTTGTCAACCCTGAAAATATGATAGCCGTAGGAGGATTCCACTATCTGGCTTAATTCTCCCTCCTTAAGTGAAAATATCACTTTTTCCATTTCAAAGGGGAGCTGGCCCATCTCAAACACACCCATCTCGCCGCCCTTCAAAGCCTCCAAACCAACGGATTCTTCCTGGGCAATCTTCCTGAATTCCTCTTCGGAAGAATTCCTCACTCTTTCCATGACGAGGAAGGCCTTATCCTCGGCTTCAAGTAAAATCTGGCTGACTTTTACCCTTTCGGGGCGAAGAAAATCCCTCCTATAATAATCATAATATTCATTGATCTCCTCATCTGTGACTTCAGTGGTCCTAACGAGCTCGTACGTGTACTTCTCAATCAACAATCTCTCGAACAGGATATCTGTATCCATTTCCTCCACGGAAATCTGATTCTCTTCGGCTTTAAATTCGGTAGACAACTTTTCCAGATATTCTTCCTTCTCCGCTTCAGATAAAACCATGTTCACTCTTCGCGCTGCCTCCAGTAGAAGCTTCTCCTCAATAAAATTATCAAAGAGACGGCTCAAAGATACGACAGTTAAAGCTTCCTGGTCATCCCCAAGGGTCGCACGAATATACTTTTCAAAGTCGGAATTGGAATAGAGCAAGCCCTCTATTTCAAGGATAGAGCTGTTCATTCTTTGAGTGTCACTGAGGTCGAAAACCGAGGTGCCTTCCTGAGTATCCGGAACTTTACAACTCGTGAGAAGAAAGACAAGAACACCCAAAAACATCAAGGAAAACATGCTCTTTTCTCTCATGATTATAATCATCTCATCCGTCACACTCATTATATTACATTAAAGATAACTCCTTCAAGATTGATGTCGTTTCATCCATGATTTGAGTTTCTTTTTCAGCCCTCATGGTCAGGCTCATTACCCCTTGGGGAGTGATAGATCCTGAGTATTTTTTAACGAGCCTGGTCAAGCGTGTTAAATTGGCAGATGATGTAGGAAGAAATTTGACGACAACTCTTTTTCCCACGCGGTCAATGGAGCGAATCTTTATCCTCTGAGCCAGGAATTTGATCACGCCGTAGCAAAGAAGATTCCTGACACTCCTGGGGAGGAGACCGTATCTATCCTTGATCTCGCTCTTGATCTTTTCTATCTCCCCTAAATTCTCAACCGAAGAGATGCATTTGTAGAGGTTAAGTCTCAGGTTAATTTGAGGAAGATAACTCTCTGGGATGCGGATGTCCACTCTTAGGTTGATCTCACTCTTAATCTCTTCTCGTGCTTCTCCCTTGAGTTCCTTTATTGTCTGCTCCAAGAGATGCATGTAATAATCGAACCCGACCGCTTCCATATATCCATGTTGCTCAGAACCCAAAAAATTTCCAGCTCCCCTTATCTCTAAATCTTTCGCGGCCAATCGGAATCCTGATCCCAGCTCTGTAAACTCCTGGAGCGCCTTGAGACGTTCTCGGGCCAGGAGAGTAAGCGCACTATACGGAGGAACAAGAAAATAGGCCACTGCCTGTCGAGAAGAACGGCCAACTCTTCCACGGAGCTGGTATAGTTGTGACAGCCCGAAGAGGTCCGCCCGTTCAACGATGAGAGTGTTGACCAGAGGAATATCTATCCCATTTTCGATAATCGTTGTGGAAACAAGAACATTGCTCTTCTGGTTAATAAAATCGATCATCCTCTTCTCGAGTGCTGCACTCGGCATCTTCCCATGAACGATGGTTATTTTTGCCTGGGGAACGAACTTTCCGATCATCCTGGCCACTTTATCGATATCCTCAATCCTGTTATGGATGTAGTACACCTGCCCTTTCCGTGCCAATTCCATTTTTATAGCAGAGGCGATAAGCTTCGGGCTGAAAGGAGTCACTACGGTATGGATGGCCAGTCTGTCTTTCGGAGGAGTTTCAATGAGGCTAATATCTCTGATGCCAGTGAGAGATAAGTTCAAAGTTCTGGGGATAGGTGTCGCGCTCATAGTCAAGACATCAATATCGGTCTTCATCTTTTTTATTTTTTCTTTGTGGTTGACTCCGAACCTCTGTTCCTCATCGATAACCAGTAAACCTAAATCGCGGAAAAAGACATCTTTGGAGAGGAGACGATGTGTTCCGATGACGATGTCGACCAGACCCTTCTTTATATCTCCAATTATTTTACTCTGCTGGCTTTTTGTCTGAAAGCGGGTCAGGCCTTCTATCCGGATAGGGAACAAAACCATCCTCTCTCTGAAAGTCTGCAAATGTTGACTGGCCAGAACAGTGGTTGGGCAAAGAACAGCGGCCTGCTTCCCGTCCATCACAGCTTTGAAGGATGCCCGGATCGCCACCTCAGTCTTCCCGTATCCGACATCTCCGCAGAGAAGTCGATCCATGGGAGCCTCAGACTCCAAATCATTCATGACCTCTCTAATCGCTTTCAGCTGGTCCTCTGTTTCTTCGAATATAAACGTCCTCTCAAATTCAGACTGCCAGGTGCCGCTGAGGCTGTAGCCGAAACCCTTAATGGCCTTCCTCTGTGCATAAAGCTGCAAAAGCTCCTTGGCCATTTTCTCTATAGCTTTCTTTGTCCGTGTTTTCGTTCTTTCCCAGGAAAGAGTCCCTAATTTATTGAGAAGCGGCTTGTTTGAGCCAAGAGTCGAATATTTCTGAACCAGGTTGAGGTCCTCAACAGGGACAAACAGCTTGTCTTCATCTCTGTAGCTGATTTCAATGAATTCCCGGCCGCTTTTATCGACATCCAGTTTGATCAACCCTTTGAAAATCCCTATTCCGTAATCGGTGTGAACAACATAATCTCCTGCTTTGAGGTCCTGGAAATGAGACAGGAAGGGTTTGACTCGTGGACGGGACACAATGACCTTCTCTTCAGTAAAAATATCCTTTTCAGAAAAAACGCTGATTTTCTCATTGGGATAGCGAAAGCCATGAGTCAAATCCCCGACGAGAAGCACTATGGCTCCATCTTTGGGCAAGATAAACGGAGTGGAAGATTCAAGGTGTGTGACCTGATGTTGAGAGAGGAGACTGGCTAATTTTCGGCGAACATCCTGGCTTGAAAAATAGATGAGGCATCTTTCTCTCTCTCTCTGCAATTTTTTCAGGTACTGGATGAAAAAGGGAATCTTATTCTTAAACTGAGGAACAGACTGGAAGGGGAAGGAAAAGGTTTTCTTTCCTCTTCTAACCGAGAGTTCTTGCCAGCGGATGTCTTCTTTCTTGATCGTCTCCCAGAGTGAAGGTGGATAAATTTCTTCTGGAGAAAGGGCAAATTTCTTCTGCTTTTTCAACTCTGCATACTGCTCGCGCAAATCCGTAATGTTTTCTTCCCATTCCTTCTCCGTTTCTTCAAAGTTATCGATGATAAAGAGATAATTCTTGAGATAATGAGTGAAGGGCACAAAGTGCTCCTTATGAAGAAGCGAAAGATGAAAAAAAGTGGGGAACAGATCTCCCTGCTTTACCAGAGATATTTTGTCTCTTGTATCTTTCCATGGCGCCGTGCCTCCCCGGGCTTGGGCCAGTTCCTCCCATTCTCTGAAAAAGTGGGGGGAACTCGGGAATTCTCTCAAAGAGGGAAAAAGCAGCCGGTCAATTTTTTTTATCGAGCGCTGTGTCGAAGTGTCGAATTCTCGAATGGATGCAATTTCATCTCCGCTGAATTCGATGCGATAAGGGCAGAAATGCCAGGGAGAGAAGACATCAACAACTCCTCCACGCCAGGCAAACTCTCCGGCAGAATTGACTAAATCCTCTCGGGTGTAACCATATTCCTCGATTGTGTCCAGAATCAAGTCGCGCCCTCTGTTCGATCCAACCTCGAGCTCCAAGAAGAGATGTTTGATATTGTGAGGCGCGGGAAAAGGCTTGAGCAGCCCCAAGAGATTGGTCACGGCCAAGGAGGGGAGATGATGGATCAGGTCGTAGAAAAATCTCATTCTTGAAGAGATTGAATCGAGGGGCGGGAAAAATTCCTGGTAAGGGTTTTCAGAAAGAGAGGGCAGAGAGCTCAAGCGCAGGTCCGACGATAATTGTGATAAATAAAACCGGCACTGTTCATCCATGAGAGAGATTGAAGAGGAATGCGGCAGGATGATGACTATTTTCTTCCTCGAATTCTGGGCCAATAGAGAGAGAAAATATGCCTTTGCCGAATCTATGAGCCCTGTGGCTTTTAGCCCCTTATCTTCCTGTTTTATAGCCTGGAGAAGTTTTTTGAACTCCTCTGTTTCCCGTAAAAAGTCCAAACTCATTCGTCTATTATACTTGAGACAACTCACAAGTAAACTGCAATGATTCGAAAAAAAAAGGGGACAGGCCCCTTTTTTGGGGACTGTCCTTTGGGATCAGGCCTTGTCGTCAAGAAATGTGACTTTTATCCCTTTTACTTCACTTGCTCCCTTAAGATAAGGCCTGTCCCCATACTCTCTTAAAAAGGGGCCTGTCCCCTTTTTTTTCGATTTAGAATTTTAAGGCCGTTGTACACGACTCGAAATAACCCAGTGTGAGACGAGAAAAATCATATAATTAGATGGATGAAGTTCCTCGTCTGATCGAAGAGGAATCAGATGATCTAGGTCTCAGAAAGGAAATCCCTTAATACGGACAGGTACTCAAAACGCTGGATCACATTCTCCACCAGTAAGAGAATTTTACAAAGACACTGTAATTGGTCTGGTCGAATTTGCCGAATTCGTTTCTTAAAAGATTATTATCCACACCGAAAAAGAAGACAGTTCCAGGCCTCAGTATCCAGCTGACCAGGAAGCTCCCATAAACCTCCTCATCATAATGGTTGTAATCCACAATCGCTCGCAGAGATAGGGTCTTGGAAAGCTGGTATGTGGTTCTTGTGCGCAGAACGTTGAAATCATAAACTTTCTCGCCACCTCTTTCTTCCCAGAAAAGCTGCTTCTGCAAACTCAATGACACTTGAAGTCTCTTATTCGGCTTCGCGGTCATATAGAGCACATAAGAGTTCCCCCATCCTTGAAAGGGGTCATCGGGATCATAATAAATACTGTCCCCCAATCCAACGTAAAATCCGAAAGGAAGCCATTTGATGAGGTTCGTCTCGGCCTCAATACTGAAGTTATTCAGGTTAAAATCGATCCCTTCATATCTTTCCAACTCATTCTCGAAGGATATGTTCATTATGCTGAATTCATTGAACCTGAGATGAAGGTTCGTTCGGACCCACTCATCAACTAGAGTGTGTCCGAAATATTCGTACCTCATCCCTCCCCTGAAACCCAACTGCACCTGGTTTAAGTACTTCTTCTCTGGGTAAAAATTGAAGTTTGTCCATGTCCCAAGAGTTTTGTAATCCGTCCGGTTGACAAAACCGGAGGAAGCTTCAAACTCCGGATGGATCGACATCCAGTACAATCCTCCGCTCCAGTATTTGGTAAAGTAGTAAAAATCAGCAAACAATGCGGGGACAATCCCCGTCTCCTCTTCACCAAACTTTGTCTTGGAGCCTATGGCCTGAAAGGATAAAAAGAAACGGTTATTGAACTTAAGCTGGCCGTCCACACCCAAAACCCGGTTGTACGAGCCGTCAATCTCTTTATCAGCCAGACAGAAACCCACGTAAGATTCTTTGAACACATCAGTTTTCATGCGGAAGATGTTGAAGACGGCATTATCATTTCCACCCGTTCCTCCGTTATGAACCTCCCACAGGCTTTCTGTGGGACTGGTGTCGTAGGCAGAGAGGAAGCCGTATGTGAAGCGGCCCACTTTACCCGTTAGCTTGGCTCCCCCGAGTGGATCGATGATTCTCCTTGTGTAGACCATCTCGATTTCGGGAAACCTGAAGATCTCCATTCCCTCCAGGAAAAACGGCCGCTTTTCAGGATAGTAGATGGCGAACCTCTGATTGATGTCTATCTGGGGCGCATCGGCTTCTATGTGACTGAAATCCGGATTCAATGTCAGGTCCATAGTTAAATCCGAGCTGATCCCCCATTTGAAGTTTGCTCCTGGTTGGACATCGATCCTATCCCCCTGGTTTTTGAGCGATGTGAAGATGGGCATCAACTCGAAGTTTTTTCCTTTTTCCACCTCTCCCTGGATATGCATTTCCACTTCCTGAGTGAGTAATCCAGGAATTGACCTCGAGATTAAAGGCCAGGATATAATCTCTCCATTGCGGGCAATATTTCTGGCTAAAAAGAATCCCCAGACTTTCTCCTTCTTGCCGGGAAAGCGAATACTCTTGAATGGAATGGCCATCTCGACCGTGTATCCCTGTTCATCGATTTTCCCGTCCGAGAAAAAAACCGTATCCCAGCTCTCATCCATGATTTCGTTCCCGCCTTCTTCTGTCCGGATCAAATCCATCTGGACCCCCAAGGGATTGATGATGAACGAAAAAGCCCGGCGTTTTTCGTTAAAGGTATCCAGGAAGAGGGCTATCCAGTCATCATCCATGATGTTGTCGCGGTTGGTGATCGTCGCTCTTATTTTCTTCGGGTCCTTTTCAAAACACCGGAATGCGAGATACAGATTTTTCTTATCATAGCCCACATAAGCGATCGTTTTCTCTGAAGGCGTTCCCTTCTCCTTGGGCGTAAACTGAACGAAATCCTCAATCTTTAAAGCCTCCTGCTCCCAGAGCGGATTATCTAAAATCCCGTCGATCTTCGGCGACTGAGAGAGCTCGGGTATTTTTAAGGCCTCCTGCCCGGACGAAAAAGAGTGTTGATGAACCAAACCAATTGTTAATAAACCGACTAAGATGAACCCGCATCTATTTCTCATCGTCCCTGCCCTTCATATCAGGGTTTTTTCTCATCACTTTTTAACCGTTCTCTTACCATATATAAACGAATAACAAGGGGGAAAGGTTCACTCAAAAAGAGCCGCCCAGAGATAAATCAATCCTCACAAAAAAATCGTTCAAACAATCCTCAAGGATTGAATTGATTCAGGGAGATGGATTAGCAGTGAAAACTAGTCTTTCTCAGGGAAAAAAATTTCCCATTCGCCTGACTCAAAATGGATGATCTTTACTCTCTTTCCTTCCATCCTGCATTGAAAGATCTCGAGTTTTTTTCCTGTTGTCTGGTCGAGAACTCTCTTTCGAGAAACAATCTCCTCTATCTTGAACTCCCGGGTGCCGATGACGACAGCCCTGGGAACCTCTTTTCCCTTGTAGCCAGAATAGAACCGAAGCTCGAATCGAACTCCTTCATCATCTTTTCTGCGATGCAATTTTTGTCCTACCGAGAACTCCAGATTGACGTTTTATTATACGACACTTTACATCCTTTCTCTAATATACAAACCTCTCATTTCCACGGTTACTGAAACGATTTTGTAAATCCCTGAAGCGACCTTTCATGTTTGGCCTTCTTTCTGTTGCCAAATCAACAAAAGAAAATTATAATTCTTGCCTCAGGGGACGTTCCCCAAGGTACCACCTCTTCTTTTAAAGTAAGAACTGAAAGGGACAGTCCCAATACAAGAGGTGGTACCTTGGGGAACGTCCCCATATACCATATAGGAGATCAAGGAATGAAAAAATCTCATTTAAAAAAATCCTTTTTTGTCGTCTCATTCATCTTATGTGTAATTCTCATCTTCTGTTTTAACGGATGCAAAGTCTCCTAT
>Ga0209635_10002952_pt1 | contig 13137 bp, 11 predicted proteins | sample DeeMarSWOR230_32_FD_187463 | JGI IMG/M metagenome (GOLD analysis project Ga0209635, IMG submission 187463) | Marine sediment microbial communities from White Oak River estuary, North Carolina - WOR-2-30_32 (SPAdes) (version 2) | ecosystem: Environmental > Aquatic > Marine > Intertidal zone >...
GTTTATTTTACAAAAAAGATTGCGGTGCTCCAGGCTGACAGGGCCAATTAATATAGGCAACAACAAAACTGTTTGACAGGAACTAAGACTGTTTTTTGAACAGAACACAAAAAGCGTGATACAGAGGGCAATTAAAGAAGGCGGTATTTAATGAAGGTACTCCTCTTAAGCCCACCGGTTACATTGGCTAAAGATAAGGGGTATCCCCTCTATCCGCCAATTGGATTAGCTGCTGTTGCCGCCTTACTCGTAGAAGCAGGTCACGAAATAGAAATAGTGGATTGCTATGTAGAAGGGATAAAAAACGTTTTTTCTTTGGGCAACTGCAAGAGAATAGGTTTGTCTGAAAAGACTATCGCGAACCGAATTCTTGCCTTTGGTCCTGCCCTTATTGGGATAGGATGCAATTTTACTGATTTTCGAGCAGATGCATTTAAGTTAGCAAGAGTTTGTAAAGAAACACTTCCCGGCATACCTGTAATTCTGGGTGGTGCCCATGGTACAATGTATCCTAAAGACTCAATCGAGAATGAGAATGTCGATGTCGTAGTGAGAGGTGAGGGAGAGAAAACTATGCTGGAGATCTGCGAGCGGTACTCTCAGGGAAAGAGTATAAGTAATGTTGCAGGAACAGTAGTCAAGCAAAATGGAGGTATCATCTTCAACCCGCTCCGTCAGTTGATCACCAATCTGGATGGATTGCCAATGCCTTCATATCGACACCTCAGGATGGACCTTTACCTTCGCAATCAAAAAGACATTTATCCTTTCGCCAGAGGCAAAAGGGTCGGCTTTGTGGTTTCCAGCAGGGGCTGCCCCTATAACTGTATTTTCTGCAGTTCCAAGCAATTAGGTGGCAAGTACAGAGAAAAAACTCCCACAAACGTTGTGAATGAAATTGAGTTTCTGGTAAAAAAATACAGCGTGAATGAGATTGCCTTTCAAGACGATTGTTTCAACTTTAACAACAAGCGGGTTGAAATGATATGTGATGAGATAATCAATAGAAAACTAAATGTTTTCCTTTCCTTCCCTGTAGGACTTAGTGTAAGGAATCTAACCAAGGAAATGGTGCTGAAACTCAAAGAGGCTGGAACTTATCGAATTTGCTTTCCTATTGAAACGGGATGTCTGAAAACACAAACCTTTATCCGCAAAAAAATTAACCTTGAGCAACTCAAAGAACTTATCGCATTCTCCAATGGTTTGGGGCTTTGGACCTATGGAAATTTTATCATCGGCTTCCCTTATGAAACCATTGAAGACATTAAAGGAACAATGTCCTATGCCTTTGAATCCGACCTCGATATGATAAGTCTATACATTGCTCAGCCAATGTATGGTACAGATATGTATAAGATTTATGAAAAGGAAGGGTTGCTCAAGGAAGGCACGATGAATAAAGTGGATAATTTTAATACGCGCTATGATACCGTGCACTTTACAGCTGCGCAGCTCAACAAAATGCGTGAGAGCTATTTAAGCGACTACCTTAGGATGCGAATTTGCTCAATCTTTACCGTTAGGGGCATGCAAAAGTTTGTACGCAAAATTAACTCTCCCAAAAAGCTGATATATTTCATCCGAGTTGTTCTGCATCTATTTCGAGTAACTATAAGGAATAAGAGATTGAGTTATTTCTTCCATTCCAAGTCCCAAACATAAGTTTTGCCTATCTGTATGACAAACAAACTTGTGTGTTACAAAGAGGTCTGAAATGAACTTGACAGTTGCAGTTTGCGCCAGGAATGCTGAAAAGCATATTGCCGATTGTCTGGAAAGTATCAATAAGCAAAGCATAAAGCCATACCAAGTCCTGGTGATAGATGATCACTCCATCGATTGTACGCCTGAGATAGCCCAAAAAATGGGAGCCAAAGTCATCCTGAATGAAGGCAGACAATTATATGATGGTAGAAATACCGCTCTAAAGCATTGTGATACCGAGGTGCTTGCTTTTACTGATGCTGATTGTGTCCTTGATGAGAAATGGGTGGAAAATATTATCCATGTATTGAACACTCATGATGTGGTTGGAGGTACTGGTCCTCACCCGCCTATAGGATCGAGCGGTTTTCCAGGATGGCTCCATCACATGTGGTTTCTTGTTGAAATCACAAAAACCGGTTACACCGGTGGAATTATAGGTGGTAACAGTTATTTCAGAACAGAGTCTCTTAAAAAAATAGGTGGCTGGATATCTTTGCCCTATTCCAACGCAGAAGACGTGTACATAGCTGAGAAATTGAAAGAAGCAGGCTATAAACTCTGGTTCGATGAGCAAATTGTGGCAAATCATAAATATACAAGTAGTTTTATCGGCCTAATGAAAAAAACTGTCGTTTCAGGCGAAGCAATCACTTACATGATGAAGATTTCCGGAATTCGCAACGGTTTATGGATATACACCTTAGCAATTCTTTCAGTCGCGGTTATGACAATTTTGTCAGCTGGGCTATCGTTTTACTCACTGAAATTAAGTCTCACTGCTATAGGAGTTATTTTCGGAGGCACTTTAGTTTTTTTCTGGTACAGGTTCAAATCTATACAAGCCGCAATCCCAAGATGGTTTGCAAGATGGGTTATCATTTGGCCTTATTCAAAGGGTGTTCTGCTGGGCTTATTAAAAAAAAACAAATGAATTTATGAGAATCTGTTATATTCCCACATTCAATCTTCCATGGTGTGCCACAAGCTGGAGGCGGGCTTTGGAATTCGGCAAGGTGGTCTCAAACTATCACGAGCTAACTTTTATGTGTCCCGAATCAGCAATTCCAAAGTTAACCTCCGAAACCTGTGATGTTGATGTGAAGATTGAACCTGTCAAGACATCGGCAGGCAGGTATCTCGCAAATGGTTTGGCAAGAACTTTGGCCATGAAAAAGTATGACATCGTACATACGTTCAAACCGCTGCCGGAGATATTTCCTGCCGGATTTGCTGCCAAGTTCAGGGGCTGTACATGGATAGCTGATTTCGACGACCTTGAAGGATCAGAAGGCTTCAACAGAAACTCGCCCTTGTGGAAAAGGAAATTAATGGATTTTTTCGAATGGATAGTGCCAACTTCTGCAGATGCTGTGACGGTAGCCAGCCAAGGTTTGAAGCAGTTCTACCAAAAATTCAATCCATTTTACATTCCAAATGGGGCAGACCCACAAATCTTCCGATATCAGGAAAATGCCCATGAAAAGCCTGTTGTACTTTTCATGGGTCTGTTTCATCCTGATATTATAGATGCTGATGTAATTATTCGTGCAATAGCCCGCGTCTCGGAGAAGCACGATGTCAAGCTTCTTGTAGTAGGTGGAGGAGATGATCTTGACAAGACTAAAAAACTGGCAAAAAAGCTGAAAATTGATTGTGAATTTACCGGCCATATTGACGAGGTGCCGCCCGTAATTGGGTTAGCAGATATCGGAGTAATATCATTTCGTGACAATTTACTTAATAATTGCAAGTGTCCGCTTCGTCTCTATGAATATATGGCATGTGGGTTTCCCATCGTTTCAACAAAGGTAGGAGAGCCAGCTTATGTACTTAAAGATGGTGCGGGTCTTTTAGTAGAACCGAATATAAAATCTGTCTCAAACGGCATTATGAATTTAATAGAAAACAAGGAACTGGCAAAGACAATTGCTTTCAGAGGCCGCGAATTGATAGAAGAAAAATATAACTGGCAAAAACTTGGAGAAAAACTTACCGCCTATTACGAGAATATAACGGGAAAAAAAGATGATGATTCAAAGCCCTCGGGAAACTGAACGTAAAAACAGCTGTAGAAATCATCTGATAGCAGTAATAGCTATCTGTTTATTTTCGCTTTATTATTTTGTGCTCCAGTCACAATCGCATGAAATTGGAGATTATAAACATTTGAATGTACTTATAGAACCGGAAATGCTGGACTATTACCAGCAGACCTCCGACATAAAACCTTACAGCCCGTTTGTAATACCTCCTGCTGTGCGCAAAAGCGAACCTGCTTTTATGCACAGTCTTACTTTTATTATTTCCATAAGAGTTCTAAATGCTTTAACTGGTCACACAGCAGTTACCATTAAACTGCTGCTTTTACCCAAGCTGATTATCTATCTGCTTGGCATTTATGCTTTGCTATATTATCTAACGAAAAGGATGGTGCCTTCTGTTCTTGTTTCCATATTATCGATTGTGCCGAGATTTATGCCGGATGATCACTGGGGGATTGGGCCGGTCTTTTCAAGTGAACCAAAATGTTTTGTTTATGCCTTTGCGCCCTTGGTCATACTTCTTTTTTTGAAATATCGTCATGATTTAATGGCGATGTGCCTGCTTTACTTTGGAGTGGGGTGTTTGGGCAATATTCATCCAGGCATCGCTCTGAATATATCTCTTTTGTTATCATTTACTCAATTATGGGAACGTCAAAAAATCAAGGACAAACTCATATATTCTGGTTTGCCTCTTTTGTGTGCTTTAGCCGCAGTATTTCCATATTTTATGGTCGAGCTTTATCGTGGTGTACTGGTACAAAGACATATGCAAAGTGGATTAAGCATAGTGCCGGTTATCAAGGCGGCTGATGACTTATTTAATGAAACCACTTTAGCGCTTCACCCTTTTCCATTGATACGCTATTTGTTTAATTTTTATACATTGATTATCTTTTTGCCATTTGGATTTTATTATTTCATTAAGAAATGTACAAATTCTTCAACCAAGAAAGTCATACTGCTTCATTTTGTTTACACCTTTGTTTTTTTACTGCCCTGCTTCATTTATGTTTTACTGGGACAAGTTCTCGGAGGATGGTTCTGGTATATATGCAGAACAAGTACTTTGAGCTATTTATATATTTTCATTTTTATAACTTATGCAATTATCTGGCTGATGGATTCGGTCAATGGCTGGTTTACGCGACGAGAAACAGTGGGTAATATAAGCAGAACCGGATGTTTTATTACAAAACTTTTGGTTTTGTGTTTGGTTGTTTTGATAATTTACCCGCCTCTTGGGGTTAAACCTAACCGACATTTCCCCAAGTATGATTTTGGGAAACAGCTCAATGCAATCAAAGCTTTTTTTCGCAATGGAATTGTTATTGGTGCAATTGACAGCAGTTTTACCAACATGGCTAATTACGCTAAGAAACTTTCTATAGAAGCGACATTTACAACGAGATGCTTTGATGCACTGATTTTTCTTGCCCGAGTGAAAACATATGAAATCCCCACAGATGCCAAGAAAATCGATGAACAACTATGCCGCTATGATAATCTGTATGGACGTTCAAATGAGAACCTGGTTCCAGCTTTTGCCTTTAATTTGTTATTCCCAGCGAATTTTTCGTATGAAAAAGGGTGTAAATTATTTGTTGAAAAAATATCGAAACACATGAATTTCAACAAAATAGATTATGCTATTATAGACAAAAGATACTCAGCCTATCTAGATAATAATTTGAATCCAATTTACTCTAATGATAAATACATCCTGTGCAGCATCCTTTCCAAGCGTGATGGCTAAAGTATAAACTGTAAAAAAAACCAAATAGCTAAGTTAAGGACTTCGTACACACATTAGACAGATTAGGATTTTTGTAAAGGGAACCTTGTATGATAAGCATACTTCTAAAGAACTTGCCTGAGATGTTGAGGCTTGCCTTTCTGGTTTTTGGTTCGCCTTTTTATAATATATTTTTATCCTTCCGGTATAGCTGTTTAATACATCCTTTTGCTCGGGTTTCCCCAAGAGTTAAATTTGGCAAGGGCTGTGTGGTAGGAAAGGCAAGATTGATCACATATTATGGTGGACGAATTATTGTCGGTAAAAATACTACGATTCTTGAAGCCTGTGAGTTTTTTGCACATCGGAGCACACACATACAAATCGGCGATGATTGTATGCTGGCTAAGCGTACAATCATTATGACCCGTAATCATGTTTTTGATGACCCGAATCAAAAAATCGTTAATCAAGGCACAAAAGATAAAGACGTTCGGATAGGTTCTGACGTCTGGACAGGTCTTGATACTAAGATACTTCCGGGGGTAAAGATTGGTGATGGATGTGTTATTGGCACTGGAGCAGTTGTAACTAAAGACATTCCGCCAAAATGCGTCGCTGTAGGAGTACCAGCCAAGGTCATAAAGATAAGAGGAGAGTGACATTGTTTTGGTTGTATGGATGAACTAAAGAATATTTCGGTCGTAGTTCCTGCCTACAACAATGAAAAAACTATAGCGGCTACTATTGAAGCCTTGCTTGCTCAAGATTATCCAGCGGAAAACCTTGAAATAATAATCGTTGATGACGGCTCAAATGATCGAACAGGCGAAATAATCAAAAACTATCCGGTCAAATATTCATATCAGGATAATAAGGGCCCAGCAGCCGCAAGAAATCTCGGCTGGAGACTTTCTAAAGGCCAGATAATCTGCTTTACCGATGCCGATTGCATTCCTGAAAAACAATGGGTGTCCAAACTCTGCGGCGAATATACCTCTGATAAGATTGCGGGTGTGGGTGGTTCCTATCGCAATGCAAATTCAGATAACCTGCTTGCAACCTGCATACATCAGGAGATTATACAGAGACATTTGAGAATTCCCAAACAGGTGAATTATTTGGGAGCGTTTAACGTTTCATACAGAAGAGGTGTCCTCGAAGAAATTGGAGGATTTAACGAATCCTATCCTGACGCAAGCTGTGAAGATAATGATATAGCCTATAGAATTGTCAAAAAAGGATATAAGCTTATTTTCGATAAAGACATAAGGGTTGGTCATCATCACCCAGTCCGCCTTTTAGGGTACTTGAGACGGCAATTCTGGCATGGTTTTTGGAGGATGAAGCTCTACAGAAACCATCCAGATATGGCTAAAGGTGATGTATATGCGGGTCTAATGGATTTCATCAGGCCGCCTCTTGCCATGGCCACAATTTGCCTGCTGCCGTTGGTTTTCTTTCGTCTTGCCGCCTACATGTTTTGTTTTCTGCTGTTTTTAGAGGGAATAATGCAGGTTTTTGTGCCTTTATCAGTGATTAAGAGGACAAGAAAGCTGAAATACGCGTTTCTCATTCTTATTACTTTTTTCAGAGAATATTCAAGAGGAGTAGGAATGATAGTTGCAATTTTCAGATTTTTCATATATGATGCCCTCCTGAAGTTAGAGTAAAATGGATGTTACTAAGTTGGAGTAAAATGGATGTTACTAAGTTGGAGTAAAATGGATGTTACTAAAAGGATTCTAGCTATAATTCCCGCTTACAATGAAGCCAAAAGTATTGCTGCCGTCATTGATAACATCAGAACCAGTGTTCCACAGGCCGATATAATAGTAGTCAACGACGGTTCCGCAGATACGACCGAAAACATCGCGGAAGCAAAAGGTACAATTGTGCTAAATCTGCCTTATAACATGGGTATTGGTGGGGCAGTGCAGACAGGCTACAAGTTTGCTGCACAAAATGGATATGACATTGCTGTACAGGTAGATGCGGATGGTCAACATCCGGTCAATGAAATTCCCAGACTCGTGGAAGCTATAACAAACCACGAAGCAGACATGGTGATAGGATCGCGATATGTTGAAATGAGTGAAAAAGAAGCGTCATTCACGCGCGCGATGGGCAAGTGGGTACTTGCCAAAGTAATCACGCTGCTTACCGGTCAAAGAATAACAGATAGTTCCTCAGGTTTTCGTGTCATCAACCAGAGGGTGATTTGCCTGTTTAGCCACCGATACCCCAGGGATTATCCGGAACCGGAATCTATAGCGCTTCTGATACGCGAAGGTCTGCGTGTCAAGGAAATCCCGGTTGAAATGAACGGGCGCACATCAGGGCGGTCATCTATAACAATGCTAAAAGGGATTTATTACGTAATTAAGGTAACACTAGCTATTCTCATAGACAAATTCGAACCACGTGTACAACTTAAGGAGAGCAAAGTAAGATGACAATATTCCAACAGTTTTTGGTGATAGCTACGTCCATAGGACTTTTGGTCATTACCATTGAACTTATCCGCAGAAGAAAGCTCTGGGAAGAGTATGCACTTTTATGGCTGTTGACCGGAGTTGTACTGCTGATGCTTGGCTTGTTCCCTGGAGTTATTTACTCTGTGTCTGGATTGCTCGGCTTGAATCATCTGACCACAATGTTGCTTATAGCCTTTTTGTTTCTTTTGTGCATAGTTTTGCATTTTACGGCCGTTATATCCCGACAAACTGAGCGAGAGACCAAGCTTGCACAGGAATTGGCTATTCTGGCTTCACGACTTGATCAATTGGAGCGCAAAAAAGACGGCAAAGAAAAAGACGGGGCTGGCGATGTAGATATTTTGAAGAACGGTGATGCTGCCATTGTCCCTAAGATAACCATCAATTCAATTCCTCATTCCAGAGACGACAAGAGCTTGGACATTGAAACAATCAGGGAGGAGACCCTATAACCGTAAATGAGGTTATGGGAAACAGCAATTCGATGCTACTAATACCAAAAAAGACAAAGCTTAATAGGAAAAGTACGGCTCTATCCAGAGCAATCATACTATGCTTGTTTCTTTTGTTTATTGGCAACCAGTTTTATAGTGTTTACTTCCGATGGTATAATCATCCAGGCCCCGTAGGTTCAGGCGATAGCGATTTTTACATTTCCCGCATTGCCTATTTCAAAAACCATAACTTTTCACCAAGACCAAAATTGTTCAGCACAACAAATAGTTATTACGAATCGAATCCTAAGGACAATGTGAAATTTTTTTATGACTTTCACGGTCTTTCTTCTTTGTTCGTGCTGGGCAAACTGGCTTCGGTAATGAATATATCCGCTGAAAGGATGCTTTATTATAATTTCTACATTGGCATTTTCATTGCAGGTTTAATCATACTTTCACTTTTAAAACAATTTGGAACTTATCCGCTCAATGTTATAGTCGGCTTGCTTGTCTTCATGTTTTATACAGGTAACGGCTATTATCACGGTTTTTTCTGGGTCGTTCCCTCATTTTATTGTGTCTTGCTGTGGCTGTTAGCAATTTGGGTTTTCTTCTTTTCGAGCCGATGGGTGTTTTATGCTCCTTTTGTCGTTCTGGGACTTTTGTTTTCTCATCCATCCAGCATTTATTGTATCATAATGCTCTGCCTGGCTATTATCTTAAACGGCCTTATGGAAAAGAATTTAGCCGTCTCAATTAAAAAAACGACCCTTCTGCTCATCTTGTTAGTTTCATACTTTGCAATATATGGGGCACTTTTGCAAAAACAGATAATTTTTTGCTTGTTTACAGGTGAATTTGATGAAATGTTCTTGTTCGGTTTTGTAGTGCCTGATTATTTTATTAATTTTTTACTGCTTTTGGCAATATCGGGTCTGTCCTTATGCATTTTACGTTGTAAATACGGTTTTATCTTCCTGTTTATTCCAACCCTTCTTTTTGTAATTGTGTTCTACTTTATTTATATATATCACCCTCATTGGTCGCTATTTTTAGCTACTTTTAGTTTATTGTGCGCAATTTATGGAATCAGACAAATTATTGTGTCCGCCTTGGCTAACCCTTCAGAAAGACCGGAATGTAAACCGTCATCCTTTTCTAACAAATGCATCCTTTTTATCATTGGCTCTATAATAGCAATTTCTTGTGCCCTTTTATTTTTTAAGTCGGCCCTTGAAGCCACTTATGCAGGTTTTAAGGACCTCCGGGCATATACACCTTTCTTCGCCTACTTTGCCGGGCCACTGGTCCCGTTAACGGCGGCAGGTATATACTTTTGTTTTATTCACCATCAATTCAAGCTTCTTTCCCTTCTTCTTTCCACTTTCCTGGGTACAATCATCTTTTGTCTTATTCACTCGGAGGGCGCTAGAACATTCTTGTATTTGGAAATTGTTCTATTATTCGTAATCGTTTATGGAGCCCATCAAAGTGTTTCTTTGATTTGGAATAATCGCCACAAAATATCGAGATGGAAGGGACTGTCTTTTTATGATAAATCGATTTTTTCAATAAATGGCCTTATGATAGCCCTTGCCTGCGGCCTTGTGCTCCTACTTTTTAAAACACGTATTGAAAGAGACTTTGGCCAAAAGTTTTATCACCTAAGGTTTTGGCAATCTGAAGCAATGGCTTCTTTCATTCAGAGAAAATATGATTCAGATGGAATTCTCCTTTTGGCAGCTCCTATCCATACTTCGCCTATTCTTTCACTTGATGGATGGTGGAACAAGAAGCTTTATTTACCTTGTACCGTACCCGCTGATGCCGACTTGGACTTTTTTAAGAAATTCGTATTCATCGGTGAAAACTGGAAAATGTACACCTCATCCCGGGATGGAATCGGTGTCTTTTGGCCAAAGACAGCAAGAATAGCTCTGAACACAATAGACCTCTTGCCTGGAAAGTACCGCATTACACTTTCTGATACAGCCCTAAATTCGAAAGTATTTGGGAATATCAGCCTCGAGGCCCGGAAAAATGGGCTATTCAAGAATCTGTCCTCCAGCTGGACACAACAACCTCTTACCATAAAATACCCGACAGAAAATGTCTATCCTCCGTTTATGCCCCCTTGGTGCGCCTTGGCCGCAAAATATGTTGAAAGAATCAGGCCGGAGCGTATGGTAATCAGAGAAACTTATGCGCATTCAGCGGACTTCGCCATAGAAGAACCAACCAACTGTATTTTTCTTAATAATACCGGGGACACTGTTAACTTGATGGGCAAAGTCGAAATCTTCTTAAAATCACAAAATAAATCCGTTTTCACTCTCGATTTGGACTATGGCAAGACCGAATCCCTGCAGACAAAACCAAAGCTTAACTTCAACGGCAAAAACTATCCCCTGCTGTGGAAAGACCCCAGGTTTGGTCTGAAATATAATCTGCCATGTGGTAAAACTTCAGAGGTTCTTTTGACGCTGGAACGTAATTTTGGAGATATTAAGGTGTTTCGTCTCTTCAAAGAGCCTTTGCAATTGCAACGTGACCTGTAATGAAAAAGTTTATTAAGAAGATTATCCTAAACAAACCATTTGCAGGATTGATGATAAAGCCGATCCTCCGCCTGCATTCTGCAAGTTATAAATGGGCATCTCGATTTGCAATCGTTCTCAACAGTGGAATACATCCGAAACATCGTATTTTAAGATACAATGAATGGTTTTTAGATAACACTGAACCTGGATGGACCATCTTAGATATCGGCTGTAACACCGGAGAAATGACCTTTGCCTTAGCCCAAAAAGCTTCTTTCGTCTACGGTATTGAAACCAATAAAGACTATTTGGCCGTTGCTAATGGAAGAAACGCCAGATCCAATATCAAATATATCTGTGCAGACGCAACTACTTACAACTTCAATGCGCTCAAGCCCATTAACTGCATCACATTGTCAAATTTTCTTGAACATATTGAAAACCGTATCGATTTCCTGAAAAAAAGTATCAGCAACGTCAAATGGGCTGATGATAATAACAGACGAGTTCTTATCCGTGTTCCCTTAATTGACCGCGGCTGGATTGTGTCCTATAAGGAAGAGCTGGGACTGGATTATCGTCTTGATTCTACCCATAAGACAGAATATACGCTCAGTCAACTTTCTGAAGAGTTGAAACAGGCTGGCATCAAAATCGAAAAATCCGAAGTTCGCTTTGGCGAAATTTATGCAGTGTGCCGAGCTGTATGAAGCTATCTTTATTTTTCACATACAATATTTCCCTCAAAAATTGGGTCGAATCCGGCCTGTTTGAACGGGAAAAACTTATCTATGAGAAGCATCTGGAGAGCGGAACTTTCTCAAATGTTTTTTGGCTTACTTACGGCCCAAATGACCGTAGCTTGGCTAAAACCCTTAAAGAACAGGGACATCTTCATAAAAGCATTAATGTTGTGCCGATGCCAAAATTTTTCCGAGGTAAGATTGGGACGTTTTTATACAGCCTGCTATTACCTTTGTGGCAGTATAAGTCACTTCTGCAGGCGGACATACTAAAAACCAATCAAATCTCTGGAAGCTGGACGGCGGTATTGTCCAGGTGGTTATACCACAGACCCCTTGTAGTCAGAACTGGCTATACTTGGTCTATTCTGAAAAAAAGATGCAATGCACCGTATTACAAGCAAAAGCTGATTGGTGCTATTGAAAGTCTTGCGTATAAAAACGCTGAGATGGCGGTTGTTACCAGTAAGTGCCAATCCCGGTACATTTCTGAGCGCTACCGTATATCGGAAGAAAAAATTCATGTAGTTCCGAATTACGTCAACACCCAACTTTTTAAACCGGATGATTCTGCAGACAAATATGAAAATCGGATTATTTTTGTTGGCAGGCTGAGTGATGAAAAAAACCTCTTCAATTTAGTCGAAGCCATTGCCAAAACTAACCTGACTCTTGACATCTACGGCCAGGGGCCGTTGAAAGAGCAATTGGAGGAATATGCCGGCAAATCCGGTGCAGCCGTTAACTTTATGGGCATTTTGCCTAATGACAAATTGCCTGGCATTTTTAATCGATATCGCTATTATATTTTACCTTCTTATGATGAGGGAATGCCAAAAAGTCTGCTTGAGGCAATGGCTTGTGGCCTGATATGTATAGGTTCGGATGCGAAAGGAATCAGAGAAATAATAGAAGACGAGGTTAACGGATACCTGGCAAAAGGAACTGATGCAACAGCTCTCGTCCAGGTGATAAAAAAAGCAACACACCCGGCAGAAGACCTTGTTGCCCGCGAGGCTGTGAAAACAATTCGTAACAAATTCTCCATTGAAACTATATTGGAACAAGAGGAAGAGTTAATCGGAAATTTACAGATATGAATCCCAAAGTAGCGGTTCTATTGTGTGCTCACAATGCAGAGCGATTTATCGCACAGGCTATTGAAAGTATTTTAAAACAAACTTACAAAGACTATGAGTTTATCATAGTAGAAAATAGTTCGAACGACAACACCTGGAGCATAATCAAGTCTTACTCTGACACGAAAATAAGAGCATTTCAGACACCGTTAAAACAGCTGACATTCAACCTTAATTATGGCCTAATACAAACAAAAGCCGAATATATTGCCAGAATGGACGCAGATGACATTGCAAAGCCTGAACGAATTGAACGGCAGGTTAATTATTTGGACGCTCACCCTGATGTTGTT
>Ga0209635_10002955_pt1 | contig 13131 bp, 10 predicted proteins | sample DeeMarSWOR230_32_FD_187463 | JGI IMG/M metagenome (GOLD analysis project Ga0209635, IMG submission 187463) | Marine sediment microbial communities from White Oak River estuary, North Carolina - WOR-2-30_32 (SPAdes) (version 2) | ecosystem: Environmental > Aquatic > Marine > Intertidal zone >...
GGCTGTAGTTAAGACTTTATTGATGACTGTTTTGGTTGTTGTTGGTTTTGGTGTTTTGGGTGCGGTTTTGGGTAATGTGGTTTCCTTGATGATTTCTGGTTTAATTGGTGTGATGCTGATTTATTTGATTTATAAGAATTTTCCTCATGTTGGCTCGTGGAGTGTGCAGTTTTTTGAAAATATTAAACTTATGCTAAAGTATGGAGTTCCTTTGTCTGTTGGGTCAATAGTTGGTGGTTTTCTTTTGCAGTTTTATAATATTGTTTTGGCTAATTTTGTTTCAGATGCTTTGATAGGTAATTATTCGATTGCAAATACTTTTGTTGTTTTAATATCCTTTTTTTCAATTCCTGTGGCTACAATGTTGTTTCCTGCTTTTTCTAAACTTGATGCAAAAAAAAATAAGGAGGATCTTAGGAGTGTTTTTGGTTTTTCTGTGAGATATGGTTCTCTTTTAGTGGTTCCAGTTGCTATGCTTGTTATGGTGTTATCCAGGCCCGCGGTTTATGCTTTATTCGGAGATAAATTTCCATCAACTCCTCTTTTCCTGGCTTTATTGGCTGTTCCCTATCTTTTTTCAGCTTTTGGAAGTTTAAGTGTTGGCAATTTGTTAAATAGTCAAGGAGAAACCAGGCTACACATGAAGTTTATTTTATTGAATGCAGCCATTGCTTTTCCTTTGAGTTATGTTTTGATTTCTCAATTACAGGTTGTTGGACTTATTCTAACAACAATAATTGCTCCAATTCCAACCTTGATTATTAGTCGCTATTGGATATGGAAGCATTATGGTTTAACAATAGATTGGGTTTTTAGTGCAAAAATTCTTTTTTCTTCTGCTATACCTGCTTTAGTAACCTATTTGGCTATTTCATTTTTTGTCTCCTATTGGATACAATTAATAGTTGGTGTTATTGTTTTTGTTCTTGTTTTTTTGGTCGCTGCTATATTAACAAAAACTATTAAGAGATCTGATATTGAAAATCTAAAGGATATGACCCTGTCTTTGGGTCCTCTTCACAAAATGATAATTTTCTTTATGAGCCTTGTAGAAAGAATGATGAATCTTTTTGATCTTTAGATTTATTTGATAAGTTTAAAAGTTGTATGTTATGTAAATTGCAGTTTTATGTTCTATTTTGAAGAGCGGAAATAAAAACTTAAGATTACCCCGATAATTAATACAGCAGCTGCGATTCCATAATATGTTGTTTTTCTTTGGTTAAAATTGAAATCTAAAAATCCTAAAAATTTCTGATCACTAAATAGTAAAGGACTATTTTTAGGTGAAGGATTTGGCGTTAATGACTCATAAGGACTAGGTGTTACAGGTGCAATTGTTGGTTTGGGAGTTGGTGTTGGAGCAATACTTGGAGATGAAGTTGGATTTGGGCTTGATGAAGGTGCTGGAGTTGTTGATGGAACGGGACTAGTTGTAGATGTAGGTGTTGGTTCAGTAGTTGGCGTGGGAGTTTCAGTTGGGTTTGGTGTTGGCGAAGCAGTTGGAGTTGGTGTAGGTGTAGGTGTAGGTGTAGGTGTAGGTGTAGGTGTAGGTGTAGGTGTAGGTGTAGGTGTAGGTGTAGGTGTAGGTGTAGGTGTTGGGGTTGATGTTGGAGTTGGTGTTGCATCGATTAAAATAATAATGTCTGTATAAGCTGTGGAGATGACATTGTCCTTGTTTTTTATTTGGTAATATACAGTTTTAACGCCGCTTCCAGATGTTAGCGTCCAAGATTTGGTTGGTGAAAATTTCTCCCATCTTTGGTACCTTTCGCCGTTATTGCTAAATCTAACCTCTTTTATGTCTGATTCTGGATCATAGGCAGTAAGACTTAAAGTCACATAGGTTGAATCTGTGTATTCATCTCCATTATTGATTACAATCGAGCCTATTGGAGGGGTTTTGTCTTTTGCAGCATAAACAAGCTGAGTTTCAAAGATAAATGCTAATACCAGAAATGTTAGTAGAGCTAGCGCTAGAAAAGATGTTTTTCTTTTATTTTTTTGTTCTTTACTTATGGAGTTTAGAAATCTAAGCTCCAATAGCCCTCTCCCCATGAAGATTTTTCCCTTATTCGCTATGCAAGCATATTTTAATTATAATGTGAGATATTTTTGTTTCTCTTTTTTTATTTTAAATCTGGAAATTATATTAAATGATGCTTTTGATTATTTTTTTCAAGATTACTTAAGAAATAATATTCTTATTTTTGATATATATCAAAAAAATAACTAATTTTAAACGAATAAAAAATTCTAAAAAAGCAAATGAGCCTTAATTCTTCTGTCTCAATCTTTGGCATGTTTTGGTTCTTTAAGTGAAGTAATCCAAAGAAATTCAAAATAATCTTTGACTAAGGAAATTAAACTTTTATTGTCTGTCCATAATGCAGGAGAATCAGCCAGTCCTGCTTTGGGATTTTCAATAATAAATACTTCTTTTTGATCATAAATTCCTGTTGCAGTGTTGATTGGTGAAGGCAGAAATCTTATTTCGCAGGAAGATTGCTTTTGACAAAGTTTTACATTTGAGTATGAGTAGTTTTTGTCCGGAGGAATTTCAAGAATAATTCTCCATTTCACTTTTTTTTTCCATGATCTTTCAAGTTTTTCAAAAAAAACGTCAAATCCTCGAGAAAATCTCTGTATGGATACTAGTAAGTCTATTGTTTTGTTGGATCTGTTTATTGCTTCTGCGATTTTGATTGGTGTTCTTTTGCTTGGTATTAAAATGAATCTATTTTGTCTATTTTGTATTTCTTTTATGGTTTTTTTCTCTAATTTGTTTGCGAGTTTAGTTGCTTTTTTTGCTATTTCATTAGTTTCTTTTTTCTTGTTTTTTATTAATTGTTTTATTGTTTGTTTTATTGGAGTAGCTTTGTATTTGTTGGGATTTCCGATTATTTTTTCGATTAAACTGAGTTCTTTTAAATCTGTCACAATTCGATAAAGGTCTGTTCGAGGAATTCCAGATGCTTTAGATAGGTCCTTTATTGTAAGAGCTTCTGCAGAAACTAAAGTCAAATAAGTTTTAGCTTGAACAAGTGTTAAGCCTAAATCCATTAAGCTCTTTGCGTCTTGATCTAAATTCATAAACAACACTATTAAATTGATATTTTTGTGAATTAAGTTTTTCCTAAAATTGTCTCTTTTGTAAGTAGGATACCTACCTAATACTGCTTAAAAACCACTTAAGTAACATAGTTTTTAAAAAAAAGGAGAAAAGCTGAAAATAAAAAAAATAAAAAATAAAACATTCGTTGTATCTATTATTCTAACTTTGATTGTTGGACTTTCCATAACTCAGATTTCAGTTACTAATGCTCTTGAATTTGAAACAGCCATTTTTATTGCTGTGTCTCCTGATCCCATTGGAGTCAATCAGCAGGTTTCAGTAACTTCGATTATTGCAAATGTTCCGCCGCCTCAATTTCCTGAGGATAGACCGAGATATGGCTACTGGAATGATCTTACTTTAACAATTAACAAACCAGACGCAACAACAGAAACAAGAACAGGGTTGTCAACAGCTGAAGCTGGAACAGGATATTATCTCTACACTCCTACGATGGTTGGAGAATACAAATTTCAATATAGCTTTCCAGGACAAACAATAGAAGTTGGTCCAGACGCTGGGGATTATTACAAGCCAAGTGTAAGCCCAGTTATTTCGCTTACAGTGCAAGAAGATCCAATTGAATATCTTCCTGAAGTACCTTTGCCTACTGATTATTGGACAACTCCCATATACGGTGAGAATCGTGATTGGGTGAAAATTGCAGGAAATTGGCTTGGAATGGAAGATTATGAACCAAGCGGAGACGGATATAATCCTTATACTTTAGCTCCAAATAGTGCCCATATTCTTTGGAAAAATCAAGAAATGTTTGGAGGAATAATCCAAACAGGAGACTCTCTAAATCCATACACTGGGTATACTGGTCGAAGACCTGATGAAAAATTCCAACCTATAATTATTGGAGGAAGATTGTATATGAATGCGCCTGTATTTTATGGAATATATGGTGGGTCAACTACTCGTAACGGCTTTAAGTGTGTTGATCTTTTCACAGGTGAAGAAATATGGAGCAATATTCCATCTGAAGAAAAATATATTACAATGGGACAGGTTGTTCATCATCAATCTACTGCTCAAGAAGGCATTTTTCCTTATCTTTGGGAGACCTCTGGCTCTGGATGGACTATGTATGATGCTTGGACAGGAGAATGGGTATTAGATATTGAAGGAGTTCAAGGCGGTACTAACATTTTTGGACCTCAAGGTGAAATATTGCGTTATTCCCTTGATTCAAGAAATAATAAGCTTACAATGTGGAATTCTAGTAAATTATTGCTGACTGGTATGAGAGTTATTGGTGTGGCTATTGATTGGGCTCCATCAAAAGGTGTTTACAATTATACTGAAGGTATTCAATGGACTGTTGATGTTCAAGATGTTGCTGGTAATCCAAGTATTGCATATCTTTCAGATGATATTTTACTTGCCTCTGTAGAGTTTGGTTTTACTGAGGATCAGCCCTATGTTATTAGACAAGATTGTGCCTATAGTTTGAAACCTGAAGATAAAGGGAGACTTCTTTGGGTTAAGAATCATACAATGTTTGATGATCAAGATGGTATAAACTCGTTTTCAGATGGAGTATACATTTCTTTTGCTAGAGATAAACTTCAATGGTTTGGCTATGATGCCAATACTGGAGCTGATAAGTGGGCTGCTGAACCTTTTGATACAGCTTTTAGTATGTATTCTGGAAGAGACGATAATACCGTTATCGCAGAGGGTGTAATTTATAATTGTGGCTATGATGGTATGGTGCGTGCTTTAGATCTTGAGACTGGTGAATTAATTTGGTCATGGTTTACTGGAAGTGGTGGACTTGATAGTCCTTACGGTGGATGGGCTTTGCATGGAGGCTATACAGGTCCTCGTTTTGCTGACGGCAAAGTTTTTGTGATTAATCAAGAACACACACCATTGTCAACACCTTGGAAGGGTGGTAAGGTCTATGCTATTGATGGTGAAACTGGAGAAGAAGTTTGGAGAATTTCCGGGACTCAAGCTGAAGCTTGCCCTGCAGCAGTTGCTTACGGAGTATTTGTCTATTTGAATGGATATGATAGTTGTGTTTATGCTTTTGGAAAAGGTCCAAGTAAAACTACTGTAACTGCACCAAAAGTTGAGATCGTGCAGGGACAAACTATTGTAATTGAAGGAACTGTTACTGATCAATCAGCTGGACAACCTGATACTCCATGTATTTCTGATGAGGACATGACTGCTTGGATGGAATATTTGCATATGCAACAACTAATTCCAGCTGATGCTAAGGGTGTTGAGGTTTCTCTAGATGTTATTGATGCTAATGGAAACTTTAGAAATATTGGAACTGCAATTTCGGATATTAGCGGCGTATTTAGTTACGCTTGGGAACCTGATATTCCAGGACAATATACACTGATAGCAACTTTCGCTGGATCTGAATCCTATGGTAGTTCTTTTGCTCAAACCAGCTTCTATGTAGAAGGATCTCCAACTCCAACACCTCCTCTTGAAGCAACACCTGCACCGCCAACTGATACTTATGTTATGGGTTTTGGTATTGCTATCCTTGCAGCCGTTATCATAATCGGTGTTGTCCTGATTATGATGATGCGTAAAAAATAAAATCTAATCTTCCCCCTCTTTTTTTGGGTTAATAATTAATGAAGAATTGGTAGACTGAGAGAGTCCTTGGGTTAATATGAACTTTACAACAATCCTGTCGTTGTTCGTTCAAAAGTTTTTCCTATTGGTTATGCCTTGAGGATCCTATCAAACCTATTCTCGACTTAATTTAAATCTAAAGGTTGATATTCAAACCCTAACTTACAAACAAAAAAATTGCTTTTTTGATAGCACAGACAAATAATTTATTCTCCTCTAGTATCGTTTCTATTGCATTCCGCTCTTGGTCTGTACTCTTTCTTTTTTGTTCTTTATTTATGATGGTTTTTGCACTCTTTTATTCGCACAAGTAACCAATCTTTTTCATCATAAACGCATCCACATAGCAGCTTTCTAACTGGCAATAATAACACCTATTTATCCAATTTCATGAAAATACATAAAAAAATGCCTAATAAAGATCTAATAACCTTTCTAGAATACTAATCCTATATTATCTGTTATGAAATTTCTGGATTATAAATACTTTTAAGATTTATTTAATCGTAAGAGCTTTAGATTAAATTAATATGAGATAATTTTGGCTTGAACAAGTGTTACTTTAATGTTATTATTTTTTCTTTATCATCATACCTTGTTGTTAACACCTTTTTTTAAATAATTAAGTTTCAAAAATATGCTTTTTCTTACACTGTTGCTTTGTAAGTAGGTGTCCAACCTACTATTATTTAAAAATTAAAAAATATCATACTTATTTTTCAAAAAAAATAGGAGAAAGAAATTATTGCACTTAATTAAAAAAACAGCCGTAACTACTTTTGCTTTAATTTTAATGATTTCGATGTCTATTGTAGTTATTCCTATTGCTATTGCGCACGATCCACCTTGGACCTTAACTACATTTGCATACATTAGCATCGCACCACAAACTATCGGTGTTAACCAACAAATGCTTGTTTACATGTGGCTTCAAGTTGTTCCGCCCACAGCGTCAGGTGATTATGGAGATCGATGGCATGATTTCACTTTAGAAATTACCAGACCCGATGGTACAGTAGAAACTAAGGGAGGATATGACTCAGATCCAATTGGTTTCGCTTCGGCAACATATACTCCTACTCAAGTTGGAGAATACCAATTCAAATTCATATTCCCAGGACAAACAATAGCTGGTGAAAACCTTGATCCCAATGATCCAACTGGACAAGAATACATTGGAGATTACTATAAACCAAGTGAAAGCGAAATTGAGACACTAACTGTTCAAGAAGATCCAGTGCCAACCTATCCGGCAACTCCGCTTCCTCCTGAGGGGTGGAGTCGTCCAATTGACGCTAATCACAGAGATTGGTGGTCAATTGCAGGAAATTGGCTAAATGCGCCTGGAAGAAACTGGGCTCCGCCCAATGGGTATGCTCCATATACAAATGCTCCAGCCACTTCCCATATTCTGTGGGCAAAGGAACTGACTTTTGGAGGTCTTGTTGGAGGGGAGTTTGTTGAAAACTCATTCCATTGTGGAAACGCATATGAAGGAAAATGGGTGCCGCCGGTTATCATTGCTGGAAGATTATACTATAACAAGGAAAGTGATGACATATATGCAGGGATGCAGGGACGTACAATGCCAGGTCCTGGTGTTTATTGTGTAGATCTTAGAACTGGAGAGGAAATATGGTACACTGAAAAGTTCAGAGTTGAATTTGGACAGATATACATGTATAATTCTCCAAATCAGCACGGAGCTTTAGCATATCTATGGGAAGTCCAGGGTTCTACTTGGAACTGCTATGATGCCTACACTACAGATTGGGTATACACAATTGAGAATGTTCCGGGTGGAACTCACACAGTTGGACCAGATGGTAGTATATATCGTTACCAACTTAGTACACAAAACGATCGGTTAACGGTTTGGAGCAATACTGCAATGCCTGAATTACAGGGTTCACCGACTGGAACTGGAGCTTGGCAATGGAGACCTGGAGATAAGGTTGTTGATGCTTCTTCTGGATACATCCTAAATGTAACCATACCTTCGGATATAACTGGTGGAATTAACCGTGTTTTTCCAGGAGATAAAATTATTGGATCTTCTGGTCTGGGTTCTACTGGTAGGCAGTATATTGGAACAGAGGATTACAGTATTTGGTGTTTGAGTCTTGAGTCTGGAAGAGAAGGAACTCAACTGTGGAAAAAAGATGGTACAGGTGATGGTGAAATCACATTGGAATTTGGAGATGCAAATGCTGAAGATGAAGTATTTACTATGTGGTCAGCGCAGACTAGGCAGCATTGGGGTTATGATCTTAACACTGGAAACCAGATATGGGGACCAACAGAATCTCAAGCAGCTTGGGATATGACTGTTGGAACAACTAAATACTTAGCAGATGGCAAACTTATTTGTGGAGGCTATGCAGGAATAGCCTACTGTTATGATTCAGCTACTGGTGAACTTGAATGGACATATAAAGTTGAATGTCCCTACTATTTGGAATCAAAATGGGGCAGCAACTATATTATTGACCATATTTTGATTTCTGATGGCAAAGTTTTCTTGTTCTGTGGAGAACACTCACCTGACGATCCAAAAGAACGCGGTTCACCAATTGCCTGTGTTGATATTGAAACAGGTGAAGAATTATGGGTCATCCCATTCTACTGTGGTCACTGGGCAAAAAATCCAGCTATAGCTGATGGAATATTAGTATTCCTAAACACATATGATAACAGAATTTACGGTTTTGGTCCAGGAGATACAAAGGTTACTGTGGAAGCTCCACTTCTTGGCGTGCCTTCTGGTTGTAGCGTAATGATTCGCGGTACAGTAACTGATCAATCATCAGGTGCAGTGGATTCACCAGCAATTTCTGATGAGGATATGGATCAATGGATGCAATATCTCCATATGCAATATCCCATGCCAACAGGTGCAAAAGGTGTTGATGTTACAATCGATGTTATTGATGGAAATGGCAATTACCGAAATATAGGAAGCGCAGTATCTGATATTAATGGCTTTTATAGTATGAGTTGGATGCCTGATATTCCTGGCAAATATACTGTGATTGCTACATTTGAGGGCTCAGATTCATATTGGAGTTCATATTCAGAAACTGCTTTTGTTGTTGACGAAGCAGTAAGTGAACCTGCTCCTGATTCAACTCCTGCACCAATGACTGACACATACGTTATGGGCTTTGGTGTTGCTATTCTTGTGCTAGTTGCTATAATCGGCATCGTGCTGATTATGATGATGCGTAAAAAATAAAATCTAATCTTCCCCCTCTTTTTTTGGGGTAATAAATAATTAGTTAAGAATTGGTGGGCTGAGAGGATCCTTAGGTATAATATGAACAAAGTATCTGTCGTTGTTTGTTCAATTCTTCTCTCTCCTAATAATTGGTTGCCTTGAGGATCCCAGCAAATCATTTTTTGTCTTAAGTATTGGATTATTTTCTGGAGTTTTTAGCATTTTTTATTTTGTTAAATAATATTATACAAAAATAATTCAAATCGGTTAAGTTATTTGGAAAACATAATCCTAATTGGTTCTAAAATTATTAATTATTCGAGTGACTAATTATTAGTGATGAAAATGAGAATTGGGGTTCTATCTGGGGGTGGAGATGCACCTGGAATTAATGCTGTAATTCGAGCTGTGGTTAGGCATGGAATTAAAAGTTATGGCTTTGAGATGGTTGGCATAAAAGATGGGTGGGGTGGTCTTCTCTCAGGTAGTTTTATGCCTTTAAGTCTTGATAGTATTTCAGGGATTCTTCCTTTAGGTGGGTCGATTCTTGGAACATCTAGGACAAATCCTTTCATAATAAACAATGGCCCGCAAATAATTCTGAAACACATTAAGAAACAGCGTATTAATGCAGTTGTTGTGATTGGGGGTGATGACACTTTAAATGTTGCTTACAAGATTGGAGATTGGGGTTTGAAATGTGTTGCAGTACCTAAAACTATAGATAATGATTTAGTTGGAACAGATTATACTTTTGGCTTTAATACTGCAGTGGCAATAGCTACACAAGCGCTTGACAGATTACACACAACTGCTGAAGCCCATCACAGGATTATGATAATTGAGGTTATGGGGAGAAATACGGGATGGATTGCGTTGCAATCAGGCATTGCAGGAGGAGCAGATGTTATTCTTATTCCAGAAGATCCTTTTGATCTGGAAGATGTGTGTAAATATATTGAGCAACGCAAAAACCGAGGAAAAAATTTTAGTTTAATTGTAGTGGCTGAAGGTAGCAAACCAAAGAATGGAAAAGAAATATGTTATAGTGCATGTACGGACGATTTTGGTAATCCAAGACTTGGAGGAGTAGGGTACTATTTGGGGCGGGAAATAGAAAAAAAACTAAACATGGAAACCCGGGTTGTTACTTTAGGTCACCTTCAAAGGGGCGGAACGCCTACAGCTTATGATAGAATTTTGGCAACAAGATATGGAAAAGCTGCTATAGACCTAGTTAATGCCCAAAAATTTGGACTTATGGTTGCACTTAAAGGGAAAAAAATCACGGCTGTTCCACTCAAAACTATTGTAGGGAAAAGAAAAACAGTTGATCTTGAACTCTATGAACTTGCGAAAATATTCTTTGGATAAAATGCTTGAGCTTTTTGCTTTCATTGGTGGAAAATAATGTTTGTGTTTTATCATGTAATTTTTGCTTAAAAAATTAAGCTTTTAGAAGGCGATAGCAATTAAATTTCATCAACTGCATCTGATTGATTAGGTTCACAAGATTTATAGCAATTGAATAATATGTTTCAAAATTTATGGTGATATTAGGGTATAAGATTTCAAAATCAACAAAGCTTATTTCGGTTATTTCCCTAACTTTCTGTCTTATAGATTCATAATCCTCTAATATGTTCATAATTGATGTTTTTGTTAGGCTGGATTTTTCTGAAATAAATTGTTGCGTTAGAGTGAAATGCTCATCATTAATTTGTTTAACTTCGAATCCTTTGAGTATAACCTTAGCTTTGTCGCAATTTTTGTCTATTTGATCGATAGCTTCAAGTAAAGTTGAGTGCATACTTGTTTCCTCAACGTTTTCTTTATTATTTTTTGTTTCTATCATCTAAATCATCTCATGATTCAACTTTTTTACTAATTCTTGTGGTAGCTAAGCAAGTCTTAGGAAATCTATAGTGATTTCTTGTTGTGAGGGAGGTGCATCTTTGCTTATAGCAATCCAAGCTAAAAGTGTGTTGTTACCCGATATTATAGTGTAAGTTTTTGAACTTACTTGTGCATAGAGTTGCTGATATTGTGTGTCGGAGAGTTTTATGTCGAGTTGCACTTCATAATTGATGGTGGCTGAGTTTGCTATGACTATATTTATGGTGGCGTTTTGGCCTGGGTGAAAGCGAATTGACTGTGGAAAGTCAACGACTTGTAGAGGTTCGTTAATGATTATGGAAGCTGTTTTGCTGGTCCATATGTGGTATGTTGTTGCAAAGGCTATTGGACATACAATTGCTATAATTAACAATAGGGTTATTGAGTACTGGTAGCGGCCGATGGTGATGTAGCGCTTCATGTTTGCACTATATTATTATACTATCAAAGAATTAAATATTACGATTTACGAAATAAAGTTTTTAAGCATCTTTATTACACTACTCCTTTTTTTTATTCAGAATTATGCTCTGTTTTTTCTTTTTAGCAGTTGTAAAACATCATAATCTGATAAATCATACCAGTTTTGGTAAGCATCAGCTACAGCAAATATGGGAAAATTGCGAATATTCAAACACACTATCTTATCAGCATAGGGAAGCAACGGGTTGATTGCACTAGATGGTGCTGTTGGTACTGCAACAATAATTTCTTTGCTTTGAAGTTTTCTTAATGCTTTAACTGTTGCAAGCATTGAAAAACCTGACGCTAAACCGTCATCAACAACAATCACAGTTCTATCTTTTGTTTTAGGGCAAGGCTGATTAGCCCTAAAGAGCTTGTTTCTTTGGGCAATAACTTCTTTTTCTTTTTCTATGCATTCTTGGATGGTTTTGTCTGATAAGCCAAGTTGCTTTACCAGAGTATGGTTTAAGAAGACTTGACCATCCCAAGAAATGGCTCCAAAACCAGCTTCCTTATTCCAAGGCACATGAATTTTTCTAGTATTTGCTAAATCCAAATCAACATTCAATTCTTCAGCAATTACAACTGCAACCTCAACTCCGCCTGCGGGAACAGCTAAAATCAAAACACCTTTTAGGTTTTTGTAATTTGCTAGTTTTTGAGCTAGAAGAACACCTGCATGAAAACGATCCTTAAAAATCATTATTTTATCTCTAAACATGGGCTCATCAATTATGTTATCTAAAAAATCACCACCAAACCAATTTCTTATCTATTAGACTCAATTTTTTCAAGTATATCAAATAATATTGAATCTAGTATAGCTTTACGATGCAAAAAACCCTTCCAAAATCACAAAATTAAAAAAAATAGGTAGAAAATATGCGATTCACGGCTTATTTTGGTATTAAAACCTTATCAATTACGTGAATTACACCATTGTCTGCCTGTACATCTGCCTTAATAATATTAGCATCATTAATTTTCACGGTTTTATGCAAATGCCACTTTGCTGCATCAACCTTCACGTCTTGTCCTTGCATAGTTGTAATATTTTTATGCACAGCTACCTCTTTAGCAGTAACTGCACCATTAACCACATGATACATCAGAATCTCTGTTAGTTTTTCCTTATCCTTGAGTAATCCTTCTACAGTACCTTTAGGCAGTTTAGCAAAAGCCTCATCTGTTGGTGCAAAAACCGTAAAAGGCCCTTTAGTGTTTAATGTCTTAACCAATCCTGCAGCCTTAGTTGCCGCATACAACGTTTTAAAATTACCCGCAGCTACCGCTGTATCACAAATACCCGCCATAAACATTCACCTCCAAATAAAAAAAATAAGCATAAACTTTCATTTAAACCAATTGCTATACCCTCACCATAACTTAAACCAAAAGATCGCCAAGATGAAGTCTACAAAATTTGGTGAGTGTTTGTTTTGTTAAGCAATTTACTGTTTGGTTTTTGTTCTTGAAAAAGAGCTCTAAGCTCCTTTCGAAAAACCACCACAATGATCAATGTTACCATAAATAAAACTAAAAATGTAGCCAATTCTGCTGCAGGCAAAGGTGAATTTGTGTAGATGCAAGTGAACATATCATAAAGATAAATTGCAAGAATTACCCCAATCACAATAAACATCAATGATACAGCAATCTTTTTGGCTTTCATTTTCGATTTACTTATACCTGCTTGCGGTTAATAAACCGCTTTCTTCGCATTAGAATGGACATTACATTTTATATCAATGAGAACATATGCCCAGCTTATTCAAAATAAAACTGCTATATAGTTCCTGTGTTGATAATTAATTTGATGTTATAGAAT
>Ga0209635_10002956_pt1 | contig 13131 bp, 11 predicted proteins | sample DeeMarSWOR230_32_FD_187463 | JGI IMG/M metagenome (GOLD analysis project Ga0209635, IMG submission 187463) | Marine sediment microbial communities from White Oak River estuary, North Carolina - WOR-2-30_32 (SPAdes) (version 2) | ecosystem: Environmental > Aquatic > Marine > Intertidal zone >...
CAAGTGTTGCTCCTTTCTTCTGATGCGGATGCATATTGTTTGAAGAAATAGCGACCTCGAGTATTCAACTGTTGTTAATCATATTTGGCATATCACTGTTCATTATTTTTTTTCTTGGCACGTTGTGGATTCGATCGGGAGGGAAGTGAATTAAGATGAAAGTGGAATTGCTAACTTTGAAAATCTTGAAGGAACTGGAGATTCTTTCCGACACCGAGGGAAAATACATCTACCACTTGGCGAGTATGTATATCCACGCCTTGCTTTTCTGAAACTCACGGAACGGAACACAACAACATTCTTAGCATTTGCATGTACGCAAAGTGATTTTGTACATACGCGAAGATTTTGGTTCCACAAAGCATATATGCAGATCGTTGTGCGCAGTTATGTGCGTGGCGAAAGAATTTGATGGGTTTTGAGAAGCCTTCTAAGATGCCTTCTTTCCGCATCTTGAGTGAAGATGATTTGGACGCTATTCACTGGGCTACCCTTGACATACTCAAAGAAACAGGTATTAGAATTGTTCGAGGTGAAGACAGCTTGAAACTGCTGAAAAAGAAAGGGTGCACTGTGGATCTTAAAAAGGGAACAGTGTTTTTTTCACCCTCAGAAGTTGAAGAGTCTCTCAAAAAAGTCTCAAAGGTTGTTACCCGTTATTCCCCTAGAAATCCTAAGTATGACTACAAACTTGACGGGAGACATATTTACTTCAGCATCGGAGGGTTATGTGTCAATACGGCTGATCTGGAGACTGGAGAATGGAGATCTTCAACCACCGAAGACGTAGTTAATGTAGTGAAGGTTGCTAATGCTTTGGACTCTTTTCCTTCGACTGGTAGTCTGACCGCTTCTTTTGACAAACCTGAGTATATTCGCGGTTTTTTTGACACTGTCGCAAGATTGAACAACACAGAGAAGCCTACTATGATTTCTGTGGGTGGCGGCAATGTGGAATCGCCAGAATTGACACGTGCATTATTTGACTATCAGCTGGAAGTTGCGAAGATAGTTGCTGGGGGAGAGGAAGCTCTTATGAAGAGGCCTCTCATAAACGGGAATATTCTTGGTATGTCACCGCTCCAGTTTCATGGATTATACGTTGAACGTGCGCTGAAACTGGCTGAGCTTGGTTTCCCTTGTTCTGTGGGAACCATGGCCCAAGCTGGAGCTACAGCGCCAGTAACCTTAGCTGGAATGCTTGTTGTCTCCAATGCTGAAATGCTGGGGGGGTTGTCTCTCATCCATCTGGCTTCTCCGCGCACTGAAATCACCGGTAGCTTTGGTCCAGCAGCTTTTGACATGAAACAGGCTCAGTGGGCAGCTGGAGCACCAGAAGAGGGTATTCTAAACGCTGCTGGAGTAGAAATCGCTAGATATTACGGCATGACTGCCATTCCTATGGGTCTTAGCAATTCTGCGAAGACGCCTGGGCCACAGGCTTGCTATGAAGTCATGATTAGCGGTATTTTGCCGATTCTTGCGGGCGCAGATATAGTTTGGGGAGCCGGCGGACTGGCTTGTCTTATGACAGCCTCCTTAGAGGAATTGGTGATTGATGATGAGCTGATCAAGGCCATGTTAACGTCTCTTCGTGGAGTGGAAGTTAACGATGAAACTTTGGCTCTGGACGTTATCAAGAAAGTGGGTCCGGGAGGACATTTTCTAGCCCAAAAACACACCATGGACAACTTCATGAAGGCACAGTTCATACCTGAACTGATAGACAGAAGCAGCTACGACGAGTGGAAGAAGAATGGAGAGAAAAGCCTTGTTGACAAGGCAAAGGAGAAAGTGAAGAAGATTCTGAAGGAACATTCCGTACCGCCTTTAGACAAAGACATCCAAAGAGAACTCGATAAAATAATCAAAAAAGCAGAAAAAGAACTACCCAAAAAAACTTCGAAACTCTAGCATACAAGTTTCACATGTGTATGCATGCATAATCTATCGCGAAAATATAATAGCCTAACTGAGCTTCTGCGGTTAGTGAAGAAAAACGAGAACTTGGATTCAACTTTGATAATATAGAAAAAAAAGGGAGTTTGCGAGAGACATCTCCACGTTAGTTCACTTTCAAGTGAAAGTAACATTAATCTTTTTTTTGGATCTATGCAAAAGCTATAAGCGTTATAGTTTGCAACTGTTATCTTCTCTAAGGAGGCGGTGTGGTGGAAATCAAAACAATTATTGAAAATGTGGCAGTTGAACTTCTGCGGCAAGCGGTTACAAAGTTGCCGCCAGACGTTAAAGAGGCACTAAAACGAGCGCATCATGAAGAAGAAAGTGAAGTGGGAAAAACACAGTTAGAAACAATACTAAATAACGTTGAGTTAGCTGAAAAAACTAGTACCCCAATGTGTCAAGACACTGGAGTGATTATTTTCTACGTGAAAGCTGGTGCTCAAGCAAAAGACTTGGATAAAATTGAAGAAGCCCTCATCAACGCTACGAGAAGAGCCACTAAAGAGATACCTCTGCGCCCAAACTCAGTTGGAATACTAACTCGAAAGAACACAGGAGACAACACTGGAAGATACCTTCCATATATACACTGGGATATTGCATCAGGAGATACAATCGAACTCATTGTTTTTCCAAAAGGAGGCGGATCGGAAAACGTTTGCCAACTGGGCATGATAAGACCGGGCGAGGGTTTAGATGGGCTGAAAAAGTTTGTTGTTGACACAGTACTGGAGGCTGGCGCCAAACCATGTCCTCCCAACATACTGGGTGTCGGAATAGGAGGAGGAGCAGACATCGCCATGAAAATTGCAAAGGTAGCGTTGTTAAGACCGATAAATCAGTCGAATCCTGATCCGGAGATAGCAAAGCTTGAAAAAGAGTTGTACGAGGCTGCAAACATGACTGGAATTGGACCTATGGGACTTGGCGGCAAGTTCACAGTGTTAGGCGTAAACGTCGATTACGCTAACAGACACCCCGCATCTTATCCAGTGGCAGTTGCTTTTCAGTGCTGGGCTGCAAGGAGGGCATCGGCACGAATTAATCCCGACGGAACCGTTGAATATTTAACCAATAAGGCGAGGTGAAAAGAAATGGCAGTGTGTAAACTCAAAACCCCGATTTCAGAGGAAGATGTGCGAAAGCTGAAAATGAACGATGTCCTCTACATAACTGGGACCATGGTCACGGCACGGGACTCAGCACACAAAAGAGCGCTGGAACTCTTTAAAGAGGGAAAGGATATGCCTATTAACCTACAGGGATTAGCTGTTTTCCATTGCGGTCCCATTGTGAGAAAAGAGGATGATAAATGGATGGTGATTGCAGCTGGTCCCACAACAAGCACCCGAATGGATCTATTTGAAGATGAATTCATCAAAGCTTTCAAGATTCGAGTTGTGATAGGTAAAGGCGGTATGGGCAGAAGAACCGCTGAGGGCATGAAAAAATATGGAGCGATCTATGGAGCCTTCACTGGGGGAGCGGCTGTTCTCGCTGCTAATGCGATTAAGAATGTGAAAAGTGTGAAGTGGCTCGACTTAGGAATGCCAGAGGCACTGTGGATTCTTGAAGTTGAGAATTTTGGACCTTTGACTGTTGCTATTGATACGTACGGAAATAACCTGTTCGAAGAGGTACACAAGAAAACCGAAGAAAAAAGACTGAAAATTTACGAAAAGCTTGGTCTGTTAATCAAATAGAAATACTCCACGTCAAACAACAATCGCAAAGAGACTGCTCACCATGCTGAGACAATATAAACGATTCGGCGTGAACATAACGAAAGCTCCATTATATTTCCAGAATACAGAGAAAAAAATGCTTTCTCATACACTAACATCTTCAAAGCGGTGATTTCCCCTTTTTGAAAATTCAAAACTTATATCTTAGTCGATTCCTTTACAATCTTCAATTGCGAACGCCACTGAATAGTAAAGGTGTTCCTACAAAACGGTAACTTGTGGAGCTCGGTTCGGAAGATGTAACCAAGAAGGTAAGAGTTAGGGGGAAAACATAAAAATGGTGCAACGCAAATTCATAGTGTGTGATCCAGAAAAATGTACTGGATGCGGAATATGCGAACTTGTCTGCTCTGCTGAAAAGGAGAAGGGATTTAACCCTCTGCTTTCTAGGATTCGTACGGTTCGGGTGAAGCCTTTTATAAACATGTCTATTGCTTGCCGCCTTTGCGAAGACCCGAAATGCGTTAAAAGCTGCCCTAGAAAAGCCTTAAGAATTGACGAAAAAACCGGTATCATAGTAGTTGACGAAGATGAGTGCGATGGTTGCTGCTGGTGCATCCAAGCTTGTGAATTCGGTGCGATAACATTGCATATGCAAAAGAAAAACGTATTTGCATGTGACCTCTGCGGATTAGACCCGAAATGTATATACTACTGTCCTAAAGAAGCACTTGAACTAATGACCCCAGAAGAAGTTGGGCAGAGAATGAGAAAAAAAGCTGCGAGTAAACTTCTAGTAGAAACATAACTAGTGACTGCTATGTGTGGCTTCACGGAGGGATTTTATGAACGCCCGAACAACAATGAAACGTGAAATCAGCGAAAAACTGGTTCTAGAAAGAACAGCACTATCTGCCCATCAGGTTCTCACATTAAATCATAAACAATGCGTAGGATGTGGAATCTGCATAAAAGTTTGCCCCGAAAAAGCAGTAACTGAACTACTACCTGTGATAGTCCGTGATGGGAGGTTGGCAAGGAAGGCACTTATTGATATCGACGCGAATAAATGCGTATTTTGCGGCGAATGTGTAGTTTTATGTCCAATTAACGCCATAAAGATAGAAGTGGACGGCAAAGAAAGAATTCCTGTGGTCGAGGCTGAGGCTTTTTCCATTCTTATAAAGGAAATAAGTGTTGACGTGAACAAATGCGACCCAACTTGTAATTCAGCGTGCCAAGAAAGCTGTCCAACAGATGCCATAGAAGTAGTCGTGAAAAAGATGGGGAAGCCTAGAGAGCAGAAAATCGTTGAAGTCAAAATCGACAAGCAAAAGTGCATATTCTGCAAACGTTGCGAACTTGCATGTCCACAAACAGCCATTCACGTCACACAGCCGATGCAAGGCTCAATTTGTTTGAACACAAATCTATGCCCAAAGAGTTGCAGAGTGTGTGTCGACATTTGTCCAACCAAGGCTATTAAACTTAGCAAAAACGGAAAACCTGCTATAACAGAGGAATTCTGCATCTATTGTGGTGCATGTCAAGAAGTTTGCCCCGAAAAAGCAATCGCTGTTAGGCGAACGCAGGTTTTGCACTCTGAAGTCAAATCTGGTGCATGGATAAAAGCGTTAGAAAATTTAACCTCCTACCTTTCCTTAGTTAAAGAACTAAACGCGAAATCTATGGCAAAACTACGCGAAGCGGCTGAAAAAATTGGCTGATTTTGATACTCTCTCGAATTTCAAAGTTACGCCACAGAATTGTATACATGCCAAAAAAAATTCTTAAAAACCGAAGTAATCTTTTTAAGGTTGGTGCTTTTAGCTAGATTCTTTCTTTTATTTTGCTACGTTTTTCATTTGAGATTTTGCCAAGACGCGAAATTCTTGTGTTGATTGTTTCAAAAAGATTCACTGTTTTGTCATATTGTGGTATTGTTGTGATCATTGATTGCAACCTAAGAGCTTCTATTCCATAAAGCTGTAATTCTTTTTTCAGTTTGACAACATGTTGCCGAAGTTTTTCTCCAGCGAATGGGCTATCGTCTCCTTCAAGGAACACTATGCCATCAGCGCCGTAAGCAAATGCGTTAAGTAGATGTTTTATTCCTATGCGCATGCAACTTGATACCGACAGCGGTCTGACGCTTGATGTGTAGTTTAGTCTTCTGTTTCCAGCTAAATCTAATGAGGCATAAGCTGTTTTTCTTTCTATAAAGGCTATTATTTTTGGTTCTTTTATCTCTCCTGAACTGATACCTCGAATCTGTTCTATCATTTGTATGTCTGTGAAATTGGTTAGATCTATTGCTTCTTTTGGACATGCCGTAACGCACGCTCCACAGTTTATGCATAAAACTGGAGCAACTTTTATTTCGCGGTTAGTTATTGATAGGGCATTTGTAGGACAGACTAGGATACATTCTTCGCAAAAGTCGCATTTCATCTGATCTATTTTAGGTATTTCTGGAGAAGTTGCAAACTCGCCTTTTCCTATGAATGTTGCAGCTCTTGAAGCTGTAGCCATAGCTTCTTCAACAGATTCCCTGATGTCTTTTGGCCCTAGCGCGCATCCACACAAGTAAGTTCCCGTTCTCGCGCTGTCTACAGGGTTAAGCTTGTAGTGTTTCTCTAGGAAGAAGCCATCGGGTCCTGTGTGTAATCCTAAGATTTTTGCTGTTTTTTCAACCTCAGGTCTTGGAGTGATAGCTGTGCTGAGCACTACCATGTTAAATGTCTCTTCAATTGGTGTTCCTGTAATTGTGTCTTCAGCCTTCACAACTAACCCTTTATTTGTGGGTAAAACTTTGGCCGCTAAACCTCTAACAAATATTATGCCTTGTTCTCTAGCCGTAGCATAAAATTCTTCGTATCCTCTTCCAACCGCCCTAACATCTTGATAGAATATCCAAGCTTCCACATTCGGCACAGCCCTTTTAAGCATGATGGCTTGTTTAATCGCAATCATACATCCTATTTTGCAGCAAGATTCCTTTGCTCTTTCTGTGAGACCTCTGCTCCCAACGCATAGAATAAAAGCCACTTTCTTCGGCGGTTTTCCATCAGAAGGTCTATGGAACCCCATATGCATGATACGTTCAAACTCCAAGTTCGTTAAGATATCTGGATGAATCCCATACGAATACTCTCCGAAGCTTCGCGGGTCAATTTGATTATAGCCAGTAGCGACTATGATAGCTCCAACTGTAAGCTCAATTTCTTCTGTTTTCTGTGCAAAATTTATGGCTCTTGGACCGCAAACCTCAACACATTTAAAGCATTTAATGCAGTGTTCAACATCAATCGTATAAACCCGAGGGAACGCCTGAGGAAAGGGAATAAATATAGCCTTTCTCAACTCCAATTTTTCATCAAATTCATTTAGAACTTCAACTGGACAAACTCTGGAACATTCATCGCAACCAGTGCATTTAGCTACATCTACATATCGAGGGCTCACCCTAATTGTTGCAGTGTAGTCTCCAGGTATTCCTTTCAACGCTATGGGTTCTGCCATAGTAATAATTCTTATGTTTGGGTGTTGTGCTACATTTACCATTCTAGGTGCAAGAATACAATATGAACAATCAAGCGTTGGGAACGTCTCACTTAGTTGAGCCATGTGGCCTCCTATACTTGGACTATTTTCTACCAAATATACTTGGTAGCCCTTATCTGCCGTTTCGAGAGATGCTTGAATCCCTGTTATGCCTGCTCCAACGACAAGGACGCTCTTGTTTATCTTGGTCATAACAGGATGTAGTTCTTCAAGGTATTTAGCGCGGTTAACTGCACCTCGAATAAGGTCGATTGCTTTAGCTGTGGCTTGATCTACATTGTCGTGAACCCAGCTGTTTTGTTCTCTAATATTTACCATTTCAAAAAGATAGGGGTTTAAACCAGCCTCAGATACAGCTCGCCTAAATGTTTCCAAATGTAATTTTGGCGAACAGGAGGCTACTATTACCCTGTTGATTTTCTGTTCCTTTATCCAGTTTTTAATCATTTTTTGCCCGGCAGTACTACAAGCATATTTATCTGTTTCAGCTATTTTTACATCTTCAAATTGTGCTACAGCATCCCTTACCTTCTCTACGTCTACCGTATCGCTTATATTACCTCCACAATGACAAATGCACACCCCAATGCGCGCTTCCTTTTCGCTCTTCACTTGTCTTCACCGACTATAGATGAAGATTAAACCTTCGTAGCTAGGTATAAAATCTTTTCTTCATATTATAATATACATTTTGACTGGTGCTAGTGTATTAACTAGAGAAGTAGCCAAACGAGTGATTTGAGGTGAGTGTGTCAGAGGCTTCATTGGTTCCTGAAAATTGTTGTTGAGAAAACGATAAGTTTAAACATTAAAATGACTCTTAGACTTACTCTAACATGTAGAGTGAATATTCAATGGAACTTGTGGAGAAGGTCAAAAACATAAGTGGTGAAAACGTTCTTTCTTGCTACCAATGCGGTTTGTGTAGCGGTTCTTGTCCTCTAAGATTCGCCATGGATCTTTCACCAACACAGGTTATTAGACTAATTCAGTTAGGGTCGATAGAAAAGATTCTTTCGTCAAACACGTTTTGGATTTGCAGTACATGTTTCAGTTGTTTTGCTAGGTGTCCACGAGAAATTAATATTACAAAGATCATGGAAGCTTTAAGACAAATAAAACTGAGAAGAGATCAAGATCACATTGATTTAAGAGATATCCCAAAAGAGGAACTAAGAAGGATTCCCCCAATTGCCTTGATTAGCAATCTTCGTAAAACAACATCTTAGAAGTGTGAGAATAAATGAGAATACCCTATTTTCCGGGTTGCGCCATGAAGACTACGGCGAAAAATTGTGAAATTTCTGGTATGGCGATCGCGAGTAAATTAGGTATCGAAATGGTTGAATTACCTAGATGGAACTGTTGTGGGGTATTTCCTTCCCTTGTGAATGACGATTTAATGCGTCATGTTGCTCCGATAAGGAATCTTATACGTGTTCAAGAGATGAATAAAAACGGTATAGTCGAAAACGAATATCGCTTAGTTACCCTTTGCTCCATGTGTTACCACACGCTTAAGGAGGCTAATCTCTTTATTAAAGACGAAGAGAAACTGACAAAGATCAACACCTTTATGGACAGAGAGGAGAAATATGAAGGAGGAGTGAAGGTTCTCTCCTTTTTGGAATTATTGAATGAAGTGGGATACGAAAAAATAGCTAAAGAAGTCAAAAAGCCTCTGAAGGGTTTAGAAGTGGCACCATACTACGGCTGTCTATTGTTGAGACCCAGAGAAATTGGCGTAGATGATCCAGAAAATCCTACAATTTTAGAGAAGCTTCTTGAAGTTTTAGGTGCTGATGTTGTTGATAACCCCTGTAAGACGCAATGCTGCGGTAGCTATCACACCATTGATAGAAAATCAATAGTTGGCGAGCTAACATACAATAATTTGATATATCCAGTAAGAAATGGGGCAGAAGTCATCGCTACATGCTGCCCTCTTTGCACTTTTAATCTAGATAGTAGACAAAAGGAAGCAAAAGAGCTACATCGCGACCTTAAGAAAATACCAATTATGTATTATACCCAACTCATGGCAATAGCTTTTGGATTAGGAAAAAAAATCTTCGGTCTTGACCTAAATCTTCACTACATAGATCCGAAACCATTACTTAAAGCTAAAAACCTTTATTAGAAAAACTTATAACCGTTGTTACTGTCTCCTCAGAATCTGCTGGCACGAAAATTCGATGGGATGCAAAAATGAGTAAGAGTGATGTGGAAGAACGAAAAGTCCGAGTATACGTAATGGGACGGGAATATAAAGTTCCCTTCGGTCTTACGATCATGAAGGCTATGGAATATGCCGGTTATAGATTTATAAGAGGAGCTGGTTGTCGAGGGGGTTTCTGTGGAGGTTGTGCCACAGTCTACAGGATAGAAGGTGATTATAAGTTAAGAGTGACATTAGCCTGTCAAAAGACTGTTGAGGATGGAATGTACCTAACCCAGCTTCCATTCACACCTGCTAATAAACCCGTTTATGACATGGAAAAATCAAGCCCATCGGTAAATGTACTTTTAGAATATTATCCTGAGCTTGCAAAATGTGTCAGTTGTAACACTTGCACAAAAGCATGCCCGCAAGACCTAGAGGTAATGGATTATGTCCAAGCCGCCCTCAGAGGAGACTTTGAAGAAGTAGCTACACTTTCTTTTGATTGTATTGCGTGTGGTCTGTGCGCAATGAGATGTCCTACAGAGATCGTGCCATATAGTGCGGCTTTGCTTGCCAGAAGATTGTATGGAAAGTACGTTATGCCACGAGCAAAGCACGTTGATGAAAGAATAAAGGAGATAGAAGAGGGCAAGTTTGAAGGAGAGATAAAGAATCTTATGAGTGCAAGCTTAGATGTTCTTAAAGAAATGTACACGAAGAGGGATATAGAGAAATGAGCGCGCTAGGACTCATAAAAGGATATCCCAAAAAGATGCGAGAATCTATCGAGCTCGTGGAAAAGACAAGAGATGAGAGAATAAAACATCCGTACAAGGAAACATATAGGTTTCTGGCCCTTGAAGAAAGAGATGAAGTGCTGCAAAAACATCATCCAGATTATAAAAGGGAAATGAAAAGAGCCTTAAAAATCGGGCCAAACAAGGGCGACCTTGTACCCCTTGAGATCGCAGACATAATTGAGGCGCATTCAGCCGTCGATCCGAAGGACATAGACCTGTCTCATGTAGATTACGACACTGACATATTGATAATCGGTAGCGGTGGAGCAGGGTTGGCCGCTGCGCTATGGGCTAATTATAGTGGAACCAACGCGGAGAACATATTGATAGTAACCAAGTTGAGGTTTGGGGACTCGAACTCGAAGATGTCCCAGGCCGGGATTCAGGCAGCTGACAGACCTCAGGACAGCCCGATGCTACATTACCTTGACATCATGGGAGCCGGACACTTCGTCAACGATCCGGAGCTAGTGAAAACATTCGTCATGGAAGCGCCTTCCATAATAAAATGGCATGAGAAATTGGGTGTAATGTACGATAGGGAACCTGACGGAACCATGATAGAAGACCTCATTGGAGGCCTTTCCAGACTTAGAGTGCACTGCTGTCGGGATTATACGGGTCTGGAGATAATGAGAAACCTGATGGATGAGGTTCAGAACCTAGGCATACCTGTCTTGGAGTTCTCACCTGCTATCGAACTGATTATGAATGAATACGGCCAAGCTGCCGGAGCCGTCCTATGGAACATGGAAACAGAGGAATATTTCATTGCCAGAGCGAAGTCCACAATTTTAACCACAGGCGGCTTTGGAAGGCTACACATTCAGGCATTCCCGACGACAAATCATTACGGGTCAACTAGTGATGGGTTGATCCTCGCCTACCGAGCGGGAGCGAAACTGAGGGATATGGATTCTATTCAGTATCATCCAACAGGTGCAGCCTATCCAGAAGCCATAGTGGGCTTGTTATGCACCGCGAAACTGAGGGGTCGAGGGGCACAGCCAGTAAATAAATACGGTGAGGTGTTTGTCAACCCCCTTGAGCCCCGTGATGTGGAGGCCGCTATGATAATTAGGGAGTGCTATGAGAAGAACAACGGAGTCGAGACGCAAACTGGAATGAGAGGGGTATGGCTTGACACGCCTATGATTGACACACTTAACGGCGAAGGAACTATAGAAAAGGCATTTCCAGCCATGTTTAGACAGTTCAATAGACAAGATATCGACATAAGAGAGGACCCCATCTTGGTGTTTCCCACATTACATTATCAGAATGGTGGTGTGGTGATAAATGTAAGAACCGAGACTGCTGTTCCTGGTTTGTTCGCTGCTGGCGAGGTCACAGGCGGCGTCCATGGCAAAAATAGGTTGGTTGGGAATTCGTGGATGGAGCTCCAGGTTTTCGGTAGAAGAGCAGGCATATACGCAGCTGAAAGAGCCAAGAAAGCGAAACCAGGTAAGTTGACGCTGAATCATTTGGTGAAGTACGAAGAGATGCTCAAAGAAGCGGGTATAGAGACTGACAGGAGAAGCCCAGTTTTGCTCCCAGAGTACAGAGGAGAGAAAGCACTCTCCCATGCATTGGACATTCTTTAATATACACTTAATTTTTTTCCAATGAGCTTCAATACCCAAAATAATAAACAGTAGATTTTGATCGCGGCTTGTCATCACACGCACGGCCGAATTCAAAACTGCGTTGAAGCTTGCTTCACTTAATGTCCTCTCTGTCACATCCAAATACTTGATATCCTGAAACAGCTAGGCTACGAAATTACCGACGAATCTAGTGTCCACGCATATGTTACTTTGCCCTTCAACATAGAGACTTATGCAAACACTAATTTTCACCCATTCTTTATATGCACGCAGAAGCAAAATGTTTGTCAGCAACTACATAAACCCCATAAAGAAGCTTCTAAATAGATAGGATGGTTCAGAGTTAAAATGTAATGAGGTGAGCTTGTTGAAGCTTCTACTTGACGAAATGTACGCTGGCTTGAAAGAGTATTTCGAGATTCTAGGATGGCATGTATTGACAGCGCAAGATGCAGGATTGCAAGGGGCAAGAGACAAAACCGTAGTGGAGTATGCAAAAAATAATAATTTGATACTCGTAACTCAAGATCAGAAACCAGCGGAGTTGGCTGATCTCAAAGGAGTCAAACATGTGTTAATTTCCAATGCGATGATTGCCAAAATAGCTGATGTTAAAATAAAAGAAAAATATCCAAACATAACACAATAATTCTCCAGCGAAAAAGACGGTTGAGCATATTAGCCTAATATATCTTTAAACCCGAACGTTTCCAATGGAATCTAAGAAAAAATAGCAGTTCGTGGAAATGTCTCCGCTCTAAATTTTTTTCTTTTAGAACTTAGAGAGTTTTATGATTTTTAATTCAACTCTATCCTAGATTAATTGATTGGCAAACAGTTCTCTTATTTTTTTCCAACAAATCTCTGCTAAACATAATGTTCATCAGCCTTTTTTGTGTCAGAGCTTTTATAGGTTTATCCATATAGAATTTTGTAAAAGGCATCTCCACTCTAATAGTTTTAACCAAAATGTTAAACGATAAAGAAGCACAAGTTGGAGAAATGATGTAGCGATGAAGGAAAAGATAATTGTGGGCGTGACTGGAATGCCTGGCGCCGGAAAGGCTACGGTAAAAGAAATCGTTCAGAAAATGAGCTATTCGGTAGTGGTGATGGGAGAAGAAATAAGAGAGGAAGCTAAACGAAGGAAATTGAAGCCTACTCCAGAGAACATTGGCGCGGTCATGCTTAGGCTTAGAGAAGAAGAAGGTCCACATGTTATAGCTGAGCGATGCATTCCCAAAATTGAGAAAGCAAAAGGGAAAGTTGTTATTGTCGACGGCATCCGAAGCCATCACGAAGTGGAGAAATTCAAGAAACACTTCCCAAACTTCATCCTCATCGCC
>Ga0209635_10002957_pt1 | contig 13130 bp, 10 predicted proteins | sample DeeMarSWOR230_32_FD_187463 | JGI IMG/M metagenome (GOLD analysis project Ga0209635, IMG submission 187463) | Marine sediment microbial communities from White Oak River estuary, North Carolina - WOR-2-30_32 (SPAdes) (version 2) | ecosystem: Environmental > Aquatic > Marine > Intertidal zone >...
GCTAGATTCCGAGGAATTGGATGGCATGGCCGATGATAAGCTTGGGCAAGTTCAGGGTATAATTGTTCCTGGCGGCTTTGGCTACCGAGGAATTGAAGGAATGATAAAAGCTGCCAAATTTGCCAGAGAAAGGGAAATCCCATACTTGGGCTTATGCTTGGGGATGCAAATTATGGTCATCGAATTTGGCCGTCATGTTTTCCATACCGAACAAGTAAATTCCACTGAGTTTGATGCCAGTAGTGCTTATCCTGTCATCGACCTGCTCCCTGAGCAGCGTGACATAGAGCAAAAAGGAGGGACCATGAGGCTCGGTACTTATCCCTGCCATCTGGTAGAGGGAACAAAGGCAGCCCGGGCCTACGGCACCGAATTAGTATATGAAAGGCATCGCCACCGTTATGAATTTAACAATCATTTCCGCCAGCCATTAGAGGAAGCCGGTCTTGTACCCTCTGGGTTATCCCCTGATGGGAGATTAGTGGAAATTACTGAGTTACGAGATCATCCTTGGATGCTTGCCTGCCAATTTCACCCTGAGTTCAAATCCCACCCCGATTCTCCCCACCCGCTATTTCTGGGATTCATTGGGGCAGCCAAGGAGACACTTGTTGAAGGTGCTCAGACAAGTCTGCCTTTAAATTAAGAGAATGAAGATATTTTTAGATACTGCCAACATAGAGCATATTCGCCATGGGGTGAGACTAGGGGTGGTTACAGGGGTAACTACTAACCCCAGCATTGTATCGAGAGAAGGCAAAGTTAATTATCAAAAGTTAGTCCAGGAAATCTGCTCTATTGTCCCTGGCCCGGTATCTACTGAGGTGTTGAGCCAAGATGCGCAAGGAATGGTAGCCGAAGCCAGAGAAATAGCCAAATGGGCGGAGAATATAGTGGTTAAGATACCAGCTAGCCTTGAAGGAGTGGAAGCCACCTCGGTGCTGGCTGGTGAAAACATAAAGGTGAATTTCACTTTATGCTTCACCTTGAACCAGGCTTTGCTGGGGGCAGCAGCCGGAGCAACTTTTGTGAGCCCTTTTGTGGGTAGATTGGATGACATCGGTGAGGATGGTATGAAAGTCGTGGCTGACATTGTGGAATACCTGGACTATTATCAGCTGCCTGCCCAAGTTATCGCCGCTAGTATCAGACATCCTCAACATTGTCTAACGGCAGCCAAAATCGGTGCTCACATTGCCACAGTGCCCTACGAGGTGTTACTAAAAATGATAAGACACCCTCTAACAGATATAGGCATTGAGCGTTTTAGAGCTGACTGGAAGAAGGTGATGGGCGAGAAAGGAATTACTGTAAAAGCCCCCACAAAACCATAGATATAAAAATAAAAGTATTTAAAAAGAGGCTACTATGTCAAATATGGCGCAACTAGAAAGCAAAAATCGGGATGAACTGGAGGCGATGGCTAAGGAGTATGGCATCAGCGGCTACTCTGCTTTGAAAAAGTCCGAGCTTATCCAACGTATTTTACAAGCGGAAGCACAGCAGCAGGGAAATATGTTTATAACAGGCATCCTGGAAACCATCAGCGAGGGCTACGGCTTCCTAAGACAGGATACTTTCCGGCGTGGTGCTAATGATGTCTATGTATCAAATTCCCAGATCCGCCGTTTCAACTTAAGAGACGGCGATGCTATTTGCGGCCAGGCGAGACCCCCTAAAGAAAGCGAGAAATACTACAGCTTACTTCGAGTAGAGAGTATTAATGAACTCGACGCTGAACTAACAAGGGCACGCCGCAATTTCGGTGCGCTGACGCCCACCTTCCCAAATACGCTCATCAATCTGGAAACAACGTCAGACGAGTTATCCACTCGTCTAATCAACCTAGTGGCACCTATAGGCCGGGGGCAAAGAGGGCTTATTGTATCACCACCTAAGGCAGGCAAGACTGTGCTTCTTCAAAAAATTGCCAACGCCATAACTACTAACTACAATGATATTCACCTCATGGTTTGCCTTATTGGAGAAAGACCCGAGGAGGTCACTGATATGAAGAGGTCAGTTGAGGCCGAGGTTATTGCTGCCACCTTCGATGAACCGGTAGAAAGCCAGACTCGAGTAGCGGAATTAGCACTAGAAAGAGCCAAAAGGCTAGTAGAAATGGGCAAGGATGTGGTCATGCTCCTTGACGGCATTACCAGACTTACAAGAGCTTACAACTTAGCCCTGCCCCCTAGCGGGCGTACTTTATCCGGCGGTGTTGATTCAACAGCCCTGCACCCCCCCAAACGCTTCTTCGGCACTGCTCGTAACATTGAGGAGGGGGGAAGTCTAACCATCATTGCTACTTGCCTCGTGGATACCGGTAGCCGTATGGATGACCTCATATATGAGGAGTTTAAGGGAACAGGTAACATGGAACTCCACTTAGATAGAAAATTATCTGAGCGAAGGATCTTCCCGGCTATAGATATTATGCCTAGCAGCACAAGGAGGGAAGAGCTTTTGCTGGATGAAAATACTGTGAAACAGGTATGGCTGCTCAGGCGCGTGATTAGTATGATAGATAGCGATTCCTCTAACCACGGCGAGGCTACACAAAGGATCCTGGAAAGGCTAGCTAAGACAAAGAATAACGCTGAATTCTTAGCCACTCTATCTAAGGATATGTAGGGGGATATTATTGCCCCGGCTGCCACCCCGAGCGAAGTGAAGAGGCAAAACAACCCCAGTTGGCTGGACAAACTCAAACTAGGGGTCAAAAAAACCCTAGGCATGAACATTTTCCTCTGTGACAGTTGTAAATGGAACTGGAGAACTGCTTGTAATCGTCCTGAGCGCCCCAACGCTACTTGGTGCCCTGATTACACGAAGAAGGGGAAATAACCAAATTCTTGGTTGGCGTATGCGCCATGTCTGATATGTCACCCCGAGCGGTAGCGAAAGGTTTCTAGATTCTTTGCTACGCTCAGAACGCCATCACTGAACACTCTCTTACAGCTTGATTGACATTAAAGCTGTCACCTTCTAAAATCAAGAAGGTGACTGGTAAGTGACTGGTGACGAACTGAGACAAGCCTTTCTGGGGTTTTTTCAGGATAGGGAGCATAAGATTATCCCCAGCTCCTCTTTATTGCCGCGCAATGACCCTACTTTACTGTTAACCAGCGCTGGCATGGTGCAAATTAAGCCCTATTTCCTAGGATTGGAGACCCCGCCTAGTCGGCGATTAGCTTCCTGCCAGAAGTGCTTTCGCACCACTGACATAGATTCGGTGGGTGATAGCAAACACCTCACCTTCTTCGAGATGCTGGGTAATTTCAGTGTCGGTGATTATTTTAAAAAAGAAGCTATCTTGTGGGCTTGGGACTTTGTTACCAAGTATTTGAAACTGCCTGAGGAGCGGCTCTGGATAACCATTTACCTTGATGATGACGAAGCCTTCGCTTATTGGCGCGAGGTTGGAGTCCCCGCTGAGAAGATCTTGCGATTCGGCGAGGAGGATAATTTCTGGGGGCCGGTTGGCGATTCTGGCCCCTGTGGGCCATGCAGCGAGATTCATTATGACCTCGGTGAAGAGTTTGGCTGCGGTAAGGCTGAATGCAAGCCCAATTGCGACTGCGGTCGCTTCTCTGAGATATGGAATCTGGTCTTCACCCAATATAATCAAGACCAAAAAAGACAACGCAGTCCTTTACCCAAACCTAACATCGATACAGGTATGGGACTGGAGAGGACTTTAGCCGCTATCCAGAGCAAGTCCTCCCCTTATGAAACAGATTTATTTTCCCCTTTGGTGGACCGCATTTGTCGATTGTCCGGGAAAGTATATGGACGGGATAAGAATATTGACCGGGCCATTAGAATTGTGGCTGAGCATTCACGTGGCATTACCTTTCTCATCGCCGATGGTGTTATGCCTTCCAACGAAGGGAGGGGATATGTCCTGCGGCGAATATTCAGGCGGGCTTCGCTCTTCGGTAGAAGGCTGGGTCTGGATAAGCCTTTCCTGAATGAAATGGCTGAAGTTGTCGTTAGCACAATGAGCCACATATATCCTGAGCTTATGGCTAATCAGAGCCTGATTAACGAAGTAATTAGAGTTGAGGAGGAGAAGTTCATTACTACCTTAGATACCGGACTTAACTTGGTGGAAAAGCTAATGGGCGAAGCTTCAGCTCAAGGGAGAGAGGGGCTAACAAGTGAGGAGGTATTCAGACTTTACGATACCTATGGTTTTCCTCCAGAGTTAACTGCCGAGATCGCCAGAGAAAAAGGCCTGTCTATAGACTGGGAAGGCTTCCAAGCTGAGATGGAAAAACAGCGAAAGCGGGCTAGAGCTGTCCAGATGAAAAAGAAGGTTACACTTAAACCAGGAGAAAGCAAAGAGGTTCAGTTTGAATGGATCCCTGAAGAGCCTGGTATCTATGAGGTGAGGGTCAGTGATTTGAGGGGAACAATCGTGGTTCTGCCACCAGGCCAGCTGTCAGTATTCGTCGGCTATGAGAATATTATTTCGCAATCTAAAATCATTGAATTAAGAGCAAAGGGGCAGCGTGTGCAAACTGCTTCTCAAGGAGACGAAGTTGATATTGTGCTTGACAAAACCCCCTTCTACGGTGAGATGGGAGGGCAAATGGGCGATACCGGCGAAATTAGCAGCCCAAAAGGGAAAGTGACCATCACAAATACTATTAGAGATCTTAGGGATGTGATAATTCAACAAGGAAAGGTTGTTGCAGGCAGCATATCTGTTGGTGACGGCGCGGAAGCCAAGGTTGATTCCGCCCGCCGCCTGGACATCGCTCGCAATCACACCGCAACCCATCTCCTCCAGGCTGCTTTACGGCAGATAGTGGACAAGCGTATTGAGCAAAAAGGTTCATTGGTAGAGCCTGAAAGGTTTAGATTTGACTTCTCCTACTTAGGAAAGGTAACTGAAGTGCAGCTCAATGAAATTCAGAGGCAGGTTAATGAGTGGATACGCCAGAACTTAAAAGCAACAGCAAAAGTACTCCCTTATAAGCAGGCCATCGCTGAGGGTGCTATCGCCTTATTTGAAGAAAAGTACGGAGAACAAGTTCGGATGCTGGAAATCGGGGAGCCAGCAATAAGTAAGGAACTCTGCGGTGGCACTCATATGAGTTCAACGGGAGAAATTGGCACATTTCTGATAACCAGTGAAGGCAGCATTGGCACAGGACTGCATCGTATTGAAGCGGTAACGGGAAGAAAAGCTGAATCTCTAATCGAATCTCGCTTAACGGCTTTGCAGAGCGTAGCCAAAGAAATAGAAGGCTCGCTCGAAGAGGTTCCTAGCAAGGTGAAAACCCTCATCAGTGAGCTAGAAGCAGAGCGTAAGAAAGCGCTTTCACTGGAAAGGGAGCTATCGCGCAGAGTAGCGGAGGATTTGCTTGGGCAAGCCGAGCAGGTAAGCGGTGTGACAGTTCTTGCTGCTAAGGTGCCAGCATTGACCATGCCTATCCTCAGGGAAATGGGCGATATATTGCGAGACAGGCTAAGGAGCGCCATAGTGGTTTTGGCTACAGTTTATAACGGTAAGCCTAGCTTTTTGGCCATGGTGACTCCTGACCTGATAGCTAAGGGGTTTCATGCTGGCGATATTATTAATCAAGTGGCCAAAGTTACTGGAGGGGGTGGTGGTGGCAAGGCTGCTATGGCTCAAGCCGGCGGAAAAGATGCCGCCAAGATTGACGAAGCCCTAACATTAGTTCATAAACTGATTCAAAAGGTTTGATATGCGTAGCTTGGGGCTAGATGTCGGAGACAAGAGAACCGGGGTAGCCATAAGTGACCCCCAAGGGATTTTGGCGACTCCCTTAACCGTACTCGTCAGTAAAGACGAAGATGACCTTATAAATGAGATTCTCAATCTTGTGAAGCAGCATAAGGCAGAGTGCATTGTAGTTGGCTTGCCTCGCCGCTTAAACGGTGAGCTGGGAAAACAAGCCAATAAAGTAACGGCTTTCGCTGACAAGTTGTCATGGCAGGCGAAGCGAAGCAATCTCAACCAGCTTGATGTACAACTACAGGATGAACGACTCTCTACCAAAGCTGCCGAGCGCTTGATGATGGAGGCTGGGGGCAAGGGAAGTAAACTACGCTCCAGGGCAAAAAGAGGAACTAAAAATTACCACTCTTCGGCTAAAGTTTCAGTAGATGCGGTGGCGGCGGCCTTTATTCTCCAAGGTTTTCTGGATAGCTTGAGAGATAAAGAACAATGCCAAGATACATAGGTCTCATCGGTTATCCCCTTAAGCATTCTATCTCTCCTTACTTCCAGCAAGCTGCCTTGGATTATTATCAACTTGATATTCGCTACGAGGCTTGGGAGACAAGCCCAACCCAACTTCAAGACATAGTGAATGATTTAAGAAAAGCTCAAAATGTTGGAGCGAATGTAACCGTGCCCTATAAAGAGGCAGTTTTACCTTTATTAGATGAAGTTAATGACCTGGCAAGTTCGATCGGTGCTATCAATACCATAGTCAAAAAAGATGATAGGCTTCTAGGTTTTAATACTGACGCTTATGGTTTTATCGAGGCGCTAGACAAAGAGGTGCACTTTGACCCTGAAGGGAAGCAGGTGGTCATCTTGGGTGCTGGCGGGGCGGCCAGAGCAGTGGGTTCTGCTCTGGTGCAAAGGAAGGTAGCCTCTCTGGCCATTACTGATGGTATCTCTGAGCGAGCCAGGGCACTGGCAGAAAATTTGGTGAGGTATATCAAAGAGGCTTCACCAAGCTCGAAGGATTCGGAGCCAGATATCACTGCTTTTCAGTGGCAGAGTCTAAGCTCAGCCAAAACTTTTGACAACTGCGATTTAATAGTCCATTGCACTACCATAGGAATGAAACATAGTTCTCAAGAAGGACAATCACCTTTGAGCCTCGAAGTGATTCCTAGGAGCGTCTTAGTATATGACTTGGTATACAATCCCTGGCCAACACCCTTGTTAAGGCTAGCGCAAACAGCCGGGGCCAATATACTTGGCGGCTTGCCTATGTTAGTATATCAGGGAGCGGCTTCTTTCAAGCTATGGACAGGAAGGGAAGCTCCAGTTGCTATAATGTTTGATAAAGCTAAGGAAATATTGACGGGGGGAAAGGGGTGAAAAAAAAGGCAATCATTATCAGTGTGGGCGTATTAGCATTGCTTGCGGCAATACTAATTCCGACTATTTTAATTCCCAGACTAGCAGCAGATAAAATTGCTGTAATCTCGCTCAGCGGGATCATTACCACCGAGGGCTCTTCATTGTTCTCTGACTCAACTATTACACCGGAGTTGGTGAAAGATTTTTTAATGAGAGCGGAGGAAGATAAGGCAGTCAAGGCGATTGTTTTTCGTATAGAGAGCCCTGGCGGTGAGATAGCGCCTTGCCAGGAAATCCTGTGGGGAATAGAAAGAGTTAAGGAGACAAAACCCATTCCCATTGTGGTAAGCATGGGGGGCACGGCTGCCTCAGGCGGCTACTATATCTCAACCCAAGCGGATAAGATTGTTGCCCTTCCTACTACAATGACGGGGAGTATTGGAGTTATCTCTGCAGTAATAAACGTCGAAGGGCTTTTGGAAAAACTGGGTATCCAGATAGAAATATTCAAGGGCGGCAAGTATAAGGACATGTATCGGGGATTCAGGGAAATGACGCCGGAGGAGGAGGAAATCATGCAGGGGATGACCGACGAGTATTACGAGCAATTTATCGATGTAGTGGCTGAGGGTAGAGGGCTAAGCAAGGAAGAGGTTAGAAATTTGGCTACGGGGCAACCTTACATTGGTACCGAAGCCAAAGAGTTGGACTTGGTTGATGAGTTAGGTGACCTGGATACAGCTATAGACTTGGCGGTAGAACTGGCTGGCATCGAAGCTCCGATAGTGGAGTACTACAAACAACCTAAACTAACACTAAGGTCGCTGTTAGGGCTTGCTGATGCCATAAAGTCGAGGATATCAGGGTTGAGTGCCCAAGATATAATTTTGTTGGAAATTTTAAACCATAACTATCCGCAACCTCTATTTCTATATCAAAGCTAATGGGGCAATTTCGCTTTTTCACTGCTGGAGAATCCCACGGAAAGGGGTTAGTAGCCATAGTGGAAGGGATGATGGCTGACCTTCCCTTGGAAGTGGGGTATATCAATAAGCAACTCGAACGCCGCCAGCAGGGCTACGGGCGTGGTTCTCGCATGAAGATTGAAGAGGATAAGGCAGAAATTATGGCCGGTGTTCGCTACGGGCTCACTACAGGTAGCCCCATCGCACTTTTTATCACCAACCGGGATTGGCAAAACTGGCAGGAACAGTTAAGCATTTCTCCGGTAGAGAAAGAAGTCGAGCCTGTAACCCGTCCTCGCCCGGGACATGCCGACCTGGCCGGAGTGACTAAGTATGGTCTCGAGGATATCAGGCCAATTATAGAAAGAGCCAGTGCCCGGGAAACAGCCACCAGAGTAGCCGTCGGAGCTATAGCCCGAAGATTCCTAGAGGAGTTGGGCATTGCTATTCATAGCCACACCATGGCGATTGGGCGACATCACTGGGAACAAGGCGAAACGAGCTCTATAGATTGGCAACAAGTAGAAGCCTCCCCAGTCCGTTGTGCCCATGCCAAACTTGAAAAGGCGATGATGACAGCCATTGATGAGGCTAAAGCTAGTGGGGACACGTTGGGTGGCATTTTTGAGGTGATTGCTACTGGTGTATCTATAGGCTTAGGCAGTCATGTTAGCTGGGACCGCCGTCTCGATGGCAGGATTGCTCAGGCGATAATGAGCATCAATGCCGTGAAAGGGGTGGAAATCGGAGCGGGATTTGCTTTAGCAGAGCTTAAAGGTTCGCAAGCTCACGACGTTATCGAACCCGATTCACGTAGCAAAGCGAAGAAGCTTCCCTGGCGACATGCCACTAATCATGCTGGGGGCATCGAAGGCGGCATAAGCAATGGCGAAGATATAACAGTCAGGGCAGCAGTCAAACCCATTGCTACTCTGGCCAGCCCCTTACCTTCTATAGACCTCCGCAGCGGTGAGAAAGCCAAGGCCCACTATGAGCGCAGCGACATTTGTGTTGTCCCGGCCGCCGGGGTAATCGCCGAAGCCATGTTAGCCATTGTCCTGGCTGATGCCTGCCTGGACAAATTCGGCGGTGATAACTTAAAAGAGACCCTAGCAAATTATCGTAATTATTTAAGCAATATATCTTAATTGCTCGACCACAATCCCTCGTTAAATGAGGTGGTATTAGAAACACCGAAGAACTGTCAAAAGAAGTCTCTGGAGGGTATAATCACTGGAGGAAAGGGTTTCCTCGGCGTTCATCGCCGATGGTGGTGGCTGGTCCGTGGCCGGGATAGACAATGGTTTCATCAGGCAAAACCATAAGTTTTTCACGGATGCTCTTCATTAGACGTTCGTAGCTGCCACCGGGAAAGTCGGTTCTGCCAATACCAAAATTGAATAGAGTATCACCGCTAAAGACTACCCCATGCCCCGAAAGACAGATTCCACCAGAACTATGTCCCGGGGTATGGAGGACTTCAAAGTGTAGGTCGCCTACGTCTATTAGGTCACCGTCCTTGAGTAACCTATCCGGCTGAGGGGGTGACTTAAAAGGGGTGAGGCCAAGTGGTATTAGCACACGCATGGGAGCAGCAGACAATAATTCCTTTTCTGCCTCATGAAGGGCAAACTGGGCATTAGTCCTTTCTTTAACCGCACGAAGGGCATCGATATGGTCAATATGGGCATGGGTTATCACGATTAAGGATATGGATAATTCCATTTGTTGTACCGCTTTCAAAATAGTCCCAGCTTCGGCACCGGGGTCAATAATCATCCCTTCCTTAGTTGAGGATGAACCAACGATATAGCAGTTAGAGGCCAAAGGACCGACCACTAACATTTTTACAATCATAGCTCTTCTCTCCAGTAATTCTACAATCGAATTCATGAAGTATAGCACGAGTTTGCTATCCGGAAAAATCGCTGGTAAATAGCTTCATTTAGCAGGCGGTTTACACTCAATTTTGACAAGTTTGGCACTTCTGAGGTACTTTATTCCTATCAGAGTTCTAGAAGAGCTGAGGCAATAATGGGTCAAAAGAAGGGAGTAATTCAGCGAACTAGGGAAAATGCGAGTTTAGACACGAACTTGCAGGATGTGACGGATGGCATAGAAGATAAGCTCTTTGTTATCGATAGGGAATACCGTGTCAACTTTACCAATTTAGCTATGAAGCAGAGCTTGCCAGAAGGCAAACCGCTCATTGGCAAGCGATGCTACGAAGTCTTTGAAGGCAGGAACAATCCCTGTAGCTCCCCCCTGTGGAAATGTCCCCTTACGAAGGTGCTCCAGAGTGGCGACCCAACGACGATTATTTCTCCTGACCATGCCCTTATTAGCGAGACGTTATCTAACAGGTATGTTAAGGTTACCCTTTATCCTCTTAGGGACAGCCAGGGCGATATCAATGCGTTTGCCGAACTAAGAAAAGATGTTACCGCGGAAAGGGAGCTAGAGAATCAAATTCTGAAGCGGCATCATCATCTCCATGCCTTGAACCGTATTTCCAGTGCTACCAGCGGATTGTGGGACCTAGATGCTATCCTGAATATAGCTCTGGATACTGTGCTGGAAATCATCGGTGCTACCACTGGGGGAATACTGCTTCTTCATGAGCAAACTAAGCTGCTAAGCTACCGGGTGTATCGTGGTCTGTCTGCTAAATATGTTGAGCAGGTGAAGATGAGCCTGGGCGAAGGAGGAGCGGGAAGGGTAGCCCAAACCGGGGAGCCGGTTGTATTGGAAGATATTTCTAGAGACCCACGGGCTGCCTATCCCGATCTGGTGAGCACGGAGGGCCTTAGAGGGTTTGTTAGCGTTCCCTTAAAAGCAAAGGACGAGGTTGTAGGCGTGATGAATGTTGCTGCCCATACACCAAGTCAATTTTCTGCAGAGGATATGTACCTCCTGAATTCAATCGGTTGTCAGCTTGGCACAGCCATTGAACAGGCCCGGCTATACCAGAGATTGAAGCTAGGAAGAGAGAGATATCGAACTCTTCTTCAGCACGCCCTAACTGCTCAAGAGGAGGAGCGGAAGCGGATCGCCCGAGAGCTACATGATGAGACCAGCCAGGCTCTTACCAGCTTAACCTTAAATCTTCAAGCTGCTATAACAAAAGCTGAAACCGATGGCGTTGTAGACGCCGATTTTATCGGTAAGCTTCAGAAGATACAATCTCTGACAGTTCATACTCAGAATGAGATAGCAAAGCTGATGAAGGAACTCCGCCCTACTTTATTGGATGAGCTTGGACTACCCGCGGCCATCAGTCGCTATGCTAAGGATAGTCTGGAATCCCTGGGGACTAAGGTGTTTACGGAATTCGAGGGGGTGGAAGAGCGCTTGCCTGCAGAAGTCGAGGTAACGTTTTTTCGCATCGCTCAAGGTCTGATAGGCAACATTCTGGAGCACGCCGAGGCAAAGAACGTCTCTATCAGGTTAGAATGCAATGTCAGTGAATGTGTATTGGACATTAAGGATGATGGCAAAGGTTTTGATATTAGTAAGATCACCAGGGTGGATAAAGGCGGTCGGGGGGCAGGCTTGTTTACTATGAAAGAGAGGGCACGTTTAGTAGGCGGCAGGTGTAGTATTAAGTCCCAGCCGGGGAAGGGGACAAGTATTGTTGTGAAAGTTCCAGTGAAGGGATTTATGGCGGATGCAGAAGATAAAAGTATTAATAGTTGATGACCACACCTTGGTGCGGGATGGCATCCGTGCATTGCTGGCACTAGTTGCCGACACAAAAGTAGTCGGCGAGGCCGCAAATGGAAAGGAAGCTCTAGAGAAGGTAAAAAGGCTTGCCCCGGATGTGGTGCTCATGGACTTAGCCATGCCTATTATGAGTGGGCTGGAAGCAACGCGGAGAATACGTAAGAGGTTCCCAGGAACAAAAGTGCTGGCACTCACCCAGTATGAGGATAGAGAATACATCATCCCCACTATTGAAGCAGGGGCACGTGGCTTCATTAGCAAGACGGCGGCATTTTCTGAGCTCGCTTCAGCCATCCAGGCTGTACATCAGGGAGGGTCTTTTCTATCTCCTATGGCCGCGGCGGCTGTCGTCGAAGAATGCCAGCAGAAAGTCGCTATAGAAGGGGAAAAAGACTCTTACCAGAACCTAACTGATAGGGAAAGGGAGATGCTTAAGCTGGTTGCCGAAGGATATACTACTAAGGAGATAGCAGATATGCTAGTCATCAGCTTGAGAACGGTGGAGACGCACAAAACCAACCTAATGAAAAAGTTGGATATCCACAATAAAGCTGACCTCATCAGGTTTGCTATACGCAAAGGCATTATCACCGTGTGACGGTGTAAGAAAAACCTTCTCCATTCGCTTCTAATCTACGAGTTTTTCCCATTCCAAAATAGGGGTTAATCCGTCAAGATTTCCAGAATAAAATCCATCCATTATTATCGGGATTACCTCTTTCACACTTTTTAAGAGTAAGCTACCATGTAAATAGGACTAATTTTTATCAGGCTAGGAGACGTATTAGATTATGAATAACTATCAAGCTAGCCGAATGAGGGAGGCTTCTCATGGCCGCCTTATCCCGCCCTGCCAGGTTGCCTGCCCACTGCACATGGAGATCGGCGAATATGTTGATTTAGTTGCCCAAGGGAAGGTGCTGGAAGCACTGCAGGTCATAAGAGATGGCAACCCTTTTCCTTCTATTTGCGCTTATGTGTGCACCCATCCTTGTGAAGATGCCTGTCGGCGTAGCCAGGTAGATAAATCTATCGCTATTCGGGCGTTAAAGAGGTTCGCCGTGGAATTCGGCGGCGACAGGATGATACAACTTGAAGCTGAGACTACACAGAGCGAAAAGGTCGCCGTAGTAGGGTCTGGCCCAGCCGGGCTAGCTTGTGCCTACTATTTGAGGAAGCTCGGCTACCCGGTAACTATCTTTGAGGCTTATTCAGAACTGGGAGGCATGCTCCGGGTGGGTATTCCCCAGTACCGCCTTCCTCGGGAGGTAGTCGATACTGAAGTTCAAAGGCTAATTCACATGGGGGTTGAAATCAAAGCGAATACGCGAGTGATATCCCTGGACCTGCTTTTTGATATGGGTTAT
>Ga0209635_10002958_pt1 | contig 13130 bp, 8 predicted proteins | sample DeeMarSWOR230_32_FD_187463 | JGI IMG/M metagenome (GOLD analysis project Ga0209635, IMG submission 187463) | Marine sediment microbial communities from White Oak River estuary, North Carolina - WOR-2-30_32 (SPAdes) (version 2) | ecosystem: Environmental > Aquatic > Marine > Intertidal zone >...
TAGAGAACAATTTGCGATACGGCGGAAATCTCAACCGGTTCATCCACTCCGGTACACACAGGGGACTTTTCTTCTCCTCCAATCAGACTGAATACACCGAAGAGAATGGCCGAGACCATGAGAAGCGCAATCGGAGCTACGACCACTGTACCCGCCAGGGCTATTATCAAACCACGGTTCCCCTCAAAGCCTTTTTTCATTTCCTCTATCTGCTCTTGGGTGAAACGAGAGGAGTCTTCAAACCTTCTCATCTGCTCGACCTTTATTATCGGGGAGTACGTGAGAAAGACTGCGAGAACTGAAACGACCATCAGTATGATGAGCGGCACCAGCCAGTCAGGCTTCTCACCGAGATAGGCGAAGACTTCCCTTGGGGAGTAGAAGACCTTAACTATTCTTTCAACCACATTCACGAGCACCTCCTTCTTGGTTGAACCACTTTTCTTCCGATGGCCTTCATTTCATGGCCTTGATTCTCTTCTCTGTGATCCGAAGTCTCACCGGCGTTCCCACGAGTTCGAATTGCTTCTTAAGGGAATTCCTTATATATCGCAGGTAGTTCTCAGTCACAAGTTCTTCCTTATTTACCTCGAGAATGAAGGTGGGAGGTCTGACCCGAACCTGGACGATTTTGTGCACGATCAACCTCCTCTTGCCCTTCGGAGGAGGAGGATAGTGTTCCAATAGAGACTCTAAAAATGACTTCAGTTCACTCTCCCCAATTCTCCGCATCCTAGTATCACTCACACGAGTGGCTAGTTTCAGGACATTGAATATCCCTTCTCCTCGAGTACAGGACGTTGGAACGAGCGGGTAGTAGTCGAGGAAATCCAAGTCGTCTTTCACTCTCTCAAGGACAGCTTCTCTATCGGCAGCGAGATCCATCTTATTCACCACGATCACAATTCCCTTCCCGAAATCGAGAGGAAGAGAGATTATCCGCTTATCCTGCCTTGCGGTTCCCTCCTGTCCGTCAACCATTATGATCGCCACATCGCATCTCTCGACGCTTCGTATGCTTCTCAATACGGTGTAGTACTCGACACTCCCTTTGATCTTTGCCTTCCTTCTGAGTCCGGCCGTATCTATGAGGGTCATCTTTCTTCCATCGTACTCTATTTCCGTGTCGATCGAGTCTCTTGTGGTCCCAGGTGCTGCATCCACTAATACTCTCTCTTCTCCTAACAGTCGATTTATGAGAGAAGATTTCCCCACATTGGGTCTTCCTATCACCGCCAGCTTCAGCCGTTCTTCCGTTTCAGGCTCCAACGAGAGGGCGAACTTGGACACAACCTCATCAAGAAGATCTCCTGTGCCTCTGCCGTGCAACGCTGAAATCGGAACGAGGTCAGCAAAACCGAGTGAATGGAATTCAGAAGAGAGAAGCTCTCTCTTCTGGTCGTCGACTTTGTTCACCGCCAACACTATCGATTTATTGGCCTTTCTCAGAGATTCCGCTATTTCATAGTCCATTCCACTGACTGATCCGTAGGCTACCACAAAGACGATCACGTCAGCTTCAAGAATTGCCAGTTCCACCTGCCGTTTCACTCCCATCAATATCGGTTCATCGGAATAAGGAACGAACCCTCCTGTGTCCACGAGAATGAAATGGATGCCGTTCCAGTCACTGGTGGCGTAATTCCTATCTCTCGTGACACCCGGCATCGGAGAGGTCACCGCAATTCGTCGTCCGACAATCCGGTTGAATAGAGTGGACTTGCCCACATTCGGCTTGCCTACTATTGCGACAACGGCGGACATTTCAAGCATAGATGATATATCTGGAGATGCTCAATGTCAAGCAGTGTAAGAAAAATTGAGGGCTCGACTCAGACACATCGGGATCGAGTTGTAGGTAATGGCAAAACTGGCAAGCGCCTTCGTCACTTCCCTGGAAGAAGAAAGAATGCAATTCACCCAGAAGACTTCTATGTCGATCCCGTTCTTTTTCTACGGTATGACCGGACTTAGGCCCGATTCCGAGAAACTTGACAGTTAGGTTCCTTTATGCAAGCTAATACATGGTGAATGAGAGGCTCATTGCCGCCGTAATCTTCCTTGCCGTATACGGATTCCTTGTGTCCTCAACCCGGTATAGAGCGCTCGCCGTCTGGGTCGGCGTACTCCTCTATCTCGCGCTTGATGTCATTCCCATCGCGTCAGTCCCAGCCCTCATAAACTGGAATGTCATGGGGATATTCGCTGGAACTCTCATAGTCACAGAACTATTCATCTATTCCAGAGTGCCAGCATTTCTCGCAGATGGTCTTGTGAATCGGTCGAAAAATGTGGGTCTGGCAGCACTTTTCGTCTGCATTCTCTCGAGCGCAATATCGGCTTTTGTGGAGAATGTGGCTACAGTCCTGATAGTAGCTCCCATCGCGCTTGAGATAGCCAGAAAACTGAGGACATCACCTGTTCCCTTCGTAATCGGCATCGCAGTCTGCTCAAACCTTCAGGGGGCAGCCACATTGATCGGGGATCCACCGAGTATGATTCTGGCCGGATTCACTGGTCTCAACTTCAACGATTTCTTCTTTCTTGAGGGGAGGCCCAGTATCTTCTTCTCCATAGAATTGGGCGCTATAGCCTCGTTTTTGGTCCTGTGGGTCTTTTTCAGAAGATACCGTCAGGCGACCGTTCCAATTGAAAAGAGACCAGTAGAGACCTGGTTCCCCACGGCAATTCTAATATCGATGGTGGTAGGATTGGCCTTGTCTTCTTTCGTCAAAACAGAGTTTTCTTCTCTCGCCGGTGTAATCTGCATGGCTTTCGGCCTCATCGGGCTGGGGTGGCAGGCTTCGCACAGCAGAACGAAAGCGACATCTGTGCTCAAGGAATTCGACTGGGATACGTCGGCACTGCTCGCAGGAATATTCGTACTGGTAGGTGGACTGGAAAGTTCCGGATGTATAGCATTTATCGCTGAGAAAGTTATGGAAATAGGCGCGAGCAACCCCTTTAACATCTATTCAATTCTCGTATGGTTGTCCGTCTTTGTGTCAGCATTTGTCGACAACGTTCCGTATGTCACGGCAATGATTCCCGTAGGGCAAACCCTCGCCTCTTCACTCGGAATCACTTCTTACGTCCTCCTCTTCGGGATACTAATTGGCGCATGTATAGGTGGAAACATCACTCCCATCGGTGCAGCGGCAAATATCGTTGGCGTTGGATTACTCAAGAAGAATGGTTATCGCTGCAGTTTTTGGGACTTCGCAAAGATAGGACTTCCTTTCACATTAGCTGGCGTGGGGGCGGCCTATTGGTTGACCTGGTTGGTCTGGTTGCGTTAAGAAGGTTCCTTAATAGACAGCCATCCTCCAACGGAATTGGATGAATAAAAATATCAGTCTTTCATTACTATTCACCCATCCGTCTGCTATGGGAGCACAACCATCAGTTCCACATATCTATCCTAAGGGAACCGACGTTTCACATGTTCAACCTGGCTGAAAATGAGAAGACCGGTTTGATTCTAACTGCACTCTGTGTAACCACACGACCTACAGACCAGGCACCCTCCTTCGTGTTCCAGCGAACCGGAGGCGCCACAATCCGGGCATGCCCCCACAATCTTGTTTTCACTTCCTGAACCCATCCCGCCACCATTCATCTCCAGATAGGTCCCCAAGGCTTTCGCCACAGCATCGGCGCACGAGTATACTCGGTTCTTACCCACTCCGAAGGGTCTGTCACACGTTATGCTCTTCAGTTGCTTCACTACGTGCTCGATCTTAATCCCAGTCCGTAACGCAAGAGAGGTCAACCTCCCAATGGCCTCTGTTTGAGAAGCTGCACATCCTCCACCTTTTCCAAGCTGGGCAAAGACTTCGAACGGTTCCCCTTGCTGATCCTCATTCACTGTCACGTAGAGATCTCCGCATCCAGTGGTCATCTGCAAAGTCATACCTTTCGTAACCTTCGGCCTTGGTCTCACCTTCAGTTTTTTCGGCTCTCCCTTCGCCAGTACCTGTTCTTCTCTGCTGCGATCCCTGTACACTGTGACTCCCTTACAGCCCAGCTCATACGCAAGCATATATGCCCTTCGTATATCCTCTCTCGTAGCGGAATGTTTGAAATTGACAGTTTTCGAGACGGCGTTCTCAACCCATTTTTGAAATACGGATTGCATGCGGATATGCCACTCTGGTTCAATATCATGCGCTGTCCTGAAAAGGGCCTTCACGCCATCAGGTATCTCCTTCATTCCCTGAATGGACCCCTCTCGAGCAATTTTCTCGATGAGCTTTTCTGAGTAAAACCCCTCCCTTTGAGCAATTGCCTTAAACAAGGAGTGCACTTCGTTGAATTCACCGAGCGATATCCTGCGTCTGTAGGCGACAGCGAAGATTGGCTCTATCCCGCTTGAGGAATTCGCGATGATGGAAAGAGAACCTGTGGGAGCAATTGTGGTCAGGGTAGCATTACGGAGTCTTTCGCCTCTCTTAGAGTATATGCTCTTGGGATAGTTGGGGAAGACACCCCGAGTCTTTGCCAGAGCCTTTGAGGCCTTCTTCGCCTCTCTGTAGACGAATCCCATGACATCGTCAGCGACTCTCAGTGCCTCTTCGGAATCGTAGGGAATCCCAAGCTTGATCAAAAGGTCGGCAAATCCCATCACTCCTAACCCAATCTTCCTGTTCCCCTTTGTCATCTCTTCTATGTGCGGAATGGGATATCTGTTCACATCTATCACGTTGTCGAGAAAGTGCACTGCGCTCCTCGTGACTCTCGCCAGATTATCATAGTCGATGCGACTGTCTTTAACCAGCTTCGAGAGATTTATCGATCCCAAGTTGCAGGATTCCCATGGAAGCAGCGGCTGCTCACCGCAGGGGTTGGTGCTCTCGATGGTACCGAGTTTTGGAGTGGGATTGGCCTCATTGATACGGTCGATGAAGATAATGCCCGGCTCTCCTGTTTTCCATGCCATCTCGACTATTGTATCCATGACCTCTCGTGCTGACAGTTTCGTAGTTACCTCATTGGTGTATGGGTCCACAAGCTCGTAGTCTCCATCATCCTTCAGGGCATCCATGAATCGGTTGGTGATGGCCACGGAGAGATTGAAGTTGTTCAACTCCTGTTCCCTCGCTTTCGCAGTGATGAAATCTTTGATATCGGGATGATCTATCCTCAGGATTCCCATATTCGCGCCTCTCCGCCTCCCTCCCTGCTTAATCGCCTCTGTGGACGCATTGAAAACCTTTATGAACGAGACGGGTCCTGACGCTACGCCCCCCGTGGAACCGACTGGGCTTCCCTTCGGTCTTATTTTGCTGAAAGAGAAACCCGTTCCGCCTCCAGATTTGTGGATCATAGCAGTATACTTTATGCTCTCGTATATTGAATTGATTGAGTCTTCAATAGGCAAGACAAAACATGCAGCCAGCTGCTGCAGTTCCGTTCCCGCGTTCATAAGCGTCGGGGAGTTAGGAATGAACTCAAGATTCTCCATGAGTGCGTTGAATTCCTTCTCCGTTTTCTTCACCTCGCTCTTCGAGGCTCCGTAGAGACCGTCTGCTTTCGCGATATTCTCTGCAACTCTCCTGAACAGTTGCTCAGGAGTTTCCGTTACCTGGCCATTCGTATTCTTTTTTAGATACCTTTTCTCAAGCACCACCATCGTATTCTCTGACAACTCCATATCCCCCCCATGGGGCTCACAGCCCCTCTACGTACCCTATGTAAGGCAGATGCCTATACTTCTCCCCGTAATCAAGTCCATATCCTACAACGAATTTATCAGGGATCGTGAACCCGAGGTAATCAATGTCAACGTCAGCCTTTCTACGTTCGGGCTTATCAAGAAGTGCACACACCTTGATCTCCTTGGGATGCCTTAGCGAAAGCCTTCGCTTCACGAAGTTGAGCGTCAACCCTGTGTCAACTATGTCCTCAACGATCAGGACCGACTTCCCTTCCAGAGGCGAGGTAAGATTGTAGGTCAGCCTGATTCTGTTTGAGCTCATACTCCCGTTTTCGTAGCTGGATACTCCTATCAGACTACATTCACACGGAATGGTCAGTTTTCGCATCAAATCTGCAAGAAAGACGAAAGCACCCTTTAGCACGCCTACCAGTACGAGCTCCTCGGAGCAGTAATCCTGGGATATCCTGGCCGCGAGTTCGGAGACTTTTCCTTCTATCTCATGTGTGGGGATCAATTCTACTACTTCCACTGCCACCTCAGAAGAATGTTAGTCCATAGGGATCTTAATGCCCTTGCTTCTGGCTACTCTCCTCGCCTCAGGATAGCCAGCATCAACGTGTCGGGCTATCCCTATTCCTGGATCATTCGTGAGAACTCGCTCTATTCGGCCATCCATTTCATCTGTCCCATCAGCAACAACCACTTGCCCTGCGTGGATGGAGAGCCCAATGCCGACGCCTCCTCCATGATGCACAGATACCCAGGAAGCACCTGAGACTGCGTTCAGCAGGGCATTCAGTATCGGCCAGTCTGCAATCGCATCTGAACCGTCCTGCATTCCTTCGGTCTCGCGATTGGGCGAAGCTACGGAACCAGTGTCGAGGTGGTCTCTTCCGATCACCACAGGGGCGGAGATTTCTCCCCTTCCAACCAGTCGGTTGATCGCTCTGCCGAATCTATCCCGCTCCCCATAGCCCAGCCAACATATTCGTGCAGGCAGTCCCTGGAAAGGCACTTTCTCTCGAGCCAGTTCAATCCATCGTCTCAAGGATTCGTCTTCTGGAAAGAGTTCAAGACACAGATTGTCTGTCTTATGGATGTCTTCTGGGTTACCAGAGAGAGCTACCCATCTGAAAGGTCCTTTACCCCGACAGAAGAGCGGCCTGATATATTCAATCACGAATCCTGGAATTTTGAATGCATCCTCCACCCCAGCCTTTTTTGCCTGTCCTCTTATGTTGTTACCGTAGTCGAAGGCCACGGCCCCCCGCTTCTGCATCTCAAGCATCGCCTCCATCTGCCTCGCCATCGACTCATAAGAGAGACTGATGTAACGCTCGGGATCAGATTCTCTCAGCTCCAAGGCTTCACTCAGGCTCATACCGCCAGGAACATATCCATTCAACTCATCGTGCGCGGAAGTCTGGTCCGTGAGCACGTCAGGTATTCTTTCCATTCTGACCAATTGGGGATGGATGTCCGAAGCGTTTCCCACAAGACCAACTGATTTCGGGGTTCCCCGCCTCACCGCCTCGTCCACAAGCTCCAGTGCCGCGTCAAGTCTCTCTACCATGATGTCACAAAACCCCTGGCGCACCCTCTTCTCAATCTTCTTCGGTTCGACCTCAACATCGAGGCAGACTCCACCGTTCATCGTAATCGCGAGGGGCTGAGCGCCGCTCATTCCACCCATTCCTGCAGTTAGAACCCACTTCCCGTTCAGATTCCCGCCAAAATGCCTCTTTGCGCATTCCGCGAAAGTCTCATAAGTCCCCTGAATAATGCCTTGGGTGCCAATGTAAATCCAGCTTCCTGCGGTCATCTGTCCAAACATTATGAGGCCAAGAGCCTCCAGTTTCCTGAAATAGTCCCAGTTAGCCCATGCAGGTACGAGGAGAGAATTGGCAATAAGCACTCTCGGAGCATCGGAGAACGTCCTGAAAATTCCCACCGGTTTTCCCGATTGGATGAGAAGCGTCTCATCGCTCTCAAGGTCCCTGAGTGTCTTCACTATCTGATGGTAAGCCTCCCAGTTCCTCGCAGCTTTTCCAGTACCACCGTATACGATGAGCTCTTCTGGATGTTCAGCGACCTCTGGGTCGAGGTTATTCTGAAGCATTCTCAACGCCGCTTCCTGATGCCATCCTTTGCACACAACTCGAACCCCGCGAGAAGCACGTACTGGCTGGTACGTAGACTCTTTCACTTCAGGCATCTTCACCTTTCCTACAGCCAATCTTTAAAAACGGTGTGAAAAATGTCAACTCAACACGTTCGACGAATCCGGAACCTTCAGTCCCACTTTTCCGTCGTTCATCGCCCGCGCCTCCACCACTCATCGATGTGTGGAGAGTCCTTTACTCGGGCACTCGTACGATTTCATTCTCCTACTTAGATTTATGTCGATGTGTATCGACTTCTCTTGCCCAATAAGACGACGTCTCTCAGTTCCTCCGACCTCCGTGCATTGAGCCATTTCTCGTCAAAGCCACTTTCCTGGGCGATTTGAGCAATTGCGGACAGGGCCCTCAGGTAGAAATTGCGTTCATCCCTTGAGACGGCGAGGAGAAAGACAACGTGGACCTTGGGCAACTCGTTCGAAAAGACGACGCCGCCCTTACATCGTGCCAGCAGGATTTTGAATTTGTGTTCCCCTTCAACGACGATATGCGGGATGGCAAACCCCGGTCTGATGACGGTGCTCGAATCCTTCTCTCTCTCCACAAACAGTTGAAGCAATTTCTCCTGCTCGATCCCCAGTTGTGGGGAGAGAAAGACTGCTGCTTTCCTGAAGAGCCCATTCATATCTAAAGATTCTTCTATATCCACTACTGCGCTCTCTTTTATGACGCGATCAAAACGATCTTCGATTATCTCATCTCGTTCTCTCAGAATACCTTTCAGTTCTGTTTCCAATGAATAACTGGTCAACTCCTTGGCGGTAATGCGCTCGATGACGTGTATGAGAGCGAATTCTCTCTCCACTCTGCTCCTCCCATATATAAGGTACCAGAGAAACCCGGCAACGAAAAAGCTCCCCGTGATCAGAAGTGGCTTGGCGCCAATCTTGAGAATGAGAAACCCGTAGCCGATGATGCCCAGAATCTGCAGCCACGGATAGAGAGGTGCACGATATTTTGGCTGGTAGTTGTGGATTTTGCTCTCTCTCATGACAATGAGCGACAGATTCACCCCCATGAATAGGAGGATTTTGAGGGTGGATGCAGTCTTCACAAGGCTTTCGAGATCGAGAAAGAGAATGACCGCGATCATGAATAGACTTGTGATGATAATCGAATTATATGGCGTCTTCGATTGACCTCCTATGTTGCCGAAGAATCTGGGCAGGAGCTGGTCTCGGCTCATCGCCATTGGACCGCGCGAGGCCGATAGAATTCCGGCGTTTGCAGTCGAGACAAAAGCAAGAAGTCCCGCGATCGCCATTATGGCTATTCCAAATCTCCCCGCAAACGAGCCAGCCCCGAGACAGAGGGGAGTGAGAGTCGCAGCAAGTTCTGCTGAATCGACCAAACCCACCGTAATGAAGCATACGAGGGTATAAAGCAGCATTACCACAGCGAATGCGAGGAACATCCCCCTGGGGATGTTGCGCCCCGGATCCTTCACCTCTCCTGCCACGCTTGCGACCTTTGTGAGTCCTCCATACGATATGAAGACGAGCCCTGCTGTTGCAGAAACTGACCCGATTCCAAAAGGCATAAAAGGAATGTATCTTGGGGACCGCACGAAGAGTGAACCGCCCAGGATATAGAAAACGAGTATGCCGGTGAGTGCGAGTACTATGAATACCTGGGTTCTTCCGGTGTGTTTGACACCAACCAAATTGATGTACATGAAGAACAGGCAACAGCCCACTGCGATCAACTTCACATGCGTTTCCGTAAGACTCCTACTGAGCAGTACCGCGAATATGCCTATTCCGAGGAGTGCAAACGCGCTCTTGAAACTGAGTGAAAACCAGGCAGCAATACCTCCGAGAGTACCAACGGCGGCTCCCATGCTGCGTTCCAGAAAGAAGTAGGTTCCTCCTGCTTTAGGCATGGCTGTGGCGAGTTCAGCCTTGGCGAGCATGCTTGGTATCACAAGAAGACCCGCGAGAAGATAGGCATATACCATGGCAGGACCAGCCTTCGAGTACGCCAGTCCTGGCAATATGAAAAGCCCAGAACTTATCATCGCACCCGCCGCGATGCAGAAGACATCGATGACTCCGAGCTCCCTCTTCAGTCTCATCTTCGTCTCACAGGTGAGGATTTCTGCTGACAGCCCGACGGCAAGCCTCTGGAGGTTTCTCGTCCGTACGGCCTACTGAGTCTGTTCTGTACGTCTCTCACGCCGATCAGCTCCGCTTCAGCCACATTGTACCTGCTCACGTCTCCAGTTTAATGTATCAACCTACGAAGATGGTGTCAATCAGATATGAGAGAAGGACTCCCTGCATAATCCCTTGGGAGACAAACAGCTAGAGATGACTCCCGGTCTCGGGATTGGGACCCTCATACATCCCATGGGCACACAGGATACATGCCACAAGATAAGTTCAGATCATCAGAAAGAGACGATCTTATGCACCCTGAAGACAAGACAGAACGAAGAGATAATTAATTTATAACTGGCTATTATAGTTAAGGTTACGTAAACCGTCTACAGGATTCTACAGGATATTTAGGGTTCTTAGTCGGTTGATGGCGAATCCGAGCTCGGCAGGCCTTGGCATGACATAATCACCCCTCGGCACAGTACTGAGAATATCTAGTCCTTTTGCTTGAAGCTCGGCGTAGAGACGTTCTATGGCATCAGCAATGGTTTTCCTCCCATCGAGCTCGTGTTCCTTCAGGTAGCAGATGGCATCTCCGACAGCTCTTGTCTGATCAATATCGACGAGCTGTTCTAATCCAGACAGATCTATGGAGGTTCTCCCGAAAAGGATTGTGTGGATGCCTTTTACATCGACCTTCTTAGGTTTTCTCCCTCTGCTCGCATCTATGCTCTCAGGTACGGGCACTCTGCCTTTCAATGGGGGAAAACGTCCTGTCGTTTCTGAAAGCCTCCCAGTAGGATACTCCTTTACAACACGTTTTGCTGCAGAAGTGGCATTCTTCGGTACGTAGTGATCCATCATTATCACTAAATCAGCCACGTCAAGGTAATCTCCGGCTCCACCCATTACAAGAATCGTACTCACACCGAGCTCCCGAGAAAGCCTTCCGACCTGGTCGATGAAAGGTATGATCGGTTCTTTCTCCTTCTTCACCAGCTGCTGCATTCTTCTGTCTCTTATCATGAAATTCGTGGCGGACGTGTCTTCGTCCATCAAAAGTAGCTTCGACCCAAGTTCGAGTGCCTCCACTATGTTCGCTGCCTGTGAAGTACTACCACTTGCATCATCCGTAGAAAAAGTAACGGTCCTCTTCCCCATTGGCAATTCCGAGATGAAGGATGAGATGTTCACTTTCTCAACTCTTCTCCCATCCTCGGCTCTTATCTTCACCGCTGTAGGGTCCGTGATGACCCATTCTCTTCCATCACCTGGTATGTGTGTGTACACACCTCTCTCCAGAGCACGAAGAAGTGTGGATTTTCCATGGTAGCCACCCCCCACGATCAGAGTCACTCCCTCTGGAATGCCAATGCCTGAAATCGAACCGTGATTGGGTGTGACAAAAGTCACTCTCAGATCCGGGGGAGAGCGAAACGGAATTGCTTGCTCCATCGGCCGCTCGTCAACACCACTTCTTCTCGGGAGAATCGAGCCCTCGCCTATGAATGCCACCAATCCGTTTTCAGAAAGTGACCGACTAATGTACCCCACGTCCTCCGCCAGAGTGACCCATCTCCGAAGGCGTTCACGGTCGAGCTTCCTGTAAATCAGCGACGAACTCACGATCTTCGGGAGTTCGCCCAGGAACATCTCTTCAGCAACTCTCCCTGCAATTGTTCTTCCATGTGCAGGAAGGCCGGCGAAAATCCTCGCTTCAACGAATCTTGGCGTCGCCACCACTGCTGAGCTCTCAATCATCTCCTGCCCGGGTTTATGAATGTGTATTGATCCGCTCGTGCCCGTCCCTCTCTGTCCTCTACAGTACCTGGAGATGGCGTGATGCATCTCTCTCTTCACGAAATCCTCGACGGCTGTGGTTCTGGATCTGTTTCCAAAGAGCTCTTCATCAAATCCCCCGATTGACTGGGGTAACCTGACTCGTATTCTCGACGGTGAGGCGAAAGGATCTCCTTGGACGTGGTCTATTGAGAGCGTGAAGCCTTCGAATCGGTATTCTCCTTTGAGTTCCCGATATGCCTTGTATCCTCTCCCACTAATAGTCCTCAGTTTCTTTTTCAAACGCTCCACGTGAGATGATAAGCCAGACTTCTCTCAGCTGTCAAGACAGCCATCTCGCGGAATATCAGCATTTCTACGGCAGTGCCCGCGTAGATTAGAGAAGGACATCGGATTAGCGCTGACCATTCAATGCCATCACAGAAGAGAGTTGCATTTCTCCGTACACCAACTGTGCGTCGTTCTCCCGACATTTCTACTTCGGTAAGAAGGAGACATTTCTACTTTGGCAAGAAGGGGACATTTCTAATGGGTCTTGACAATCTCCAAATCTATATTGACAAGAAATCTGGAATGAACTAGAATGAGACTATTCTGCACCGCAGGTATCAATTACACGATTTTTGAAAACCGTTGAGAGCGAGGGTGGCGTGGCTTCAAAGCCAGCCTTATGAAGAAATAGGAGGGGAAAATGAGAGCAATGGTCATAGTAATCGCAGTATTTTCAGTTCTTTTCACAACGCGGGCGTTCCCCTATGTGGATAGCTTATGGATAGCGGGTGGAGTAGGCAGCCCCGGAGATCTCGCGTCAGTAGAGGTATGGTTGCAGTACGAAGGCGGAGGCGTGACCGACAGTCTTGAAGCCTTCGATATTCCACTCACTTGGGATGCACAGATATGTTCGGTAGAGGCAATCACGGTCGGTCCAGATTTCGCAACCTGGACGTTTCAAGGCACAATCGATAATAATGGTACAGAAGGCCCACCGGCTCTCCCCAAGGTAGGGTTATCTGCATACACATATGGACCTCCGATTGGCCCACCCTTTGTCGAACGCGGTACACATCTTGTGGCCACAGTGGATTTCCGCATCTTCGATATGGCCTCACCCGGTGATTCTGTGTATATCGACACCCTGATGCAAGCATTCTCCCCGCCACTATATCTTGGGTTTATGGATAAGATGGGCCTCCTCACCTATGCACCCGCGTATGCTGGTGACTTCATTTCGGTTTTCTATTGTGGTGATTGCAATGGTGATGGCTGGGTCACTTTTCTCGACCTGAGCTACCTCAATGACTACATCTCTCACGGAGGACCAGCACCCTTTGGCAGTGGTGACGTGAATCAGGATGAGGTAGTTGATGCAGACGATCTCAGCTACCTCAGCAG
>Ga0209635_10002961_pt1 | contig 13127 bp, 10 predicted proteins | sample DeeMarSWOR230_32_FD_187463 | JGI IMG/M metagenome (GOLD analysis project Ga0209635, IMG submission 187463) | Marine sediment microbial communities from White Oak River estuary, North Carolina - WOR-2-30_32 (SPAdes) (version 2) | ecosystem: Environmental > Aquatic > Marine > Intertidal zone >...
CACCTGGGCGTTACCGAGGCGGGCACACCCAAAAGGGGCGTTATCCGCAGCGCGGTGGGCATCGGCACTTTACTGTATATGGGCATCGGCGATACCATACGCGTTTCCCTCACCACCCACCCCCGCGAGGAGGTGATAGCTGGCTACGAGATTTTGAAGAGCCTGAACCTGCGCCAGCACGGGCCGGTGCTGGTAAGCTGCCCCTCCTGTGGTCGGGCGGAGGTTGATATAGTAAAATTAGCGGAGGAGGTGGAGGCGCAGCTTTTAAAGATAAATAAGCCGGTAAAGGTGGCGGTGATGGGCTGCGTGGTCAACGGCCCCGGCGAGGCTAAAGACGCCGACGTCGGCCTCGCCTGTGGGAAGGGGAAAGGCGTTATCTTTAAAAAGGGGAAAAAGGTGGGGGTGGTGGATGAAAAAGATTTTGTAAGTGCGCTGATGAGGGAAGTGGAGGGGATGTAAGTGTCAGTTGAGTTGATATTGGGTGGGGCGGGAACTTTATTAGGTATAGCTAATTTTATTTATTGGGCTTGGTGGTCAAAAAGAGACAAAGTAATTATAGTGGTTCATGATAATCATACAAATTTCGTACCTAAGGGAAAAGAGGAAATATCATCTGGGCAAAAACTTATCACGGTAAATAATCACTGCCTGCATATTTATATTAGTTGTGCAGTAGTAATTACAAGGGGAGAAACAGAAATTGAAGTCATGGAGGTAGAAGCCAGACTCCATAAAAAGACTTGCGAAGAACTTAAAAAGTATTTTCGGATGCCTAACCAAGACAGATTCCATTTGTATAAATATGCACCTGACGAAAAGGATAGAGAACCAGAAGTAGTGTTGCAACCTAAAAGGCCTGTGGATTTTACGGAAGACCGCTTATTTGAGTGTATAGATAAGTTTGAAGAGAGATGTAAGAAATCAGGATTTGACCTTTATCCAGAGACTGATGACTATGGGGAATATACTGTGCCGCCAGATTTTATCAAGCCGTTACTGGATAAACTTATCTACAGATATGAGATATGCTTGACACGCTATGATGGGAAGCAATTCTGTTGGAAATTTCCAAATAGATGGTGGCGGAATCTAGGTAAGAAGATTTGGGGGTAAGAATAAAACGGGGAGTTTAAGAGGGGCGGAGCCCCTCTTCCCCAAAACCTCCCCCTCTCCTTGAGGAGAGGGGATACAGGGGTGAGGTAGAGAAAAATAAAAACTAACTGGACTGGAGTTTTAGCTTATGCGCTTATCTGAACTATTCGGCAAGACACAGCGGGAGATACCGTCCGAGGCGGATACCGCCAGCCACCGGTTGCTGCTGCGGGCGGGGATGATAATGCAGGTGGCGGCGGGAGTCTACTCCTATATGCCGCTGGGGTGGCGGGTGCTCAAGAAAATAGAAAATATCATCCGCGAGGAGATGGACAACGCCGGCGGACAGGAGCTGGCCATGCCTGTGCTCCAGCCCGTCGAGCTCTGGCAGCAGACGGGGAGGGATAAAGCCTTCGGCAGGGGGCTTTTCACCCTGCTCGACCGCCGCGAGCGCACCCTGGTGCTGGGGCCGACCCACGAGGAGGTGCTCACCCAGATGGTGGGCCACCACGTGCAGAGCTACCGCGACCTGCCCAAGCTGCTCTACCAGATTCAGACCAAATTCAGAGACGAGCCCAGGCCGCGCGGCGGGCTTATTCGGGTGCGCGAGTTCATCATGAAGGACCTTTATAGCTTTGACGTGGACGAGGAAAAGCTGGACGTGAGCTACCGGAAGATGATTCAGGCCTACCAGAATATCTATGACCGCTGCGACCTGCCGACATTGCTCGTCGAGGCAGACAGCGGCGCCATCGGCGGCAAGGACTCGCACGAGTTCATGCTCATCGCTGATACTGGCGAGGACGAGGTCATCCGCTGTGATAAATGCGATTACGCCGCCAATGCCGACAAGGCGGTCAGCACCAAGCGGCCGATAGCGCCGGAGAAGCCGCTGCCGATGGAGGAAGTGGCCACTCCGGGCATGAAGACCATAGAGGAACTGGCCAATTTCCTGAAGATGTCCAAAGGCCACACCCTGAAGGCGGTCTTCTACGTCGCCGACGGGCAGGTGGTCTTCGCCATGATACGGGGCGACCTCGACGTCAACGAGGTGAAGCTGCAGAGGCTGCTGAAATGCACCGACCTGCACCTGGCCACCGAGGCCGAGGTGAGCGCTGCAGGCATCGCTGCCGGCTACGCTTCCCCGATGGGCCTGAAAAACATAAAGACGGTGGCCGATGACTCGGTGGCCGAAGGCATAAACTTCGTCGCCGGCGGCAACAAGCCGGATGTACATATAAAGAACGTTAACTACCCCCGCGACTTCAAAGCGGATATCGTGGCCGATATCGCCTGTGCCCGGGAAGGGGACGGCTGCCCGAAGTGCGACGGAATGCTGAAATCGACGCCGGGGATTGAGATAGGCCACGTCTTCAAGCTGGGCACCTTCCTCAGCACCGCCCTTGGCGCCGACTTCATCGATGAAAAGGGAGACTCGCGTCCCATCATAATGGGCTGCTACGGAATAGGGCTGGGGAGGTTACTGGCGGCCGCCGTCGAGCACTACCACGACGACAAGGGCATCGTCTGGCCGCTGTCCATCGCCCCCTATCAGGTCTATCTCTGCCCGCTCTATCGTGAGGATGCAAATATATCTGATGTTGCGGAGAAGCTGTACACCGAACTGCAATCGGCCGGCCTTGAGGTGCTCTTTGATGACCGCGAGGAGTCCCCCGGCGTAAAATTCAACGATGCCGACCTGCTGGGGATACCTTTAAGGGTGACAGTCAGCCCGCGCACGCTGCAGAAGGACAGCGTTGAGGTGAAATGGCGAGCGGAAAAAGAGTCGCGGCTGGTGCCCGTGGCCGACGCAGTGGTCAGGGTTAAAGATCTGGTACAGAGAGGAAAGTGAGGGATAAAAAATGGCACTGATGACACCGGAGCAGTTTGAGGAAAGCCTGAAAAAGCTGAAGCCGCGCGTTTTCATGAACGGGAAGATTGTGCCCAGTGTCCTGGAGAATAAAAACACCCGCACCGTGGTGGAGGCCAACAAGGCCAGCTACGCCTGGGCGCTGGACCCGGAGTACAAGGATATCATGACTTGCCATTCGCCTCTGATTGGTGAGACGGTCAATCGCTATACACATGTGAGCGCCAGCGTTGACGACCTCATTAAGAAAGCTGAAGCGGGCACCTTCACCGCCGAGATGCTGGGAACGTGCATCTACCGCTGCGTGGGCTACGATGCCTTTCACGCTCTGGCCAGCACCACCTGGGAGATGGACCGCGACCTCGGCACGGAATACCATCCGCGGTTTCTGGAATACCTGAAGATGGTGCAGCGTCAGGACTTATCCGTGGCTGGCGCCCTGACCGAGCCGAGAGGCGAGAGAAATAAGAAGACGCTGGAGTGGCCCGACCCCTACCTGTCCTTGAAAATCGTGGACAGAAATAAGGAGGGCATCGTGGTGCGGGGGGCGAAAATCAACATCAGCGGCGCCTACGCCAGCCATGAGCTGGCCGTGCTGCCTCAGGCGGCCCATTTTGAAGGCGAGGAAGACTATGCCGTCGCCTTTGTTACGCCGGTTGATGCCAGAGGTATAACTTATGTCTGTCAGTACACGCCCTACTCCGCGGAGAGGGAGCAGGCGGACGACTTGGAAGAGCTTGGTAACCCCGTTTACGGCCAGCGCGAGACCTCAATGGTCGTCTTCGACAATGTCTTTGTGCCCTGGGAACGCGTTTTCCACTGCGGCGAATACAAGTATTCCGGCAAGCTGGTGGCCCGTTTTGCCCGGACGCACCGCATGACCTGCGGCGGGACGTGCAAGGTGGGCTTCATGAACCAGATCATTGGCGCCTCGCGGCTGATTCAGGAATACAAGGGTCTGGAGAAGGCGTCTCACATCAACGAGCAGTTGGCAGAGATGGTGGTGCTGCGGGAGACCAGCCGCGCCTGCGGTCTGGAGGCGGCGCGCCGTGGTAAAGAGGAGCCGGCCGGCTCCGGGGTATTCCTGCCCGATGAGCTTATGGGCAATGTGGCCAAGCTCAATGTCTGTAACGCCTTCTGGCGGATGATGGCGCTCGCCGGAGACATCGGCGGCGGGCTGGTGGTCACCATGCCCTCGCTGAAGGAGCTCAAAAACCCTGAGGTCAAGGGCTACGTGGAGGAGTTCTACAGTTTCGGCTCCGATGAGCCCACGGAAAACATCATGAAGGTGACCAAGCTGCTCCAGAACTGGACGGCGGGGCAGCACGGAGTGGGCACCTGGCACGGTGCCGGACCGGTGCAGACCCAGAAAATCATGCTGCAGCGGGTCATTAACTACGACCGCGAGAAAGACCTGGTTAGAAAGACGTTAAAACTCAAGGGAAAAGATAAGAAATCGGAACACAAAGACTAGCCGCGCAGGGCTGCGCCTAGCTGCTGACTCAGTCTCTTTAGGATTTGTTCCTGGACTTTGTTTACCTCTTCGTCGGTAAGGGTATGTGCCGGCGACTGGTAGGTGACGCGGTAGGCGAGTGACTTCTTTCCCGCTGGCACCTGTTTTCCGGAGTAAACATCGAATATGGCCACGTCTTTCACCAGCGAGAAGCTCCGGATTATATCAACTATCTGCTGGTGGCTAACACCAATGTCAACGATTAAAGCGATGTCCCGGACCGTGGCCGGGAAGCGGGGTATGGGCTGGAACATGTGGTGTCCAGAGGTGAGGGGCAGCAGTTCGGTTACGTTGAGCTCGAAGAGGTAAACCGCTTCCGCAAGGTCGAAGGCTGCCGTAACCCTGGGGTGCAGCTCGCCGATGATACCGATCTGATTGCCATTGACCATAATAGCGGCCTGATGGGTCGGGTGGAAACTTTCATCTTCACCCGGATTGAAGCTGGCGGAAAGGCCGAGCTTCTCGAACAGCCCCTCCAACACTGCCTTGGCATCGAAGAATTCCAATTGCCCGCCATCACCGAGCCAGGATATATCATTTCTGGAGCCGCTGAGCAGTCCGCACAGCATCTCAGGCTCATCGGGCAGGTCGTTCTCCTTTGGCCGGTAAACCTTGCCCAGCTCAAAAAGTCGGATGCCGACTTCTTCATGCCTGCGGTTCGAGACCAGGGTTGCCAGCAGGTTGGCACGCAGGGTGGGCCGCAGGTACTCCTGCTCCGCAGTCATGGGGTTGGCCAGGCGGGCGGGCGCCGGCTCCAGCTTTTGTGTTTGCGGCTTCAGTTTTTGCAGCATCTCCTGACTGGTCAGAGAATAGGTCAGTGCCTCCTGAAAGCCGTAACCAACAAGGGTATTCCGTATCTGGCACTCCAGTGCCAGCATGGGCGCGCGACTGTGCGGTGGTATCGACTGGCTGAGCATGGTGGTGGGTATCTTATCATAGCCGATGATGCGGGCGACCTCTTCAATGAGGTCAACTTCCAGCGAGATATCGCTGCGCCAGTACGGAGCGATGGCTTTTACCTCGGTCTCTGAGACGCCGGGCTGGCACTCAAATCCCAGCGAGGTCAAAGTATCCCTTATCTGGTCGGCGGTGAGCTCCACCCCCAGAAGTTGCCTGGTCCGTTCCGTGGAGATAACAACTGGCTCCGGCTCCTTTTTACCCGGATAGGCGTCTGCCACCCCTCTCGCAGCCTGGCCGCCGCCAAGCTCCATTATTAACTGTGTGGCCCGTCTCAGCGCCGGCATGGTCAGCTCGGGGCGAATGCCCCGCTCGAAGCGCATGCAGGCTTCACTGGGCAGGGACAGGTGATGGCCGGTGTAGTGAATGCTGGCCGGGTTGAAGTTGGCCGCCTCCAGCAGGATTGAGGTCGTACCCTCAGTGACCTCGCTGTTGGCGCCCCCCATCACCCCGGCGATGGCTACCGCCCGCCCGGCATCGGCGATGACCAGCATGTTGCTGGAGAGCCTGCGCTCAACGCCATCGAGGCTGGTGATGACTTCGCCCTCGGCCGCCCGGCGGACGATAATCTTCTTTTCCCTGATTAGCTCGTAATCAAAGGCGTGCAGGGGCTGTCCCAGCTCCAGCATGACGTAGTTGGTGACATCGACCACGTTGTTGATGGGGCGCATGCCGCAGGCGAGCAATCTCTGCTGCATCCACGGCGGTGATTGGCCAATTTGGACTCCGGTTATCAGGCTGGCGCAGTACCGCGGGCAGAGATCAGCATCAATGATTTCCACCGCGATGTGCTGGTCAATGGGCGGGCCTGCCTCTTCGTACGTAATCTCGGGCGCGTGGAGCTTCTGTCCGGTCAGGGCAGCCACCTCCCGGGCGATGCCGATGACACAGAGGCAGTCGGGGCGGTTGGGCGTCACGTCCAGGTCAAAGATAACGTCTCCGAGGTAATCGGCCAGTGGCATGCCCACCGGCGCATCAGCGGGCAGCACCAGTATTTCGGTGTGGTTATCCGAGATGCCGAGCTCCTTTTCCGAGCAGACCATGCCGCTCGACTCGACGCCGCGGATTTTGGCCGGCTTCAGGGTGGCCCTTTGTCCGGTATGCCCGTCAATAAGCTTGGCGCCAACGCTGGCGAAAGCTATCTTATCGCCGATGTTGAGGTTCGGGGCACCGCAAACCACGGTCTGCTGCCCGGTTCCGATGTCAACCGTGGGCAGGCGGAGGCGGTCGGCATTGGGGTGGGGGTTGACCGCCAGTATCTGGCCGACCACAATATTATCCCATTTTTCGCCAATGGCCTGTATCCCTTTGGCCTCGGTGCCGGCCATGGTCAGCCGGTCCGCCACCTCTTTCGGCGGTAGGGAGATGTCAACGAATTCCCGGAGCCATTTGAGAGTAACTTTCATCTTTTAACCTAAAACTGTCTCAGGAACCTGAGGTCGTTGCCGTAGAAAAGCCTGATATCGTCAATGCCGTAGCGCAGCATGGGCAGGCGCTCGATGCCGATGCCGAAGGCAAAGCTACTGTATTCATCGGGGTCTATGCTGCCCCGGCGCAGCACCTCGGGATGGGTCATGCCCGCGCCGAGTATCTCTATCCAGCCGCTGTACCCGCAGAGCCGGCACCCCTTCCCGTTGCAGTTCAGGCACTCGATGGCCATCTCCACGCCGGGCTCGACGAAGGGAAAGAAATCGCAGCGGAAACGCACCTTCCTCTCCTCGCCGAAAAAGCGGCGGGCGAACTCGTAGAGCGTTCCTTTGAGGTCGGCCAGGGTGATGCCTTTGTCCACGGCCAGGCCGTCTATCTGGTAGAACATCGGGATGTGAGTGGCATCCGTGGCCTCATAGCGGTAGACCCGGCCTGGCTCTATGACCCGTATCGGCGGTTTCATCTTCTCGATGACACGTGCGGTTACCGCCGTGGTATGGGTGCGAAGGAGCATGTTGTAGTCACCGCTTTCCGACTTGGGCTCCACCCAGCAGGTGGACGTGGTGTCGCGGGAGGGGTGTTCCGCCGGGATATTCAACGCCTCGAAATTATAGTAGTCCCACTCCACGTCCGGACCTTCAGCTATCTGAAAGCCCATAGAAGCAAAGATTTCAAAGATTTCATTGAGGGTCTGTGTGATGGGATGCAGACGGCCGGCCGGCAGGGGACGGCCGGGCAAGGTGATATCCAGGATTTCTTTCTGTGTCCCGGAGATGAATTGAGCCTCTCGCAGCGCCTGCTCTTTTTCCTGCAGCTTGCTTTCCAGCTCCGTTTTGACCTGATTGGCCCGGGCACCAACGGATTTTCTCTCTTCGACCGGCAACGTGGCTAGGCTGCGCAGAATTGAGGTCAGAGAGCTCTTCTTACCGAGGTAACGGACCCGCCATGATTCTAGCTCTCTCGCGTCAGGTATTTTATCCAGTTCCTGGAACGCTTTTGTTTTCAGTTCCTCAAGCTGTTGTATCATTTTTTCCTTGATATGGAAGGATAAAGAAAGCGGCGGTGGCGGGCGCCGATTGTTCCGTTCTGAACTTAAGCCTTCTCTCTCGCGGTGTTGACCAGATTGTTGAAAGCTTCTGGTTCCCTTACCGCCATTTCGGCCAGCATCTTCCGGTTCAGGCCGATGCCGGAACGCTTCAGCAGGTCCATAAGCTGACCATATTTCAAGCCCTGGGCCCGGCTGGCGGCATTGATGCGCAGAATCCAGAGCCTTCTCATATCGCCTTTCCGCTCGCGGCGGTGCTGGTAGGCGTAGCTCAGGGAATGCAGCATGGCCTCGTGAGCACGGCGATAGAGGCTATGCCGGGATGCCCTCTGCCCTTTGGTTATGGCGAGCATCTTTTTGTGCCGGTGGTGGGTGGTGACCCCTCTCTTAACTCGTGGCAAGGAACAACCCTCCTATCTAGCCAACCCCGTAGGGAATAAGCCTTCTAATCCTGGTTCGGTCAGCGGGATGCAGTTCAATTTTTTTATCGAAAAGCTGCTTTACCCGCTTGGCCTTGCGCCTGCGCAGGTGGCTTTTCGGTCCTTTAATACGCATGATTTTGCCGCTGCCGGTAATATGGAAGCGACTTTTTGCGCCTTTATGCGTTTTCAGCTTTGGCATCTTGACTTTCCTTTATCTCTTCTCTGGCTTTGGCTTTTGTCGTAACCGGCGTCAGGATAATATTCATCCGTTTCCCCTCCATGACCGGCTGCCTCTCTATGGAGGAACTATCATTGAGTGTCTCCGTCATCCGTTGTAGTAGTTTCCAGCCCAGCTCAGGATGGGTTATCTCGCGTCCCCGAAAGAGCACTGTTACCTTTACCTTATCGCCGTCAGCCAGCAGTTTGCGTGCTGTTCTGGCTTTTGCCTCAAAATCATGGTCGCCGATTTTCGGACGCAGCCGTATTTCCCTGAGCAGGGAGGTTTTCTGGCTTTTTCTTATCTCCTGTTCTTTCTTGGCCTGCTGGTATTTGTACTTTCCATAGTCCAGCAAGCGACATACTGGGGGGACGGCGGCTGGGGCGACTTCTACCAGGTCAAGGTCGTGCTTTCTGGCGAACTCCTGTGCCTGACTCAAGGGCATAATTCCTAACTGCTCCCCCTTCTCCCCCACAAGACGAACTTCTTGAGCTCGGATCATCTGGTTGACGCGCAGTTGTTTGATTATGTCCTTATCTACCTCCTTCAAGCACAGATATTATACGTCAAAAGACTATATCATATTATAAATCAATAATCAAATTCAAAAACACTTAATTGGTTACGTCCATTAGCTCTGCTCACCCCCGCTGCTCTCGATATCTCTGGTCCGGCTGGCGATGGCTGATTTTACGGTCTCCTTGAATTTTGCCAGGGGCTGGCCGGCCAGCTGCTCCCCGCTTCGCAGGCGAACGGATACGGTCTTGGTCTCCACCTCATTATCACCGACCACGAGCATGTAGGGGATCTTTTCCAGCTGCGCCTGCCTGATTTTGGCATTGATGCGCTCCGACCGGGCATCAACCTCGGCGCGAATGCCTTCATTTTTCAGTTCCGTCTCAATCTGATGGGCATAGTCGAGGTGACGGTCGGCCACGGGGATAACCTGTGCCTGAACCGGTGCCAGCCAGACCGGGAAGGCACCGCCGTAGTGCTCCAGCAGGGTGGCCAGAAAACGCTCCATGCTGCCGAGCACGGTACGGTGCACCATAACCACCAGGTGCTCTTTGCCATCCTCACCGATGTAGGTAACGTCGAACCGGGGTGGCAGGTTGAAGTCAACCTGAATAGTCGGGCCCTGCCATGCTTTGCCCAGTGCACTCTCAAACTTGATATCAATTTTCGGACCGTAGAAAACACCCTCTCCGGGGTCAATCTCGTAATCGCGGCCCGAACGCTCGAGTGCCCGGCGCAGGGTTTCCGTAGCTTCCTCCCAGATTTCCACCGTCCCGGCGTATTTTTCGGGTCTGGTGGAAAGCAGTAGCTGATATTTCTGGAAACCGAAGGTATCAATCATGAAAAGGGCAAGGTCAAGAACGCCGACGACCTCATCTTCCAGTTGGTCGGGTCGGCAGAAGATATGGGCATCATCCTGGGTGAAACCTCTGACGCGGGACAGCCCGTGGAGCACGCCGGAGCGCTCGTAACGGTAAACAGTACCCAGCTCGGCGTAGCGCAATGGAAGTTCGCGATAACTGTGCAGCCTGGTCTTGTAAATGGCGATGTGCCCCAGGCAGTTCATCGGCTTGAGGATATAATTCTGGCCCTCGATGTCCATCGGGCTGTAAAGGTAATCTTTGTAAAATTCAAGGTGGCCGCTGGTGCGCCATAAGTCCATGCGGGCGATGTGTGGTGTGTAGACCAGGTCATAGCCGCGCTTGAAGTGTTCCTCCTTCCAGAAGTCCTCGATAACGCGCCGGACGACGGCCCCCTTCGGGTGCCAGAGGACCAGGCCGGGGCCGAATTCATCCTGAATGCTGAACAGGTCGAGCTCTTTGCCCAGCTTGCGATGGTCTCTGCGGGCGGCTTCTTCCAGCCGTTTTAAATGTTCTTGCAGAGCCTCTTCGGTGTCAAAGGCGACGCCGTAGATACGCTGCAGCATGGGCCGGTGCTCATCGCCGCGCCAGTATGCCCCGGCGATGTTGATGAGTTTGAAAGCCTTGATTTCTCCGCTTGATTTCACATGGGGGCCACGGCACATGTCCAGGAACGAGCCCTGCTGGTAGAGGCTCACCTTCTCATTGGGCAGCTCATCGATTAATTCCAGCTTATAGGGCTGCATAGCGAAAATCCGCTTCGCCTCTTCTCTGGTTGCCTCGCTGCGGACGAACGGGGCATCAGCCGCGATGATTTCCTTCATCTTGTTCTCTATGACGGGCAAATCATCCGGACTGAGCGGACGCGGTAAATCGAAATCGTAGTAAAAGCCGTCTTCGATTGCGGGGCCGATGCCGAACTTGGTGCCGGGGAAGATGGACTGGACTGCTTCCGCCATCACGTGGGAGGCGGAGTGCCGCATGGTCTCCAGACGCTCCTCTTTTTTCTGATTTGCTTTCGATACCACTTTTTAACCTGCCTGTTGATAACGAAAACCTCTCACCCGACTCTGGGACGAGAGGCCGCACCCATCCCTATCTATCCATCAGCCCTATTATACCAGCGACATTCCACTGGTGCAAACGAACGGTTGAAACCCGCGTCAGCTTGCCTGAGACAGCAGCAAATAGCTATAATGGGTTTATATCTGCATGATAAAACGAGTATTCCCTGTTCTAGCTCTGGCCATATTCTCTTCCATGCTGGGCGCCGGCATTGTTGTCCCGCTCCTGCCGCTCTATGCCGAAAGCATGGGAGCGAGTGGCCTGTGGCTGGGATTTATCTTCGCCGGTTTTTCCATTTCCCGTACCATCTTTACGCCGGTCTTTGGCCGGCTCTCCGACCGCAAAGGCCGGAAGCTTTTTCTCGTCATCGGGCTTTTTACCTATGCGCTGATCTCTTTCACCTACGTTCTGGCAGGCCATGTATACCAGCTGGTTTTAATACGCATCGTGCATGGCATTACCGGCGCCATGATACTGCCCATTGCGCAGGCATATATCGGAGACCTCTCTCCTGAGGGTGAGGAAGGAAAGTGGATGGGGTACTCGAACTCCGCCTTTTTCAGCGGTTTCGGTTTCGGGCCGCTCATGGGTGGAGTGCTCGCCACACAGTGGGGGATGGACCTTGCCTTCATAACCATGGGTGCTCTTAACTTGCTCGCCTTTACCATTGCGGTCATCATGCTGCCTCGCAGTGATGTGAAGAAAAAGGCGGCGACCCCACCGCTGTCATTTTTAGATATGCGCCGGAGCGGCAACATGGCCGGTCTTTTTAGCTTCCGTCTGGCCATTGCCCTGGGCCGGTCTTCCTTTTTTACCTTTCTGCCGCTGTTTGTAGCCATGGAGCTGGGGCTTCCAGAAAACCTCATCGGAATCCTGATATCGGTTCATGTCCTGCTAACGTCATTGCTTGGCATACCGGGGGGAAAGGTTGCCGATATCTTCAACCGGCGAGCGCTGGTGATAATCGGCTGTTTGGTGATTTTCACCTATCTGCTGCTGATATCATTTTCGCCCGGCTTCTGGCCATTGCTGGCGCTGTGTATTTTGGGCAGTGTGGGCACCGCTATCGCCACGCCGGCAGTTCTGGCGTTAACGGTGGAGGAAGGGAGGAAATATGGCATGGGCTCGGCCATTGCTGCCATAACGATAGCGCTGAGCATTGGCATGGCGATGGGTCCTATAATTAGCGGCGCTCTCGTTGATCTGGCTAATATTAACGCGGCGTTCTATTTCAGCGCCGGTCTGGCCTTGGTGGGCGGGACTTTATTTATCTTCTTTACCCGGTCAAGTTAACCGGGCTCAGCGCGCTGCTGACCGGAACCGGCGGTGCAGATAGCTAACCAGGAAAAGAAGCCCCCCGCTGATGAGCAGCGCCCCCAAATCCAGGTACTTGATATCGAGTAGTTTACTTATGAGACCCACAAAGCCGCCCCCGATTAGTGCCGCCAGTGCTCCGGCAGGCGTAACCTTTAGACGGTGCTTAAAAAAGCCGGCGATGACGGGTATGATTACGCCGGACGTATATATCGTGTAGGCAAAGAGGAGGGCGCTGATAACGCCCTTGAGCATCAGGGCTAAGATGAGTGCGCATATCCCCAGCAATACTATGGCCCACTTGGAACGGGGAACTATATTTGCTGGGCTCGCTGCCGGCCTGAACTTTCCGATGATATCTATGGTCAATATGGTGCTGGCGCTCAACAGGGTGGTATCCGCCGAGGACATCACGGCGCAGAGCAGGGCAGCCAATATGATGCCGGCCAGAAGTGGCGAGAATAGTTCATTGATAACGGTGGGGAATGCCTGTTCAGGGGCAATATCAGGAAACAGAGAGGCAGCGCCCATGCCGATTACGGTGATGGCGAAGGCCAGAGGGATGATGAGTGCTGCGGTCCATAAAGTGGCGGTGCTGGCTGCCCGGTCATCCCGGGCACAGAAGATTCGAGAGTACATATCCGGCCCGACGAGGTAGGTAAGACCGACGAGTAGCAGGAGAGTTATCAGGGCCGCGCCGTCGAACTGCGGGCTCAGCGGAAAAGCAAAGCGCTCGGCGGGCAGAGAAATGCGCAGCCCTTCCCATCCTCCCAGCCTGGACAGGAGCAGAGCCAGGCCGGCGAAGATGCCGGCGAAAATTATAATGGA
>Ga0209635_10002963_pt1 | contig 13126 bp, 9 predicted proteins | sample DeeMarSWOR230_32_FD_187463 | JGI IMG/M metagenome (GOLD analysis project Ga0209635, IMG submission 187463) | Marine sediment microbial communities from White Oak River estuary, North Carolina - WOR-2-30_32 (SPAdes) (version 2) | ecosystem: Environmental > Aquatic > Marine > Intertidal zone >...
CGTAAAAATATGTCTCATCTAATATTATCTGTTTATCCTTAGAATAGAGCATCGTGGCGTCAAATTCTTGCTGACATTCGTTCTCATAGAATCTCAGCTTAGTCTCTGGCAAATCAAACCTGGTCTTCTCTTCCACCTTCTTTGGTGCGGTTTTTTCATGGTGTTGAGCAAGCAATGCATTGAAATTATCCGGAATTTCAAATGTAACCCCAAGATCCTCGGCAAATTTCTGCACCAGCGTGGGATGTATTCCATAGGTATCATAGAAATTTATTAATTTTTCTGTGGGTATATTTTGCTTACTATCTAGTGTTTTTACAAAATCCTGGACTATGCGCTTCCCTTTTCGCAGTGTTTCTGAATATCTATCTTTCTCAAGCTCCAGTATATGGAATATCGTATCTTTCGACTCGGAGAGCTCGGGAAAATCCCTCAAGTCTTTCAAATGCCAGTCTATTAATTCCACTAGAGTTATTTCCAAGCCTAATTCATCTATTAATCTCAACGCTCTGCGAAGTATAAGTCGAGTTAAGTAGCCCGCTTTGACATTTGACGGTACGATCCCATCACCTAACATGAATGTTAGGCATCTAGTATGGTCCACTAACGTAAAGACATTCTCAATGGGAACAATGAGTTTAAGCAGTTCCTCTAAAGTGATTTTGAACCCCTTATGGTTCAATTTACTAATCAGGGTCTTTCGTAAATCTGTAATGGATTCCGACCCCTCAAAGCTCATCATGCCGGCCAACTGTGCATAATCACGCAGGATTCCTTGGGTCTTTAAATCATCCACTATGGTGCTCAGATCACTTAGCCTGAACAATTTCTGTATGATCTTTGGGAAGATTGATTCATAAATGGTATATGTCCCATGTGAGGCCCAGACCATGCGTTCCAAACCATAACCCGGGTCCACCACCTGGGTTTGCATGGGTGAATACTTCTCACCTTTTATTTCTACCTGACCTGCTTCATCCTGTTTCATGCTCATGAATACCAGTGTAGCCAATTCCAAGCCCCTAACCATGATCTCCACCGCGGGACCCGCATTACCACCCCCGGACCATGGGTTCTCTTTATAGGTAATCCATTCGCTTGGAATTCCAAGATCTTTTGAAAAGAATATATGACAATATTCAACAGCTTCAGATTTCCAGTAAATGGGATTTTCCTTTGTATTAAAAGCATGATGGCCCATCATTTCAAAGTTAGACATGTGCCTACCGGATTTACCCACAACATCTAAATCAACAAATCTAATGCACGGTTGTGAAATTACCAAAGGGTTAGCGGGTGGCGGTACCTCACCAGAGGTTACATGCGGTTGAAAATCTGCAATTGATGCAATTGTGAAGTATATATCGTCTCTCCAGCGTGCAATTACTGGGTAGCGTTTTAGAATTGTGTGATTACGCTTTTCAAAGAACTTTAAAAACTTATTCCGCATTGTGGTTAAATCATATTTTTGATTCATGATAGGTTGCTCGATGAAACCATATTCGACACATGGTGTATCGTTACAAGTTGCTTGATCTGCGGTTTGGGTCCAGAATGGGGTTGAACAATTTGAACAGATTTTGCGGAGAAAACCATTGTTTTCAAAGAACTCCAGTTTATATTCTTCTTCCATCATTCGCATCACAAATGGTGTGGGATAGTCCGAGGCTCTTATTTAAATCTTTTTTTGTGATAATTAAAAAAATGGAGTGCGTCAAACCAAGATTTCAGCCATTTCAGTTAATACAAAAGTTTACAATAATAAATTTACGAATTATTAAATTCACAAATTATCAATTCACAAATTATCAAATTACATAGAAAATTTTTTAAAACATAAAACGATGAACCCCTGGTGGACTATATGCCAAACATTGTATGGACTGATGATGTTACAAAAGGTGATATACCATTAGTAGGCGGTAAAGGCGCAAACTTAGGAGAAATGGCAAAAAGCGATTTGCCAGTACCTCAAGCATTCATACTTACTTCTGAGGCATATTGGAAATTTGTTACCGAAGGCGGAATCAAGGAAAAAATCTTTGATATCTTAGAACATGTTGATGTAAATAATGATAAAAGTCTAAACTCAGCCTCAAAGCAAATTCGTAATATATTCTCAGAAACTAAAATACCTTGGGATATGGAAATTGATATTCTGAATGCCTATAAAAAGATGGGTCAAGAAATTGAAATAACGGATCCACTCGTCGCAGTGCGCTCGTCAGCAACTGCAGAAGACTTGCCAGAAGCTAGCTTTGCCGGGCAGCAGGAGACTTATTTAAATGTCAAAAAGGAGGCCGAATTATTACATAGGGTTAAGGATTGTTGGTCATCGCTGTTCACACCACGCGCTATTTTCTATCGTGAAAAACAAGGATTCGATCACAATAAAGTGGCCTTAGCCGTGGTAGTTCAGCAAATGGTGAATTCTGAGGTCTCTGGCGTAATGTTTACTTCTGATCCGGTTACAGGTGAGCCCATGGTTATTATCGAAGCGGGTTTCGGTCTTGGAGAGGCTATCGTGGGCGGTGAAATTATACCAGATACTTATCACGTTAACCAAGAAACTCTACAAATATTGGATAAGAAAATTTCTAACCAGACTTGGATGTACACTAAAGATAGTGCTGGGAAAACTGTGAAGATTGATTTAGAAAATGAATTACAGAATGTACAAAAATTATCCAATGAAGATATTATCAAAGTAGCCAAATACGGAGCGCGCATTGAGGAACACTATAACGAACCAATGGATGTTGAATGGTGCTTGGAAGATAAAACCATTTATATTGTTCAGGCTCGGCCAGTGACTACAATTAAAAAGGCTAAAAAGGCTGCACCGCAAAAAACTGCAGAAGAAATCAAGATTGAGGCTAAAAAGATTCCTAAAGAAGTGCTAACCATGGGCATGGATACCACTCCTAAAACTGAACCCATAGAAGCTGACTCAACTTCAAGTGTTCGGATTGAGGGTGAAACTAAAGGAAAGCCGGGTAAGATTTTGTTAAAAGGTCTTTCTGCCTCACCGGGAATAGGTGCCGGTAAGGTGGTTATTATACTCGATATAACCGAACTGGATAAAGTAAAGAAGGGTAATATTTTAGTAACTACAATGACCAGTCCTGACATGGTACCTGCCATGCAACGTGCAGCTGCAATAGTAACAAATGAAGGTGGTACCACTTGTCATGCGGCGATTGTATCACGTGAACTTGGAATACCATGCATTGTCGGAACCGGTAAGGCTACAACTGTGTTAGACGACGGTATGGAAATCACGGTGGATGCCAAAGTTGGTATAGTTTATAAGGGTATCACGGCAGCTGCTAAGCAACCAATACCTACTACTTTAATTGATGTTGAAAGTGCTGGTATCACTGAGATAGGTGGTTATGGAGGTTTGGGTATTCCTGTGACCGGTACAAAGGTGCTTATAAATTTAGGTGTTCCAGATGCCGCTGAGAAACATGCTGCGCTTCCTGTCCAGGGTATTGGGTTAATGCGAGAGGAGTTCATTGTAGGTAGTTATGTCAAAGTTCACCCGAATGAATTAATTGCACGCGGCGAGCCTGACAAATTTGTGGATGCGTTGGTTGATGGAATGGCAAGGGTAGCTCGCGCGTTTTACCCACGACCCGTCGTAATGCGCACTAGTGATTTTAAAACAAATGAATATCGCGACTTGGAAGGTGGCGAAAATTTTGAGCCCGAAGAGGCCAATCCGATGCTCGGCTGGCGTGGATGTTCGCGGTATATCACTCCAGATTACGAAGAAGCATTCAGGTTAGAGTTAATGGCTATTAAACGTATTCGTGAAGAATTGGGTCTAACCAACCTCTGGGTCATGTTACCATTTGTACGTACAGTTGACGAAACAAAAAGAATAATCGAGATGATGCGTAAAGAGGGACTAGAGCGTAATAACGATTTTAAGATTTGGATCATGGCAGAAGTACCAAGTAATATATTTCTAGCTGATGAATTTGCAAAATTAGTGGATGGTTTCTCGATTGGGTCAAATGATCTTACTCAGTTGATCATGGGTGCTGACCGTGATTCTACGATACTCGAAAAGTTAGGATACTTTGACGAGCGTAATGATGCGGTGAAACGCGCAATTGCTCAATTAATTGAAGTGGCACATAAAAATGATTGCACAGTGTCAATCTGTGGTCAGGCACCTTCTAAATATCCCGAGTTCACCGAATTCTTAGTTCGACACGGGATTGACAGCATAAGTGTGAATCCTGACAAGGCTATTGATACTGTAAGATTAGTGGCAAGTGTTGAGAAAAAGATTATTTTGGAGCGTTTGAGTACACTGATGAAACATGAATAAAGCTTTATAGGTTTTTACTGAGTTGTTGTCGGGTTGAATTGTTGTAGAATCTGACTACAACCAAGCATAAATTCAGCCCGATTACGATTCAGCATCAACTCTCCAAGACTACATTTTATCTTTAACTCATCCCGATTACATTTAATCATCAATTCAGCTCGACTACCTCCCAGCGTCAATACAGCCCGACTACAATTCAGCATTGATTCATACCGACTACAACCAAGCATAAATTCAGCCCGACTACAATTCAGTTTTAACCCATCAAAACTACAACTCTACAAAGCTTAAATTTACAGAATCAAATATTTCATTTGAGAATTCTCAAAACGAAAAAACAGATTTATTTTAAATTATATAACCAATTGATTGACTAATCGCTCAGGGGAACCATCATTTAGCCTTGTTCAGATTGAGGAGTAAACTATAGATGTATTCAAAAGAAGAAAAGACCATATTAATAGGTATAGGCCTACCAGTCACTTTTTTACGCTTTGGAAAGGCATTGGTATATTTAATTTTCTTTTATTACGCATTAACATTTACTGACAATGAATTTTTGATCGGGGTGGCATTTGGAGCTACTGCTTTAATCCAAGCAATACTCACCCTCCCATTCGGTTTCTGGAGCGATAAATTCGGTAGAAAAAAAATGATTATGATTGGTTTAATATTATTCATTATCGGTTCTTTATTGGCCTCTTATCCATTCGGTAATATTTATGTCCTGATCTTTGCTCGGTTTCTACAGGGGTCTAGTGCAATTTATTCTTGCATACTGGCATTCATCGGTGATGTCATACCAAAAAATAAAAGAAGTAGAACTCTAGGCATTTTTAGCATCTTAACAGGAATTGTATTCTCTTTGGGAATTATTTTAGGCCCGACGATTGCGCCAGGCTTTTTACCTTATTCTTTTTTATTTATCTTATCAGCGGCTTTGGGTAGTATAGCGTTGGTATATCTTATTATCTTTGTAGAAGAACCTAAATTCAAATCAGAAGATTCAGAAATAACTTCTAATATTGAGTTATTTAAGGATGTGATTAAAAATAGAAATTTAATATTAACGTACTTCGCAACCTTTTTTACCAATTTTGTATTGGTGGCCATTCTTCTAATCTTAGCCCCAAAAATGTTGGAGACTTACATGCCGACAGAATATTCTGGTCTATTATTAATCCCGATTTTCGGATTTGGAATGGGGGTAATGTATTATACTTCAAAAATAGCAGATAAGGGTAAAAGTAAGCTAATTGCTATTCTAGGTTTTATTTTAGTAGGATTAGGTTTAATCATGTTCATTTTCTATAATTTTATATTATTAATTTTTGGATTATTTATGTTTTTTACTGGCATGGCGATTTTAGATCCAATCCTACCAACATTTATAATTACTCTCGCCACCCAAAAGTCAAAAGGTACTGCCTCAGGATTCTATAATGTCACCCGTTATTTAGGCGAGGCGATTGGTCCAGTTGTGTCTGGGTTTATATTATTAATGTTTATTGTAGATTATTTATTATTAATATTAATAATATTAATAATTATTAGTATTTTATTAATGATTAGTATTAGAATAATAACAAATTGAAAAAAATGTTTTTTTGATAATAATTTAGAAATTTTATATTTAGTTCACTGGCATGCTCTTAGATATTATATTACGGGTAGATTTATATATGTAAATCCATATAACCATATCGAACCCTTAGCGGAGGATAGATGGAGCATATGCATAGGGGATGGAATCTATATGCACTCGAAAAATTATCTCCAAAAAAACTTAAAATTAAGGGTGGTAGAAAAATAGTTAATATCAAAAGTTTTATTGTAAGATATAAAAAAAGAAGTTAGGTTAAACTTTTGGTGAACCCATGAAAGAATACAAATATCCTTCCAAAGAACAATTTCTAAAATTATCCTCAGAAGAGATTGCTGAGATTGTAAAGCTTAAAGGAAAACCTAAGGTGGGTGTCTTTTTACCAGATGGGACGCGAAGAGCCGCTATAATTTGGTTTGGATATGATCCCGATGATAAAGATTTTGCTGAAAAGTATGTAGATATTGAACTTAATCTGTTCATGAAAAATATTGAAATAATGTTTGCCCATGGGTTGCCAACATTGATCATTCCTATTCTAAATCATGATAATTTTAAAAGAGGTGAGAAATTTTTAAAAGACACTTTATACCCAGTACTTTCAAAATTGTTTACAAGTAAAAAATGGTTGGATTTTTACAAAAAATATGATATTAAAGTAAAGGTGTATGGTGATATTGAATATGCAAAAAAGGAAGGCCATATAGATTTTGGAGATTTTATTGATAAGGTCCAGAAAAATACTGCAGACCATAAAAGTCGTAGATTATTTTGGGGAATTGCGGCATCAAACAGTAAGGAACATAGACGACTTATGGATTTAGGTATCAATTTCTATAAAGCCCATGGCAGATTTCCGAATGATAAAGAAAAAGTTGAACTTTATTATGGAGATTCTTTAAATTATGTGGATTTTCTAATCCGGGCGGCGGCTATTAGAGATAGTGACCTCTCGCCACCAATTATTACTGGCAAAAAAACACATTATTATTATTTGGTCATTAGTAATTTAATATCTTTCACTCCCGAGGTATTCAAATCTATCCTTTTTGATCTAATAATGGCGAGAGAGAAAGTCCTGGGAAAGAAGGTATATTCAAAGGCGGATATCAAAGGTCTGGACTTAAATGTGTTAAAGGAATATTACGAATTGAATAAACATTCTGTAATAGGCCTTGGAATGAATATTGGGAAATTTTGGTTACCGATTAATCAAATTAAATTGCCTGAGGCATTTAAAAATTCTATTGAACCAGAAACCAAGAAGAGTAAGTAGGTAAAAATATGATAATTGAAGAAATATTTTCTATAGTTGTTTGTATTTGGGCAATTACCCTGGGTTCATACATTCTTTATATTGATAGAGGGCCTGCTATTAATAAGGTATTCATTGGATTTATGTTTGCTTTTAGTGCTATGACTTTTCTAGATGTTTTACAGCACCCAATAACCAGCTCAACTGTGGCTTTGATAATTGCAAAAACAAAATATGGATTTATGGCTATTATTGCCACACTATTTCTACATTTCTCTATCTTAATTGGAGATTTTGAATTCACTCCAAATACTAAATTAAAATTATTATTAATGTATATTCCATCTATCATCTTATTTGCGTTAATGTTCACACCATATATTGTTGCGGATGTGGATAGTAGTTTAGATACCGTTCTAGGTCATTATTATTTATTACTTTTAGTGTACATCTTTGTTGCAGTGGCATTTGGATTAGTAGTTCAAGTTTCATCATATTTTAAAGCCCGGGATTCCATTAAAAAGAAACAACTTCAAATGATATTTACTGGTATGGGAATTACTGCTATTGCTACATTCATTTTCTTTGGCATCCTTCACTTGCCAGGGTCAGTTATTTTCACAGTACCTATGTTCTTTTTCTTTGCGTATGCCATCGTTAAATATAAGTTATTAAAAATTCCCCAGCTCGTACAAGAGCCAGATATAACCTCTGAGCCCATTGAATACGAGATCGAACCTGGGTTTACTTATATCATCCCAGAGCACGAACCAAAACTCGGGTTTCAATTATTTGCCAAAACCTTAAAGGAAGGTGCACATGGAATTTGCATCACTATGCGCAATCCTGATTTCATTAGAAAAAAATATGGTTTAAGAAAAACGCCTATTGTCACAATTACTAATAGGAAATATGATGAGCTATCTGTGAGACCCGAAGAGATTGCATCTATTAGAAACCTATTGAGACCATACTTTCAAGATCCAGAAAAAAGTGTTATTTTTTTAATTGACGACAAAACTATTACTTCAAATGTGAATACCGAGGATCACTCAAAAATACTTGAACTTAGTAAAACTGTTTTTGATACCATTGAGAAATCGAATTCCAGGTTTATTATCTCAGTATCTCCAAGATCGATTAGCCCTAAAAAGAGAATGCCAATTATCAAAACAAAAGCTCCATTACTGGAATTCACTCGATTGACCGCATTTATATTTGAAGAAATCTGTAACAATATTCTTCAATTTTTAATTAGGAATGGATACTTAAAAACAGAGAAGATACCAGCTCATTTTTCTAATTTGAGTAAGAAAGATCCATTTTTTAAAAATGTGAGTTATCGAGCCTCGCTAAACCCAATTACCACTAATAGTGAAATTAGATTAACCAATATTTTAGAAGCCCAACGATTATCAAAACAAATATTTATTGATAAGATCAAATTATTCCTGTCTGAATTTGAAAATATTGACACTGCAACAAATTTAAATTCGATTGTGATGAATTCCATAACAAAATATGGTTTAAGCAAAAACGAGTTCCAATTACATCTTGGGGATTCTTATATTATACCTGAAGAAGAACCCCATAAATCTTATGAAATCTTTTCTGAATTCACATCAAAAGACTATAAAGGATTATGTATTACCAAATCAAATCCTAAAAAAATAAAAAGAAAATATGCACTATCTAAAAGAGGAATTAAAACTTACTGGTTGACTGAACTTTCTGAGTCGAGCCAGGATATATTGCCTCCGAAATTAGAGCACATATTATCGGCAATAGAAGAATTCCTTGCAAAGGGGCATGATAAAAAGATAGTTATTCTTGATGGGGTTGAATATCTTATATCATTTTCAGGAGATAATTTTGATTCAGTTCTGGGCTTTCTACGCCAGACCACGGATCGAATATCTGAATCTAATGCATTAATATTAATACCATTAAATATGAAAATATTATCTGAGGAACGCATAGGTTACTTAACTCGCAGCGGTATGGAGTTATATAAACCCTTTTAAAGCAAATGAACTAAAAAATAACATTCCAATTAATTTTTTCGATAAATATTATAATTACAAATTAGATAAATTTAATATTTTTAATTAAAAACTTTTAAGAATAGCCCAATAATAGATATATAACCTAATTTTAATAAAAATCATAAAATAAATATTCCAATTATAATATTAGATTTTTATTAATCGAAACAAAAAGGTTAAAGCCAGGCAGCAAGTAAAATGATTTTAGACCAATAAAACAATAAATATATATATCAATAATGATATATCCTATAATTACAAAATGCGGTCATAATTACTTGTTCTCTGATGGGAATTTTATCATTTAATTTGATATTGGAAGAGAGGATGATGATGAAATTAGATGTTATCAATTTAATAGATAATTTCGAGAAATTTAGTAATTATGCAATAAATCAAAAGCCATTATTGAGCCATAAGCAATCTCAAAGTGAAAGTTGCCCCTGGACCGAATTAGCTGATAATACCCAGAATTGTTTGATTTTTGAGCATAAACCCATTGCCGCGATTAAATTATTTAATATATTATTAGAAAAAGGAAAAAAAGGAATTGTGATTACTCGGAACCACCCGGAGAAGTTTAGCTCTGAATTTGTGTCAAACAATATCGATATGTACTGGTTAAGTACTGAAGATTTTGAATATGTAATTCAGCCATGGAATATCAAATTGCTCATTCATACAATAAGGGATTTTATCAAAAAAAATAATCATGGTGTGATTTTATTAAATGGGTTAGAATATCTCTCAAGTTATAATAGTATAAATATAATTTGTAATTTAATGCTGGACATAAGTAAGATAGTAGTAAATAGTTATGCGAAGTTTTTCACTACCATTGATCCTATAGCTATAGGAAATCAATTTTTAGTTGCAATCGAAAAAAACAGTGAGATAATAAACGTGCCCAACAACTCAATCAAGAAGGTGTTAACTTGACCAACGAGGAAACCAAAAATAAAAGTATGTTTAGAGTTTATATCAAGCCACAATCATTTTCAGATTGCTTCATAGTAACAATGGACCCAAAATATCCATTTAAGATATGTTTATATCCATCAATAAAATCATATTCAAATTCTTTACAAGGGTCCGTGGATTTTCAACATGAAGATTTGGACCAACTTATTTTATATAATTATTTATTATTGAAGCGCGACTGTGAGTTAGATTTGTAGTTATTTTGAATGCCTGTATACTCCCTATTGGGGGAATAAGAAACCAATAATATTATAAATCCACAAAACCATAACAGGCCGATACCATGGGAGAAAAAACTACCATTGAAATAGAAAACCTTCGAGACTTAAAACAACATGCGTTAGATACAAATAAAACATTGAAACAGTTAATTAACGAGGCAATTAATGAAAAAATAATTCGCGAACGCCAGCACTTAAATAAGGAAAATCTTCAAAATGAAGCTATAGCTCCTAAGATTGAGCAAACTAAACCACGCCAGAACAATATTTCTGAGTTAAAGAATTTATTATCAAGCGCGGGGTTATTATCCATTGTAGAAAAAGAATGTATTAGACATAAAGTCCATTTAAATGACCTTAAACCGGAAAATATCACTCCACAGTTGATGTCTGATATACATACTGCAATTACATTAGTATTCGATGATGAAACCGCTGAGGAGATATTGCAAAAGATCAAAATGTTACTGAAATAACCTGGGAAGTGGGATATAGATGTTTAAAGATTCAATAACAGGTTTAGATAAAATTTTAAAGACTGATATCCCAAGGGGTGGGATAATCATTGTGACTGGGACACCAGGATCTCTAAAATCCGCTTTTGTTTATAATTTATTATCTCATTATTTAAAATCAAATAAAAATGAAAAGGGGATATATATAACATTAGAGGAGTCAAAAAAGAGCCACATGAAAAATATGAAAAGTCTTGGGGTTACAATTGAAAAACGCTTGAAAGTTTCGGATCTGGCTTCATTTAGAGCTCACATTGGTTTTGAAGATATGGATTATCTTGATTTAATAATGAAACGCATTATGGGGCCATTGAATACAACAACGGGAGAGAACTTTTCTGAGTCTGAAATTGATACTGGTGTAACTAAGGCGACTAATCCGAGCATGACTAAAAAGAAGGTCGTAAAATTGCCAATAACATGCTTCGCATTAGATTCACTTAACGCATTATACTCACTTATTGATCTAGATAAACATAGAATTCGAAATAAATTATTAGAATTTTTCACTTTTTTACGCCAAAACAACTTAACCAGCTTTATTGTCTTAGAACTCGCTTCAGATACTCAGTATAGCGATGAATTCTTTTTGGCAGATGGAATTATCGAGTTTGGAGTAACCTCAGCATCTCAGGATACTCTCAAAAGATATGTTCAGGTTAAAAAGATGCGCGCCACAAAGCATAGTTTAGACCCGTTCTTAATAGAAGTGGGAAAAAATGGCCTACATGTTGTAGGTAGATTATTATAAACCACTTTTCTTTAAAATTGAATGAAAATTATCAGCACAACTTTTTCCGATTCAACTGTTGTAATAATTGGGGTCGAATACTATTTTACATTTTATATTAAAAATATAAGCCATTATTTCAGACTTATTATTATTTTTTTGTAATAGTAAAATATAAACTTTGTAAATGCTATGCGGGTTTGGGGAAAATAGCCTTTACGGACCACCTTGTTGCCCGAAATTGCGCTCTATAGCGGAGGATAGAGGAGTTAGTTGGGATGATAGATTTAACACAAGAAGCGGTTAAATTACTAAATAACCTAAATGGCGGTTATATGCGTGGTTTAGCTTATGATACCGCCTGGGCAGCTACTATACCTGAGAGTAAAACTTCAAAAAAGCCGCTATTTCCCGGCTCGTTACTCTGGTTAATCACTAACCAGACGGATAATGGCAGCTGGGGTGGGACCGTTGATTTTTCGTATGATAGGTTGGTTTCTACTTTAGCATCCATTATTGCTTTTAAGAAAACGCATAAAGCTGAAAAATTTCAAGAAATAATAAAAAAAGGCGAGGAATATATCTGGTTTAACATTCAAAGATTGCGCGCTGAACCACAGGAAACAGTGGGCTTCGAACTAATTTTCCCGGCTCTCATGCTGGAGGCAGAAAAATTAGGATTAAATCTTCCATATAGTGAAAGATTCTTTGAGCCATTAAAAGAAAAAAAGCTGAATTTGATCATCAGCGAATTAATCACCTCGCAAAATACTACGGTTACTTTTTCTTTAGAATTTCTGGGTGAATATGCTACTGAAAAGTTATTGAGGCGTGCTCAAAATATTAATGGTTCTATCAGTAATTCACCATCTGCTACAGCGTTTATGTTAACTAAAATGTTTAATGATAGTGCTTATGATTATCTTAGAAAGGTTTTAGAATTTAATAGTGGTTCATCAATGACGTTATATCCATTTGATGTCTTTGAGGTTGCTTGGGTAGTGGATAATTTTATGAAAACTGGTCTACCCGTTGAAAACCATTATTTAGCAAAAATTGAAGATTTGTCCTCCTCATGGACAGAACGCGGAATTTCAATGTCAAAATATTATGACTTTCAGGACCTTGATGACACGGCTACGGTGTTTCATTTACTTCGAGAAACCAATCATAAGGTGGACCCGCAGGTCTTAGAAATTTATGAAGATACTACACATTTTAATTGTTATCCTTCTGAACGTTCAGCATCACCTATTGTTAATATCAGGGTATTAAAAGCGATTAGAAATTTTAAAGAATATAAACGACATGATGAAGTTATAGAAAAAATTATTAATTTTTTATACACTGAGCAAAAAGAAAATAGTTATTGGTTAGACAAATGGAACATTTCGCCATATTATTGTACAAGCCAGGCAATAGAAGCACTGGGTG
>Ga0209635_10002966_pt1 | contig 13123 bp, 14 predicted proteins | sample DeeMarSWOR230_32_FD_187463 | JGI IMG/M metagenome (GOLD analysis project Ga0209635, IMG submission 187463) | Marine sediment microbial communities from White Oak River estuary, North Carolina - WOR-2-30_32 (SPAdes) (version 2) | ecosystem: Environmental > Aquatic > Marine > Intertidal zone >...
CGAGAAATCAATTTCTATTGTTGATGATAATGGCGAAGAGGAAATCCAAACTGAGATCCGAAATAGAGGGATGGGCAAAGGTAATAGCGATAGTTCTCCTAATTCGCTTCTTTGTCATTCATCCCTTCCGAATTCCTTCAGGGTCGATGCAGGATACGCTCCTCATAGGAGATTTCCTGCTCGCCAATAAGTTCATCTACGGACTCAAGATCCCCTGGACAAGCCATTGGCTATTTCGTTTGAAAGAGCCTAAGAGCGGGGATATCATCGTATTCAGGTATCCGTTCGACAGAAAGGACTTCATTAAGAGATGCATAGCGGTTGAGGGTGACATCGTGGAAATTCGTGATAAGAAAGTATACGTGAATGGTAAACACCTATTGGAGCCGTACACGAAGCACACGGATTCAAGGTCTTATCCGCCCCTCAACTACGAAGGGGACTATCAGAAAGCCTGGGAACGAGGAGATTTTCTGAGACTGCCGTATGCACGAGACAATTTCGGCCCGGTCAAGGTGCCCGAGAGCCATCTCTTCATGCTGGGAGATAATCGTGATAATTCCTCAGATTCGAGATTCTGGGGGCCTCTGGATATGAAATACCTCAAAGGAAAAGCAATGATAATATACTTCTCATATACTCCTCCGTGGTACGGCGTGTTCAAAAACATCGTGAAGAATGTGAGATGGAAGAGAATAGGCGACTTGATAAGATAATGACCCCGCAAAGATGAGGCTTGCAGCCGTCTTTGAAGGTACTTCACTGAATCAGAATTGCTGGCGTCTCGCACCACCTGAATACTCACTCGAATAATGAAAAAGAGAATGGGTTTCGACCTTCCGGTCGCTGCACTGGCACTTCTCATCGCACTGTTGCTCTGGTTCCATGTCGCCACTGAGAAAGAATACATTCGCGAGGTCGACATACCATTCACCGTAGCGAACGAACCCCAAGAGCTTGTGTTATTGACTACACCTCCCTCTACGGTTCGTGCACGAATAGGTGGAACTGGAAAGGAGCTTCTCAAGTACAGCATGGCGAGGGAACGGCGTTTCTGCACATTGGATATCTCAGGGGCGCGACGCGGTGAGGTAGTGTACTCTCTGGAAGAAGAGAACTTCGAGCTACCATCTGACCTGGATTTAGTGGAAGTACCTGACAACCTCCTGGCCTTCCGATTTGAAAGACGAGCGAAGAGATCGGTTCGAGTCAAAGCAAATACTGTAGGTTCAACGAGGGAGGGATACACTGTTCTGAAAGAAATCATTGAGCCTGAAAGGATTTCTCTGTCCGGTCCGGAGAACCTCCTCAGGAACATCGATGCAGTTGACACCGAACCCGTTGACCTAGGTAACAGGAGTAAGCCTTTTGAGACAGTCACCAGGCTCGTGCCGCCCGAGGGTGCCGGGTGGCAACTAACTCCTGGCTCAGTGCATATCGAATTCCTTGTCGAAAAAATCTTCGCTGCTACCTACGACAGTGTTTCGGTCAACTTGAGAAACAGACCAGACACAAGACCGGTGTCGGTCTCTCCCAGGTTCATCAAACTCACCCTTTCGGGCGCAGAAAGCATGATGCGAGAGCTTGATGTCATTCGGCTGGTGGTGGAGATAGATCTTGAGAATCTTCGCACCGGAGAGTATTCGCTTCCCGCACGCATTAAGCTGCCAGAGGGAGTGAGTCTCATCTCTGCAGTTCCCAAGAGATTCAACGTAGTCATACAGTGATGCAGGTCTTAGGGATAGAGACCTCCTGCGACGAAACGGCTGCTGCTGTAGTAGAAGATGGGAGAAATATTCTTTCGAACGTGATCTCTTCCCAATACATTCATTCCAAATACGGCGGAGTCGTCCCTGAATTAGCGTCGAGAGCACACATCAAGTTGATCACAATAGTAGTCGCAGAAGCACTTGAGGTTTCCAAACTCGACTCTTCCGAAATCGATGCTGTTGCGGTGACCTCTGGTCCAGGACTCATCGGTTCACTTCTCGTGGGCGTCAGCTTCGCAAAGGGTATGTCGAGGTCGCTACAGATTCCACTCATTGCAGTCAATCACCTTGAGGGCCACATCTTCTCCATCTTTCTTTCGCACCCTCGTGTCACCTGTCCATTTATCTGCCTCATAGCCTCAGGGGGACACACCGAACTTCTGGAAGTGAAAGAAAAGTTGGTGTATGAGCGAATAGGTTCCACGCAGGACGATGCCGCAGGAGAGGCTTTCGATAAGGTGGCGAAAATCCTTGGACTAGGATATCCAGGGGGTCCAGAGATAGAAGTGTTGGCTGCTACCGGTGACCCAGAATGGAAGAGATTCCCGAGACCTAAGGCGTCCAGCAACGATTTCAGCTTCAGCGGACTGAAGACTTCAGTGCTCTACTTCTTCGAAAAACTCGGCGAAAAAGAGAGGGAAGCGAATTTGGCCAACATAGCTGCTTCTTTTCAGGAGGCTGCATGTGACTCTCTCGTCCTAACAACGCTCTCCAGTGCGAAGAATAGAGACATTCATAGGATTGCCGTTGTTGGAGGGGTGTCCAAGAATCGAAGACTGAGAGAGTTACTCGTCGAGTCATTCGATGGAGAAGTATATTTCCCTTCGTCTCAACTGTGCACAGATAATGCGGCAATGATTGCAGCGTGCGGCTATGAACGGCTCAGTCGAGGGGAAGAAAGCCCACTTTCTCTCACACCCAGATCGAGAATGAACATTGCGTGAGCCAGCTTCATCAGGCTAAGGAAGCGTCAGTATTAGAGGTTCCTCTTTCCTCACCCATACAGTATGTTCGAAGTGCGCTGACAGGCTTCCATCTCTGCTCTTCACGGTCCAGCCGTCTGGCAGGGTCACAGTCTCCGGACTGCCTGCGTTCACCATCGGTTCAATTGCAAAAACCATTCCTTCTCGCAGCACCGGTCCCGTCCCTGCAGGTCCGAAATTCGGTATATTTGGGGCTTCGTGAAGTGCACTGCCTATCCCGTGTCCAGCGAGTTCCCTCACGACTGAGAATCCATGCTTCTCGACGTGGGATTGAATAGCCCATGATATGTCCGAGAGTCTGTTTCCTTCAACCGCTCTCACTATTCCCTTGTACAATGCTTCTTCCGTAACTTTGATCAGTTTTTCTGCCGCAGACGAGATATTCCCGACCGGAAACGTCTTCGCAGCATCCGAGTAGTACCCACTTTTGCTGACACCGATGTCTATGCTTACTATGTCACCACCCATCAGCACCCTCTCATCTGGTATACCGTGAACCACCCCATCGTTCACCGAGATACATACCGCACCGGGAAATCCCCGGTACCCCTTGAATGCCGGAGTTGCTCCACTCCTCAAAATGAAATCCGCAATGCGACCTTCAATGTGTTTCAGTTCTACCCCCGGCTTTATCAATTTCTCCGCTGACTGGAAAGCCCTGGCGCAGATTCTTCCGCTCTCTCTTATAAGTTCTATCTCCCTTTCAGACTTCAGAATTATCATCGCCGCACACTATTCTCTTTATCTTCTCATATACTGTATCCGGATCACCCTCTGCATCCAAGTATCTCAGTGTACCCTTCCTCTCGTAATACTCTATGAGTGGCAAAGTCTCGCCCCTGTAAACCTCGAGCCTTCTCTTCACGGTCGTTTCCCGGTCATCCTCTCTGACGATTAGACTCCTGCCACATCTATCACACACCCCAGCAATGATGGGTGGATCTGAAGTAAGATTATAGACCCTTCCACAGGAAGGGCAAATTCTTCTCTGCGCAAGTCTCGAGACTATGGTCGCTTCAGATACCTGGAAAAACAGCAGGATGCCTATCGGTGCAGTCTTTTCCAACCGTTCAGCCTGAGCAAGAGTTCTCGGAAACCCGTCGATGAGGAAATCCTCCGCCTTATCTATCTTCTCCAGAATGAGCTCCGTAATGATATCGTCGGGGACCAATCTTCCCATTCCAAGATATGCCTTCACCTTTTTCCCGAGAGAAGTGTCTTTCCTGATTGTATCTCTCAGAATGTCACCTGTTGCTATGTGGGGAATTCCAAATTCCTTGGATAATCGCTCAGCCTGAGTACCTTTTCCCGAACCTGGAGGTCCCAGGAAAGATATTCTCACTATCTTCTTCCCTTTACTCTACCTTTCCTGAGGAATCCCTCGTAATGCCTCATCAAAAGGTGGGATTCAATCTGTTGAACCGTGTCCAGTGCGACGCCCACGATTATGAGAAGGGTTGTTCCCCCAAAGAAAAATGGGATTCCCGCCTGGTTCATGAGCCACCATGGGAGAATAGCGATGAAGGCAAGGAAAATTGCGCCCGGCAGGGTGATTCGAGTGAGTATTTTATCAACGTACTCGGCGGTTTTGGCCCCCGGTCGTATCCCCGGAATGAATCCTCCATACTTCTTCATGTTATCAGCGAGTTCAACCGGGTTAAAGACGATGGCCGTGTAGAAGTAGGCAAAGAAAATTATGAGTCCGGAATATAAGGCACTGTACAGCCACGCGCCAGGCTGCAGGTAGGAGGTGATTTGCGCCACAAAACCTGCTTTGAAAAACGTGGCCAGCGTGCTCGGGAACATCATGATCGCCTGGGCGAATATAATGGGGATTACTCCCGCAGTATTGATTCTCAGGGGGAGATGCGTACTGTGTCCTCCATACATTCTTCTCCCAATTATCCTCTTCGCATATTGAACAGGAATCCTCCGCTGCCCTTGAGTCATCATGACGACGGCGGCGGTCACCGCGAGCATTAGACCTACAACAAAGACCATAGTAATGGGCCCAAGAGCTCCCGCCCTTATGAGTCGTATCGTGTTGGCCAAATCTCTCGGGATTTGATCGAGACAGCCAACGAATATGATGAGTGAAATACCGTTGCCTATACCCCTCTCGGTAATCTGTTCCCCTAGCCACATCACGAATATGGTGCCGGAAATGAGAGTGAGCATGGTCAGAAGCCTGAACCCGAATCCCGGATGGGGAACGACTGGAACTATGACATCACCCATCCTCGCCGTCAGCCCCTCAAGCCAGATAGATATTCCGAATGATTGAATGGCCGCGATGAACACGGTTCCGTATCGCGTGTACTGGGTTATCTTCCTTCTTCCCTCCTCGCCCTCCTTATGAAGTCTCTCGAGCTGAGGAATGACCGCTGTGAGAAGTTGCATGATGATCGAGGCAGATATGTAAGGCATTATACCAAGTGCAAATATAGTGGCTCTGCTAAGTGCTCCTCCTACGAACACATCGTAGAGCCCAAATACGGTCATTCTGGCCTGCTCAAAGTAGCTGCCGAGCGCCTTTGCATCGATTCCGGCGGATGGAATGTGTGCACCGACTCTGTACACGGCCAAAAGTGCAAGACTGAACAGAATCCTGTTTCTCAGCTCAGGAATTTTGGCGATGTTCTGGAAGGTTTTAATCACCGACAATCACCTCGCCACCGCATTTCACAATCTTTTCTTTTGCGGAGCGAGAGAAGGCGTCCGCTTTGACTTTGAGAGGAGACTTCAATTTGCCCTTTCCCAGCACTTTCACTCTATCCTGAAGATGTTTGATCAGTCCTTTCTCTTTTAGCATCTTCTTATCTACTACCATGCCGGCCTCGAACCTATTGAGACTTTCGAGGTTGACCACGACATACTCAACCTTCTCAAGAGGCCTGAAGCCTCGCTTTGGCAACCTTCTGTGGAGAGGCATCTGCCCACCCTCGAATCCAGGACGTACTCCACTTCCAGAGCGGGATTTTTGCCCCTTTGTTCCTCTCGTAGCTGTCTTTCCATGGCCTGAGCCTATGCCGCAGCCGATTCTCTTCCTCTTTTTGACGGATCCTTTGGCAGGCCTTAACGAGTCCAGACGCATACTCAGTCTCTCAGCATTTCCTCTGGGTCTTTCCCTCTGATTCTTGCCACTTCTTCAGGTCTTTTCAGGTGAAGAAGTCCATTCATTGTGGCTTTCGCAAGATTCGACGGAGTATTTGACCTGAGAGACTTCGTGAGAATGTCTGTGACGCCTCCGAGCTCGAGTATGGATCTTACTGTATTACAGGCAATTACACCCGTACCGGGAGCTGCCGGACGTAACAGCACTGCGGATGCTCCGCATTTCCCTATGATTAGATGAGGTATGGTCCCGTTGATCACAGGTATCCTCACTATGTTCTTGCGCGCGTCCTCTGTCGCTTTTCGAATGCCCTCGATGACCTCGTTGCCTTTTCCATGTCCAAGTCCAACGTGAGTGCGTCCATCGCCCACCGCACATATGGCTGAGAACCGAAATCTTCTGCCACCTTTTACCACCTTCGAAACCCTGTTGATGAAGATCACTCTTTCCTGCAATTCCAATGCTGACAAGTCTATCTTTCCCACATCTCCTCCTAAAAGCTCAATCCACCTTCTCTCGCCCCTTCTGCAAGGCTCTTCACCCGGCCATGAAACCTGTACCCAGCTCTATCAAAGACAACCTCTTTGATCCGCTTCTTCTTCGCTCTGTTTGCCAGAATGAGACCTACGACTCTGCTTCTTTCACACTTTTTCATAGAGCCATTGAGCTTCTCTTTCACGTCTTTGTGCAGCGTCGACACCGTGAGAAGCGTGTTGGCAGTTGTATCATCTACCAGTTGTGCATACATATGTTTGAGGCTTCTATACACGCACAATCGAGGTCTCTCGCGAGTACCAAAAACCCTTTTTCTCACTCTACGATGCCTCTTGAATCTGCCGTCTACTTTATTCTTATCCACCATAATCAGGCTGCAGTTTTGCCGGCCTTTTTCCTCACCCACTCGCCCTCATAGCGAATTCCTTTCCCCTTGTAGGGTTCGGCCTTTTTTATCGCTCTTATCCGTGCAGCAGTCTGGCCAACCAGCTCCTTGTCTATTCCCTTCACGATGATCCTATTGGGGGCAGGCACCTGGAATTGGATGCCTTCAGGAGGAGTCACGATCACAGGGTGAGAGAATCCAATCTGCAGCATGAGTGCTTTCTCTTTGAGCTGAGCCCTGTAGCCCGTACCCCTTATCTCCAGCATCTTCTGAAATCCACTGGTAACCCCGCCGACCATATTGGCAATCAACGTCCTGCTCAGACCGTGCAGAGAACGGTGGAATTTGCTGTTAGAAGCCCTCTGTACGAGAATCTGTTTGTCCTCCTGCTTTATCTTCATACTTGGCTGGAAAACACGTTTAAGGGAGCCTAAGGGTCCTTTCACCTCAACCACATTGTCATGGATCTCCACGGACACCCCGTCCGGGATACTTATCGGCATTCTTCCAATTCTTGACATACAAATCCCAATTTCAGTGGAAAAGAAGATAATAAAACGCTCGAAAAATGTCAAGGACAGGGAGTTGCGTTGCTTCTCTATTGAATCTCCTCACTCCATGGATCGGAGGAGACGACCAGAACCGAACCGAACACGACACCACTCGTTAAACGTCACGTCCGAATGATAATCCACGCTATGGGAGAACTGCTTCCCTCAATCTCCCGGGCAGCGCTCCGGGTAGGTAATCGTTGCTGCACAAGAAGGCGAGACAGCACCAGTGAAGCTGAAGCCACTACCCCTGCTCTTCCAGGAGTACGTTGGGTATTCGCAATTCCCCCGTACCCCTATCCTTGTGTGAGGAAGCGTGGTCTTCTCAACGACTTTCAGTCCTCTTCGATTTATCTCGTCCCATCAGTTCTTCAATCTTCTTCTCTTCCCACTCTTCTCCGAAGATTCTCTGCGAGCCAAAGACGGTGAATCCGTGAATGAGCAAACCTATTCCCCAGCCGATTAGAGGCCAGTAGAACCACAATCCATGTGGTGATGTGACAATGTTGATGAGAAACAGCCCGATATTCACGGCTACATAGACAAGAAGATGAATGTAGAACGACTTCAATTCCTCGACTTTCTCTTTGGCTCTTCTGTATCTTTCATCCTCATCCATGAGACCCTCCTATTGCCTCATCAGCGCCAAATGGCATCTATTCAGTTCAGCGGAGTCAATGTCCATTCCCGTCCGACCTAGTACGAGATGAGTGCCCACTCTACATATGAAAGACCGCAGCCGCTCAAGACGATTGGAACTCACGGTCGCCGACCAGTTCCTCGCCTCGAATAAACACTCACGGATATTACCGCGTGCTTTGGACCAATACCCAGCAGCAATTCCGACCAACAAATCTGGAGCGGGAGACGGGATTCGGACCCGCGACTCCCACCTTGGCAAGGTGGTGCTCTACCCCTGAGCTACTCCCGCCTGTCTCTCTAATATGAAAATTGTGCTTCTATTGTCAAGAGAAGCAGTTGACACGCCACGGTCTCTTTTATAGTATAAAATTATGGAGGTACGCTATGATGTCCAAAGATAAGAAGACTCAGATAATAAACAAATTCAAGACTCACGAGACGGATTCTGGTTCTCCAGAGGTGCAGATTGCACTTCTCACTGAGAAAATCCAGCAACTCACCGAACACCTCAAGCTTCATAATAAGGACCATCACTCCAGGAGAGGTTTGATCAAGATGGTAGGGCAGCGGCGTAGACATCTCAATTACCTGAAACGTGTCGATTTTGAGAGATATAAGGAGCTGTGCGGAAAGCTCGATCTGAAGAGATGATCCTCACAACCGAAATCGCCGGAAGAACTCTCTCCATTGAAACTCAGAAATATGCGAAACAAGCCAGCGGTGCAGTGATTATTCGATACGGGGATACGGCTGTCCTCGTAACTGAAGTCATTTCGAATCAGCCATTAGACAGGGATTTTCTCCCATTGGTGGTTGAGTACAGAGAGCAGTCCTACGCTGCGGGAAGGATACCCGGAGGATTCTTCAAGAGAGAGGGTAGGCCATCCGACAAAGAGATACTATCTGCCAGATTCATCGACAGGGCCGTGAGGCCTCTGTTCCCTGAGCAGCTGAAGAATGAGATTCAGATTATCGCAATAGTCCTCTCCTTCGACCAGGAAAACGATGGTGATGTCCTCGCACTCGTCGGAGCGAGCTGTGCAATAGCCATGTCTGAGACTCCTTTCCTCGGTCCCATTGGCTGCGTAAGAGTCGGACGTGTAGCCGAAAGATACATAATCAATCCGACGATCAAAGAACTTGAGGAGAGTTCCATGGATCTGGTCCTCGCGGGTACTAAGTACGGAATCACGATGATGGAAGCAGGGATGAAAGAGGTGAGCGAGGAAGACGTGCTGAGCGCAATCCGATTGGCCCAACCTGAGATAGAGAAGATCATTGGGTTACAGGAAGAGGTCTGTAGACAGATGGGAAAGCCAGCAGTCCAGTTTGAATTGCCTGAACCTGATGAGAAGTTCGAGGAACTGATCAAATCGATTGCGGCCGAGGAAATCTCGAGTGCCAATCAGATCCCAGACAAGAAAGAGCGCGCAGTTGCTTTTGACAGAATACGCGAGGCCGTTGCCGGTCAACTCGGCGAAAAGTGGGAGGAGAGAGAGGCAGAAGTCAGGAGTATTCTGGAGAAGCTCAGCAAAGCTGACATGAGACAGCGCATAGTTTTGGAGAACAGAAGGGTGGATGAGAGAGGATCCGATGACATCAGGTCGATATCGTGCGAAGTCTCTGTTCTCCCAAGAACCCACGGCTCAGCGCTTTTCACAAGAGGCGAGACCCAGAGTCTGGTGGTCACTACCTTAGGCACAACCACTGATGAACAGATTGTAGACGCACTTGAAGGCGAAACGACGAAGAGCTTCATGCTCCACTACAATTTTCTCCCCTTCTCCGTTGGAGAAGTCAGGATGCTCAGGGGCCCTGGCAGGAGAGAAATCGGTCATGGCTACCTCTCCGAGAAAGCTCTCGAATCACTTATTCCGTCAAAAGACGCGTTTCCATACACGATAAGAGTCGTTTCCGACATTCTCGGATCGAATGGTTCCTCTTCGATGGCAACTGTGTGCGGAGCGTCACTCTCCCTGATGGACGCGGGAATCCCGACAAAGGCGCCTGTCGCCGGCCTCTCTATTGGACTCATAAGGGAGGGAGACTCTGAAGTGTTGCTCTCCGACATAATCGGCATGGAGGACCACTTTGGAGATATGGATTTCAAAGTGGCGGGTACAAGGAGTGGAATAACCGCCATTCAGTTGGATACGAAGACCCACGGGATAGAAATAGGCACCTTGGAGAGAGCTTTAGAGAAGGCGAAGAAGGGAAGATACTTCATTCTCGACATCATGGACCGCACTCTTTCGAAACCGAGAGAAAAGATATCCGACTACGCACCGAAGGTTATGACGATACCGGTGCCGAGAGACAAGATCGGAGAGGTGATAGGTCCGGGAGGAAGAGTCATTCGAGGCATCGTTGAGAAAACAGGTGCGAAGATCGACATTGATGATTCAACCGGAAAGATAACTATTTGTGCACCGGATTACGCGTCCGGGGAGAAAGCCGCAAAGATCATCGAGACGATCATACAGGAAGTTGAGGTTGGAAGAGTATACGTGGGAAAGGTCAAGAAAATACTGAGTTTTGGCGCAATAGTCGAAATCCTTCCGAAGAAGGAAGGAATGATTCACATATCCGAGATCGCTCCCCACCGCATAAAAGACATCAGGGAAGTACTTAAAGAAGGTGATGAGGTTGCCGTGAAGGTCAAAAACATAGACGAACGCGGCAAGATCCAACTTTCTCGAAAAGCAGCCCTCGGGGGGGGAACGCACGCTGCTCGCAGGAAGAGGTGATGGAATATTCCCGAAACGTACTGCCGGGCGGGGTGAGAGTCGTCACGGAGAGGATGAGCCACGTCAGGTCTGTCGCTCTCGGAGTATGGATCGGGTCTGGCTCAAGGGATGAGAAAGAGGGTATCAACGGAATATCTCATCTCATTGAGCACATGCTTTTCAAAGGTACAAAAACCCGTTCGGCAAGGGCAATCGCACTGAGTCTTGAGGCGCTTGGCGGTTCTCTTGATGGATTCACAAGCAAAGAACTAACCTGTTATCACGCCCGCTTTCTGGACGAACACCTTGAAACGGCCTGTGATGTCTTATTAGACCTTCTCAGCAATCCTTTGCTGGCCGAAAGCGCACTCAAGAAGGAAAAGGGTGTAATTGCAGAGGAGATAAAGAGTTATCGTGACACTCCCGAAGATGTTGTTTTTGACCTTCTCTTTAGGGCTATGTTCCCGGACCATCCTCTTTCGCTTAATGTCCTCGGCAAAGAGGATGACGTAGCAAGAATTACCAGAAAGGAACTGATCGAATATATGGATGAGAATTACACTCAGAAAGAAACCGTTGTTGCAGCCGCTGGAAACGTAGACCATGAAGAGCTAACAACCTTGTTGAGGGACGGGTTCCATTTCAGAAATACGAGAGAGAGGATTAATACTTCTCCCAATGATATCGAGTCTTTCATCTCGGAAGAGAAGTCTCGTATTTCGCAGGCTCATATCGCAATGGGCTCAAGGATTTTCCCCTACAAAGATAGAAGAAGATATCCACTCCTTGTCCTCAACCAGATAGTAGGAAGTGCGATGAGTTCAAGACTTTTCCAGAGGTTGAGGGAGAGGGAGGGATTGGTCTACACAATAAGCTCTTTTGCCGAGTTGTTTTCTGACACCGGCATCTTCGGCATATACTTCGCTGTTGACCCAAAGAATGCCCGTCGGGCGATGGACAGTGTGAGAGACGAAATCTCCAAGCTGCAGCGGGGATTTTCCGAGACCGAAATGGCTGATGCGAAATCCAGCCTTAAGGGGTCAATCGTTATAAGCCTCGAGAGTACGACTTCTAGGATGATGCGTCTTGCACGAGGAGAACTCTACTTGAATGAATATGTGCCCCTGGATGAGACTCTGGCAGAGATAGATAAGGTTGACTCAGCAGCTGTCCGGGACATTGTGGCTGACCTTTTCAACGAGGGCAACTTGAGCGTTGCCGTGGTCAGTCCTACATCACTTTCACTTCAGTGAAGATTGCGTGTGTTATCCCCGTGTTCAACGAAGCGGAGACCCTCGTCAACCTTCTCCCGAGGCTCAACTCCTTTCTGAAGAAGGAAGACGTGCTCATCATCGATGATGGTTCCGAAGATGCAAGCCTCCTAATGGCCTCCAGATATGGATTCAGAACCATCAGAAATTCGAAGAATCTGGGCAAGGGGAAATCGCTGCAAATCGGTTTCTTCTGGGCTTTGCAACGAGGATATGATGCAGTGCTTACTATGGATGCCGATTGCCAGCACGACCCAAAGTTCATCCCTCAGATGGTGGAGGTCATCTCCAAGAACAGGGCAGATATGGTGATTGGTACACGACCTTTCTCTTCTGAGAAAATGCCCTTTCAAAGAATCGCGTCGAACAAAGTCACATCTTTGGTCGTATCGATCCTTGGAAAGCATAGGGTTCACGACTCGCAGTCTGGTTTTCGAATCACAAGTGCTCGCGTCCTGAAGAGTATCACTCTGAAGACAGGGAGGTTCGAAACGGAGTCGGAACTTCTAATAAAGGCTTTGAGAAGAGGATGGAGGGTCCACGAAATCCCAATCGACACCTTGTACGGAGCGGAGGAAAGCAGGATAGCCGGCGTATCCGACACCCTCAGGTTTCTCTCTCTCGCCATCAGGAGTGTTCTGGGGATGTCGAATTGATACGCTAACGGAAGTCTGAGACCTTCTTTTTCAATCGGTCCACGATGCGAGAACTCACCAGAAAAATCGCCTCATCACCCTCATGCATAACAGGATAATGCATATCCTTCATCTCGCCTATACGTATGCTCTCACGCCTATCACCCGTAAGTCTGACCTCAAGTGTGACTTCTGGTTTACACTCTCCTTCATACAGAAAGCCGTCAGCCCGGAAGTTCTCAAGAGCGGCCAGAACTGGCAGAATCTTACTCGAGTCGATATCAGCTCCATTCAGTCTCCATTCTCCATCTTCCTTCGACAGACTGAACCTCTCCGTCGCGTAGGAGTAGTCTATACCCTCCACAGCGTCTCTCGGTATTGAGAGTATGGACTTGTCCCTCCAGTGGTCTAAACCTCTCGCGAAACTGTGTCGTGAGAAACCTTTCACAAGATAGACCGCATCCTCGCCGCTCAGCCGGAGATAGCCCTCGCCAAATCCTGCCGCCTTCCCCGCCACGAACGAAACCTCACCACTGGAGCTCTGCACGAAG
>Ga0209635_10002967_pt1 | contig 13121 bp, 20 predicted proteins | sample DeeMarSWOR230_32_FD_187463 | JGI IMG/M metagenome (GOLD analysis project Ga0209635, IMG submission 187463) | Marine sediment microbial communities from White Oak River estuary, North Carolina - WOR-2-30_32 (SPAdes) (version 2) | ecosystem: Environmental > Aquatic > Marine > Intertidal zone >...
CGTAGATGTTGCAGAGATCGTGAAGAATCGTTTCCTTCAAGATGTCAAAGTAAATGAGATTGAAATCGGAACTGAAGAAAGAGAAGTTGAAGAAGGAAACAAAATCAACGTTTCCACGGTTGATATAAAATTGCTCAAGTAAACCTCTTCCTTTTTTTATTTTTTTTAAATTTCACCATATACTCCATAGGGTGTGTTGTTATTTCATCCAACAAAAAGGTGTTTTTCAATGGTTAAGAGAAAGTTTATTTACGAAAATAAGAATATGGAAAAGGTCATTCAGGATGTATTGAGAGAAGAGATTCTTGGGATGGATAAGATGAAACATAAAATTATTATCAGGACCAGAATCGGTGTCATACGAATAATTCCAGAGATGAACAGGCTTAGCCTCTGGTCAAAAACAGATCTGGAAAAACTCGTGGATAAGTTGAAAGGATTGGGCATGAAAGAGATAGAGCATGAAGGACCAAAAGGTATAAAGTTCAAATAATTGAATGATTAAAATGGTAAAGAGAAAGACAATCCAATATGTCACAAAAGATGAGTTTGAAGAGTTAAAATTAAAACATCCTAAAACCGTTGTTTCAAAGAGAAAAAATGGGTCTGAAAGAATGTTCTTAGGAAATAGAGTCTTTGTCGTTAGTTAAATCACTATTATAGATGATACATCTGTCTTTTTTCTAACATCGTCTGTAGTTGGTATAATAACTCCAAAATTCAAAATATCACCAAACAACAGGTCTGAATTGATAATGGTTAAAGAACAAGAAAAATGTAAATTCTGTGGGAAAAGTCGTTTTACTCAGTCTACAGAGCAGAAAGGTAATGTGTGGGTTTCTAAAACGATTTGTGAATTCTGTGGGAGAGTAGTAAAGATTCATACTCTTAAGGACGAAGAATGCTGAAAGAGAATAGCCCGAGTCATATAAATCTTTGTTAAAAAAAACATAAATATGATTTGAGATTGGAGAAAAAAGAATGACAAATTTTAACATTAAGATTGAGAACATCGTTGCTTCAGCCGCTTTTAATGTTAGATTACCTTTGGAAGAAATGGTCAAACGTCTGGAAGGAACTGAATACGAACCACAACAATTCCCTGGCCTGGTTTACCGCGTAAAGGATCCTAAAGCAGCTATGCTGATTTTTTCATCTGGGAAGGTTGTGTGTACTGGGGCAAGGAGTATCGCAGATGTTAGGAAAGCTGTGGCAAAAGTTGCAAAGATGATAAAGTCACTAAAGTTAGATGTTCCAAAAAAATACAATATACAGGTAGAAAACATCGTTGCATCAGCACAAATTCCAGCAAGATTGAATTTGGATAAAATCGCGTTTGGATCGGAAAATTCCGAGTACAGCCCGGATCGATTCCCTGGCCTGGTTTTTAGGATAAAAAACCCTAATGCTACATTATTATTGTTTGGTTCAGGCAAAGTTATCTGTACCGGTATAAGGAAGATTGAAGATGCAGAATATGCTATGGATTTTGTATTCAAAAAATTAAAGAGTATAGATGCACTTAAGAAAAACTCAGGCAAATAACCCGAATGAGATAGATTTTTGTTCTTAGAAGAGAAAGATTAAGTATGGGAGTAGCACGAAGAAAAAAACATAAGAAAAAAAGAAAAGGGAAAAAGTAACCAAATCAAATCAAAAGTTTAATGGACCCGAACCCATTTGGGTATAAATCTCTTCAGGCCCACTAAACTCATTTTTTAGGTTTTTTTCGTATAAACTCAATTCTATCGACTATTAATTCCCCGACCGCAGCGAAAGGAATAGCAACTAAGATTATTATGGAAATCATTCTCCATGTTATTTGTGCTCCAGTGACGAGAGTTACCGCGATCAAATCTTCTACTACACCCATAACAACCCCAAATATCAAGAATTCTATGAACACTTCTAAACGTTTTCCCATAATTATTTTTAAAATTCAGTATTTAAAATTTCTAACATTTGAAAAAAAGCCAGTTTTTTTCTTGTCCTTTAAATTTAATCAAACAGTATCGTCCTTTCAATTTCTTTCCTTTAACGTGAAATACAATTTTATTATCTTTCCTACTCTCAATTTCATAAGTTCCTCTATCCCAAATTTTAACTTTTCCCGCCCCATACTGACCCTCTGGTATCACTCCTTCAAAATCAGCATAATCAACAGGATGGTCTTCTGTTTGTACTGCTAATCTCTTAATGCCTTTTTTGGTTGGAGGATTTTTAGGAATGGCCCAACTCTTCAATACACCATCCATTTCCAGTCTCAAGTCAAAATGAAGATGTGAAGCATCATGCCTCTGAATTACGTAGATATTATTTTTGCCTAATTTTACTTTTGCTTCTGGTTCTTTGGTTTTTTTGAAATTTCTCTTTTTTTTATATTCTTCGAGAGACATAGTTTATCAAACCACTGTTATGATTAGTAACGCAAGACCAACAATCAAACAGTAATAAGAGAACAAGTAAAATTTTTCTTTCTTTAACATCCTGAATAGGACTTTTAGAGATAGATAACCCACTATTGCTGCTATTGCCGTTCCCGTGACATATGGCACGAAATCTATTCTCGTGTTGTTAATGATTAGATTACTTAATTCCCAAAGGTTTGCGGATAATACAGCAGGTATGGAAAGGAGGAATGAAAACTTGAATACCAATTCCTTTTTTACATCTCTGAATAAACCGGTTGATATGGTCAACCCACTCCTTGATATGCCTGGAACCAAAGCAAAGGCCTGAGCAAAGCCTATTAACAAAGAATCGAATAAGGTTAGATTTTTTCTACCTTTTGTATGTTTAGTCAAAAATAAAATGATTCCTGTAATAATCAGAGCGATAGAGACAATGAATATGTTCTTGAAAAGAATTTCAATCAAATCATAGAATATTATACCTGCAAAAAATACTGGTATGCTACCGATTACTATCGATGGTATCAATTCTCCTGATTGGGATTTGAAATCAAGTTTTACTAAACTCTTGAGAATTTTTACGATATCTTTCCAAAAAAATGCAAACACAGCTAATAATGTCCCGAAATGGAGCATCACATCAAAGAGTAAAGGAACATCTATTCCCAGCAACTCTTGTGCAATGACTAAATGTCCTGAGCTTGAAATGGGCAACCATTCAGTCAAACCTTGAATCAATCCTAGAAGTATGGCCTCAAGTATCATACTTATTTTTTAGATTTCAATTCTTTAATATTGTTTAAACGTTAACTTTAATTAAAAGGGAGATAAAATTAAATTGATTAAATGACAAGACTCATCATTCTAACTTCTGGTAAGGGTGGAGTAGGGAAAACTACTCTTTCTTCTAACTTAGCCGCGGCATTAACTGATTTTGGTGAAAAAGTAATCGTGATGGATGCTAATTTGACGACTCCTAACCTTGGATTACATCTAGGCATGCACTTAACCCCGAATACGCTGCACAGTGTACTCAAAGGAGAGAGTAGACTGAAAGATGCTATCTATCCTCATCCCTATGGTTTCAAAGTAATTCCTGCCAGTTTAGGTTTGAATGACCTTAGAGGTGTTGATGTCGGTCGATTACCAGAAATAAGTTTGAACTTGATTGGTAAGGCAGATTATGTTATCCTAGACTGTGCGGCGGGATTAGGTCGAGAAGCAATATCGGCTCTATCAGCCTCTGATGAAGCTATCATAGTCACTAATCCTGACTTACCTTCAGTTACAGACGCGTTAAAAATATTGAATATCGCCAAAGAAACGAATGTGAAAATCATAGGAGTAGTGATTAACAGAGTGAAAGGAAATCCATCAGAATTAACAAGAAATGAAGTGAGAAGTCTGTTGAAAATCCCGGTAATCGCTGAAATTCCAGAAGATTCAAACATCGCTTTGAGCATTGCTGTCAAAAAACCATTGATTAAGTTTTCTCCCCGTTCCCCTGCTGCTGTCGAGATTAAAAGACTGGCTGCTAGACTGAGTGGAAGAAGATATCAAGAATTAACTGAAAAAGGTCTGTTTAAAAGATTTGTCGACTGGTTAATAAGATAATTTTTTATATATTGTTATATAATTACATGCTTATGATTTACGAAGATACTGTCTACGGTTCAATCCCAATAGAAGAAAAAATCTTGATAGAATTAATGCAAACGAAAGCAATGGGAAGACTTAAAGGAATAAATCAAGCAGGTCCAGCAATTTTAATCAAGACAAATAACACATTAGCCAGTTACAGGACAACAAGGTTTGATCATTCTGTTGGTGTTTGTCTACTACTCAAAAAATTCAATGCTTCTTTGGAAGAACAGATAGCTGGTCTATTGCATGACATCTCTCATACTGTTTTCTCACACGCACTCGACTTCCTCTTCAATCGAAATACAAAACACGACTATCATGAAAAATTCCATGAAAAAAAGATACTTAATTCCGATATCCCACCCATCCTAAAAAAACACAATATTGATATTAAAAATATACTAAACATCGAAAATTTTACTTTATTAGAAAAAGAATTACCGGATTTATGTGCTGACAGAATCGATTATTTCCTGAAAGACATGACCATGTATGATGATGTCATTAGAAAAAGATGCAAAGAGATTTTAGATGCTCTGACTGTTTTTAATGGAGAATTTATCTTTAAAGAAAAAGAAATGGCAAAACTATTTGCTGAAAAATTCATAGAAGCCAATAGAAGGTTTTATTGTAACCCATATCAATCAACTTTGTTCAAACTCACATCAGACGCCATTGGATTAGCCATTCAGAAAAATATCATTGAGGAACCTGATTTATTCACGACTGATTTGGAAGTTATAAACAAACTGAATGAATCAAGAGACAAAGAAATACTCGATATGGTGGATAAAATTTCTTACTTGGATGTGATTGAAGATGAAGAAAATCATGATTATCACTTGAAATCTAAAGTGAGATGTACTGATCCTAAAGTTTTGGTCAATAACAAACCAGAAAAATTGTCAGAAATAGACGGAGATTATAAAAAAGCAATGAACGAGTTTATCACAAAAGCATCTAAAGGGTTTTTCGTAAGAATTATCAGAAAGTCATAGATGTGACAACAAAAATCTCTTTGAGTAAAACCCAACACCAATTAGTATCAACACACCCAACGCAAAACTAACTCCAGGCGATAAGTATTCTTCTGAAACTTCCCATACCGATCTCCAAATAAGGACAGTGCCAACTATTATGAGGAATAATAATATTATCGTCTTAAAAACTCCTCTCTTCGAAGGTCTTCTCATAAATAAATTATCGTTTTTTTAGTTGATATTATTTTTTCATAAATGTTTCTAGTTTACTGAACGCTTCTTCTATCATCTCAACAGGCGGTAAGATAACAGAACGGAAATGGTCTTTACCGTAAATTGGACAAAACCCTGAGCCATGTGGCAGAACAAGACCAGTATTTTCTAAAACATCTATAGAGAATTCTTTATCTGTTTTCCATCTTCCTCTTAGGTTGACCTTAGGAAATATGTAGAATGCTCCTTCTGGTTTTTGTGTTTCTATTCCATCTATTTCGTTCAATCTCTTATGAGCAAACTCAGCTCTCTCTTTTAATTTTTTGTTTGTCTCTTCTACATGATCTTGTGGACCTGAATATGCAACAGCACATGCCTTCATTATAGGTGTGCAAGCACACAATCTTTGTCTGGCCAACTGAATAATCGCATATTTTAATTTTTCTAATCTTTCAGTGGGATCATGGAAGAATATGTAACCACATCTCCATCCAGGAGACAAGTAAATTTTTGAGAAACCGTTTAAACCCACGACAGGACTATCCTTTACCAAAGAAGACAAACCAACATGTTCAGTTTTTCCAAACACCATTTTATCGTATATTTCATCAGAAACGAGTAGTATGTCATTCTCAACAGCTGTGTCTACCATTTCTTTGAGTGTGGACTTATCGTATACCGCACCAGTCGGGTTGTTCGGGTTTATTATCACTATCGCTCTAGTCTTATCAGTTATTTTTTTTCTCAAATCATCCACATCAGGATTCCATGCATTTTCTTCAACTGTTCTGTACGGAACAGCTTTGGCTCCAGCGATTCTTATGTGTTGAATATAAGGAGGATATGATGGACCTGGTAATAGGATTTCATCGCCTGGTTCGCATAATGCCTCAAAAAGAAAATGTATCCCCTCGCTTATACCTAAAGTGACCACAACATCTTTTTCAGTTAGATTTAGATTATTTTTATTCTCTTTTTTAACTATGGCGTTTATCAGATCTGGATCTCCCCGTGAAATCGAATAATATCCAGCACCTTCTTTCAATGCTTTGATCAACGCATCTTTCATGTATTGTGGGGTATCGAAATCAAACTTGTTAGGATCACCTAAATTAAAGAAATAAATCTTTTTTCCTTCTGCATGAAATTTTGGTTTCAGTTCAAGGGCCCTGGCTGCCAAGTCTCGAAGAGTTGATTCAAGGTTTCTGGCTCGAGTACTGGGCCTGATAGGATTTTGCATAAAATCTATATTGATATTGAATATTTAATATTAGTTATTCTTACTTTATCGTTTCAAAAAGTAAATCAACACAAATCTCACAAGCAGCAGCAGGCATTTCCAATTCCCAGTTTGAAATAACTTCAGGATGTATTTCCCCAAATCTTCCTAAATCCCTGTTCTTAATGACTATTTTAGCGGCTCTGCCATGAATGAAACAGGATAGCTTAGATTCTTCCAATTTGTAATCCCTTACGCCCAAATTACTCAGAACACTTTCGACCAAAGACTTCATCTCAGAGAAATTGGCTTTAGAATAACACAACATAATCCCAAGTCTTCTCATAGTTTTAGACCCAGTTTCAGAAAGAGGCGCTAACTCAATGACATCACCAATCTCAAAAATATTCTGTGGATATTCTCTGTGTCTATTCCTCCATAGAACTTCCATCAAGCTTGGAAGTAGCCAATTTCTCACGATAGAATATTCTTCTGTTTTCGGGTTAGCAGTCTCAATAAAATCTTTTTCTTCCATCCTCATCTTTTTGAATAAATTCTCTTTGTTCGTTAACATGAAAGTCACGACTTCTTGCAAACCATAACCAACCAAGAAATTTCTTATAGTCCTTGAGAAAGTTTCTAGTTCATTCTCTTCACCTATTGTCGAAATGTCTGGTATCTCTGGTTCGAACTTATCGTAGCCATAGGCTATAGCAATGTCCTCGACTAGATCCATGGCATGCATTATATCTGTCCTGTAGCATGGGATAACGACTTGTAAGTTTCCTTTGCTGACTTCTACTGCTTCAAAACCCATACTTTGCAAATACTCAATCATTTCATAGGCAGTTAGATTCAATCCAAGAAGTTTATTTACGTATGCTGGCTCAAGGTTCATCATTTTAGTTTCAAGTTTAGGAGTTTCTATTTGTCTACTAGGATACTTTATTTTGACGAGTTGAATCTTTCCTCCTCTTTCGGCTAATGCTGTTACAACAATATTCAAAACTTCGTTAATCGTTTTTTCTTCAGTTCCAGTCACGTCGATAAAAAGATTCTTTGTTTTTTCTTCGACCATCGTGTGAATCGAGTTAATTATCGGTGGCATTGCCATGACTTTATTATCAGCACTCATTAGCATAGGATACTTATCAAACTTCTTTAGTATCCATCCATAATCCTTTCCTTTTGAAGTATGTCTCAAGATGTCATCAAGTTTCATTTCTTTTTGTTCTCCTAAGGGAGTGAACTTGAAAGAAGTATCTTTGGTCGTGTATAAAAGTGGGAATTTAACTTTGTCCAAGTCATGAACACCGATTGCAGCCTTTCTTCTTTTCCTGGCATGTGTTATGTGTAATTTTTCTTGAATCTGCATCAAAGATTTTATGAACTCGTCTGTCATCTTTATCCCAGTAACAGCAGCGCAAACGATGTAAGGTCTCACTGTCTTTGTTGAAGAGTCCACTCTAACCATATATAGAGATTTTTCAGCCTTGTATGTCCTCAAACCGGTTTTAATGTTCATGAATGATGAGAATGCTCTTGCCAAACCTTCTACAGAAAGCATATCAGATCTATTTGGGTTAACTTCGACTGAGAATTCATCTTTTTCTTTTCCTTCCCAGGCTACGCCAAGCATTGGTAATCTATCTTCAATTTCTTTCATGTCTAAATCTTTGCCCAATAGTTTACAGAAATCGTTTTTGTCAACAGTTATAACAGGCATTATTCACACTCTTATTGACTATTTATCATCTTTCTAAATAAATCTTATAAATTGCTTAATTTTTATAAAGTTCTCCATCAAAATAATTTTTCAGTATTTTCACACATGTAGAGAATATAGGATCCGGTAATTCATCTAGAGCAAACCATTTCCATTCGACTATTTCATCTGGTTCCATGACCTTGGGCTCTCCCTCAAATTTTTCGCAAAGAAAACTAATCGTCACAAAATGCGCATCTTCCACTTTATCATTCGTTACACTTACGAGTCTCAATTTTTCTTTGTTTATCTTAACTCCTGTTTCTTCAAGAACTTCTCTGTATGCGGCATCCTCGAAACTTTCCCCGAAATGTAATTTACCGCCAGGCATCGTCCATGTCCCCTCACCATGTAATAAGCTACTAGCTTTCTCAGGATCATCGTGTCTTTTTCCGAGTAAAACTTTATTATCTTTCAGAATCATTATTCCTATTCCTGCACCGACCTCCAGTTTTTCTTTCATTTCAATCATCTATTTAATTAAATCCAAATTACCATTTAAAATAGTTGGGTTAACAGTCTCAAGCTCGTCCAGTATATAATTAAACATCTCATCTATAGGAATCGGGTTCAAGAAGAATATTTTTTTCTTGTAATAGAAAGCGAACATAATTTCTGCGAAGGTATTACCCCCAATGTAATTCTTTATCCCGTTCTTCTCTTGATTAACGACGAGTATTGCATCACTTTTCAGGATTTTATCGAAATGTTCTCTCACGAGCTTTGGCTTATAATCATTGAGATATTTGTTCTTATTGGCTCTTCTAGTCATTACTTCTTCGAATGATAAATTTGCCCAGGAGGTATAATAAACTTTGTGTCCCATTCTGGTTAATCGTTGCTTTATTTTTTTAATTTGATCGAAGAAGATTGTGCTTCCGCACAGAGTTATTATCATTTAATCACTATTATTAAATTCAATTATAGTTTTAAAAATTTAGGTAAATCAGATACAGAAGGTATAATGTCTTTAACTCCGTTATCTCTAAATTCTTTTTCTTTTATAACCCCTGTCAGAACAGCAATAAATCCCAGGTTCGCATCCCTTGCTGATTGATAGTCTACTAAAGAATCACCAATATAAACAGCCTCTTTCGGTTCAATATTTAAGCGCTTGCAAGCATGTAATAGAGGTTCGGGATGGGGTTTATGATTCTTTGTGTCATCTGCAGATACGATAGCGTTAAATAGTTCTAAATCAAACCCAGCTTTTTTCAATGGCTCAAAAGTATAGGATTCTGGCCTGGCTGAGACAATAGCCAGTTTAAAACCCATATTTTTTAACTTTTTGGTTGTTTCTATCGCATTATCGATAGGAGGGGTGACCACATTTTCAGTCTTTCCAATTCCTCTATAAGTTTTTCTAAACAATCTCGTATCAATACCGGGCCATAGAGTTAGAATTATAGTGTCCCATTCTTTGCCGAATAGTCTTAAAATCTCGGGTATTGTTGGAATCCTCAGGCCTAGTTCTTTCGCTGTTTTTAGATAAATCCCAGCTAGGATTTCATTACTATCTAAAAGAACTCCGTCTATATCAAAAATTATTGCTTTTATCATAACTATCCTTCAATTCTCTGAATCTTTCTAATACACTGTTTTTGTCTTTTATATTCTTAGTTCCAAAATCTTCGATAACAAAAGAAGCCGCAGCTGATGCAAATAGACCAGATTCCAGAGCATTCTTGGTTTCAAGATAACGGATCGCAAAACTCGAAAACCAAACGTCCCCTGCTCCCGTTTTATCGACAACAGTGGTTAGGTAAGGAGGTATTCTGTAACTTTCTTCCTCCATAACTATTGAGCCCTTTTCCGCTCGAGTTAATGCAATTACTTTTGGGCCAAATCCTCTGAGCTCTTCACAAATATCATCATAATTTGTTTTTTCAGAAACAAAACTACTCTCCAGTCTATTAACTTTAACCAAGTCAACGTATTTTAAAAATTCAGCTCTTTCCTCCCAAAACTTCATAATGATTCTTTCATTGTACAAAGATCTGATAAACCCCTGAACGTCTAACAAGACTAATTCTGCATTTTTTCTGGCTTCCTTGATACAGTTCAGGGTAATTTCGTTATAAACAGGACCTATATAAATGACATCCATTTTCCCCAAATATTTGAAATCTATTTTTCCTGCATCACTCTTCAAAAATTGTTCTCTTACACCTTTTGTATAATCATTTACAAAATGGGAAATATTTTCACTCTCTTCCAGTTCAACTTTTATTCCCTGTCTCTCTAGGTTTCTTATCCATTCGTTAAGTTCGTAGTTCCCTCTACTAAGAACATAAGTATTACAGCCCAGTCTATTAGCAGTAATAGCGGCATAACTAGCAGTACCGCCAAAAGTATCTACTTCCTCTTCGTTTGTCCTTATAGTATCTTTAGTAATGTTTCCGATTACTAAGAATTTCATTTCTAAACTTCTCTTTTTTGCAAATTTATAATTTTTGCTTGGGATTATTGCTTCCTAAACCAATACAAAACGAGTATTAACGGGATCAGTAGAAGTATAATTCCCCACCAGTTTGATTGACTGTATCCAAAAACTGTGTGACCAGTCGGCAATCTTTTTGTTGATATCATGCCCAGACCGAATATAACTGATAGAGTAAGAATAATTGTCAACACAGCTCTAAGCGGCTGTTTAGGTCCTGAATAAACTATTACTTTTTGATGTTTGAATTCTTTTTTCAGTTCTTCTATCAAACCCTTTTTTTCCATGAATTTTATTTAGTTTTCTAGTTAAAAATCTTTTTTTTCAAATATTTTGCCAATTTCTCTCATATAAAAGCATTTAAAATTATACTCGATATGTTGATGTAATGATAGAGGTCAGATTTCACGGCAGAGGTGGGCAGGGAGTGGTTACGAGTGCGAATATACTCGCAATCGCAGCCTTCAAAGAGGGTAAATACTGTCAAGCCTTCCCATTCTTTGGTACTGAGAGGAGGGGTGCACCTGTCGTCTCATTTGCTAGGATTGACGATGAATTCATTAAGACTAGAGAGCAGATTTACAATCCAGACTATGTTATTGTCTTGGATTCAACTCTCTTGGATGTTGTCGATGTCACTAAAGGACTAAAAGATAATGGGATGGTTATCATTAACACCAATAAGAAAGTGAATTTGGAGACTAATTCTCAAGTAAAAGCCGTAGATGCTACTGCTATTGCTCTAGAAGTCATCGGTAAACCATTTGTCAACACGCCGATGATAGGGGCGTTAGTTGGTGCCACAAATATCGTCAAATTGGATTCTGTTGCTGAAGTTATAAAAGAAAGATTCCCTGAAGAGATTGCACAGAAAAACATTGAAGCGGTTAAAAAAACTTATGAAAAAATTAAAGAGGGATGATATGGAACCGGGCGGAGCGATAAAAAAAGCTGGAAGTTCGAAAGAAATTAAAACTGGGTCATGGAGGACGTTTAGGCCAATAGTTACTGATAGATGTAAAGGTTGTGGTATCTGCGTTCAATTCTGTCCTGAAGGATGTATAAAAGTCGATAAAGGGAAAGTTGAGATTGATTACGATTATTGCAAAGGATGTCTGATATGCGTTAACGAATGTCCTACTAAATCGATGGAGAGTAAAAGGGAGGAAAAATAATGACAAGGCATTTCATGGAAGGTAGCAAGGTTGTTGCAGAAGCCATTTTTCTCTGTAAACCGGATGTGGTTAGTGCTTATCCTATCACACCTCAGACACATATAGTCGAAACATTGGCTCAATTGATAGCAGATGGAAGGATAAAATCTAAATTCTTGGAAGTAGAGTCAGAATTTACTGCGATATCAAGCGTGGCAGGAGCAGTTGCAGCTGGATCAAGAACTTTCACTGCTACATGCTCTCAAGGTCTGGCATTGATGCATGAAGTTTTGTTTGCAATAGCAGGGATGAGGTTACCTGTGGTTATGGTCGTTGCTAACCGAGCTTTATCCGCCCCAATAAACATTTGGAATGATCAACAAGATTCTATTTCAGAAAGAGATTCAGGATGGATTCAGTTGTATGTTGAGACTGCTCAAGAAGCTGTTGATACTGTGATTCAGGCTTACAAGATTGCTGAGGATAGGAGAGTTCTGTTACCAGTAATGGTCTGTATGGATGGTTTCATCTTAACTCATACTATCGAGCCTGTTAATGTTCCGGATGATGTGGATGTCAACAAATTCTTACCGAAGTATAAACCAACTCACGCTCTCTTGGATTCAACGATACCAATGACTCTAGGACCGTTTGCCTATCCTGAACCCTACTTCAAGTTGAGAAAAGAACTTTCCTTGGCTATAGACAATTCTAAAAAAAACATCGAAGAAATTAACGAAGAATTCGGAGAAAAATTCAAGAGAAAGTATGGCAACGGCTTAATAGAGGAATACAGGAACGATAAGAAGATAGCTATAGTTTCGATGGGATCTGTTTGCGGGACGATAAGATGTGTTATTGACTCAAGAGAAGATACTGGTTTGGTTAAGATAAGATGTTACAGGCCTTTCCCGAAACAAGATTTAGTTAATGCTTTGAAAGAAAAAGAAACCGTGATTGTTATCGAGAAAAATATTTCTCTTGGCCTTGGATCTGGTAGTGTTTTATCTGAGATAAGAGATGTTTTGTATAATTTGAAAGAAAAACCGAAAGTGGTCGGAGCTGTTGTTGGTCTAGGCGGAACTGATGTTAGAAGTAAGGATATCAACGCTTTAATCGATAAGTCCAAGACGATGGAGGATGGAGAGGTTGAGTGGTTCATATGACTGATGAATTGTTGGCATCTGGGCATAGGACTTGCGCAGGATGTGGTTCTATTCTTGCGGCAAGACAGATGTTGAAAGCGACTGGAAAGGATGTAATCATTTGTGAGCCTACTGGATGCTTGGAAGTTA
>Ga0209635_10002968_pt1 | contig 13112 bp, 13 predicted proteins | sample DeeMarSWOR230_32_FD_187463 | JGI IMG/M metagenome (GOLD analysis project Ga0209635, IMG submission 187463) | Marine sediment microbial communities from White Oak River estuary, North Carolina - WOR-2-30_32 (SPAdes) (version 2) | ecosystem: Environmental > Aquatic > Marine > Intertidal zone >...
CTTGACTGAAAACTCTGAATACGTGTTCATGTATCTGAACTACTCACATTCCAGCCACCTAATTGAAATAATGGGAACATGGATAGTCTCGGAATTCCCACCAAACATCCTTCCCCTGATAATGCTAATATCAGTTCTAGTTGCAGTGATCTTTACAATTAAACAAAGGAAAACACTACGGAAGTTAAGGATAAAATATCAGAACGCTATTGCTATATTAGCTCGATCGAAAACCTAACCTCTCCCTTTTTTTGCATGCGTAGAATTCTAGCAGCCATAGCTCTCCTGTTTGGCGTTGATTATCCAGACCCACCATATAATCCCAACATGGACCTAACAGACACGATACTTGGCCGCGTGGATGGAAAAATAGACATAAGAGACTTAGCTCTAGCAGCCAAGCACTTTGGAGAAGTTTGTACTTGACTGTGCTTTGATTGAGTAATACTTCCTAAAGATTTTATAGCAGTTCCACTAAGACTGGAAAACATGAAACTAATGCGCTTATGCGCGAGGGTTTTTCTAAAACCGAAGAAAGTAGTGGTCACAATAGGAGCAATACTGGCTTTCTGCCTAATTTGCGTAAATGTACATTGGATCTCCGGTTTACTTTCATGCACCGTCACCATTAGCAGCACTGGCACAATAGTTTTCCCAAGTAGCCTGTTCAACACCAGTTTTGAGTCTGGGGTTCCTTGCAGCGAAGTCAGTTATTGTGAGACTTCACCGCCTCCAAGCTATCCCCAAGACGAGTATGTTCATGGAGAGATTACTGGATCAAAGGAGCAAAGTCACACTGGGTTATGGAGTGCAAGATGCTATAGCGTTGATGGAGGCCCTGCTGGAAGATGTAGACTCAACTTTGTTGTCGAACCGACGAAGAGGCTTTATGCTAGGGCCTATTTCTATATTGAGACTTGGGATGGATACATTCAAGTCATGAGGTTTTGGAGCGACCATCCTGAGGATCAGCAAGCGTCTGGAGCAGGAGATTATGTTGCAATGATTACAATTAATGGTGGTTCTATCACGCTTCAATTGGGAAAGTCTGGCGTTCAATACGAAAGAATCTCAAGCAGGAGTTTTGCAACTGGCAGATGGTATTGCATAGAAATGATGCTATACATACATTCAAGCGACGGGGAGTTTCATGTTTGGGTAGATGATGAAGAAGTCACCGATCTAATGTTTAGTGGTGATACATTTACCGATTGGTGTCATTGGATAACTGAGGTCAAAGCAGGAGTTGTGTTGTACCAGCAGAACGTAGATCCGGCGATTATTTTTGTTGACGATTATGCCGTGGACACAACGAAAATAGGCGTTGTCTCCGAAGAATGAGGAGCGCTTCCTATTATTGAGAATCTGGAATTAATGACTCTGTTGCCTGCATCTATGCCTCTAGGAATCTCTCTAGTCTTTTTTTCTAATTGCTTGAACAGTTTCAGAAGATTGACTTCGATAAATTTTCTAATTGTAGTGTTTGGTCTTGTCCTACTAGGGCGTGAAGGATGCTATCAATGAGTATGTAGCCTTGATCTGTAAACAACATGCATTGACGCAAAATATCTGTTGATATGTAAGTCATCGTTGAGTATAATTTCGCTCTCAGTATCTAAAGCAAACCACTAAAATGCTGCTGCATCATCATCAAATCCTATTGGGCGTGAGTATTTTTTAGAACCCGATATTGGTTGAACACAAACTTCATTAATGATGATGGCTGTAGGTTCGCCAGATAGTGATGGATGTTCGGATTCGAGGTGCAAACGAGCATAATCTCAAGAACGTCAATGTTCAATTTGGCGATGGACTCACCGTAGTGACTGGCGTGTCTGGTTCTGGAAAGACGTCCTTAGTATTTGATACGTTGTATCATGAGGCTTATCGACGGTTTTTAGATGTTTTTTTGTATGGTCGATCTGGACAACGACTGGCTCCTGCAAAAGTAGAGGCAATCACCGGGTTGGGACCCACGATTGCTGTTGGACAGAATCTACTGAACCGCAATCCGCTCTCAACTCTGGCATCAGCATCAGGGTTGAATCCCTTCCTTCGGCTACTCTACTCGAACTATGGGATACGTCACTGTCTCAAATGTGGTAACCCTCTTAGCGTTCTGACGGAGGATGAGATTGTTGGCTGTCTCGTCTCTTTGTCGAAAAAGGAACATCTCAACCTACTTGCCCCCTTACTGCATCAAGTGAAAGGAAGCCATAAGACGTTGCTGAAGACGTTAGCCGACAAATTTGGAAAAGAGCGACTTATTGTTGACGGTAGCACTTGGGATGCCAAGCCACTTGACTCGATGGAGACGCATGACATCGATATTGAAATCGGTCTCGTTAATAACTCGATGTCTGCGAAGAAGATTCGTGAAGTTGTCCAAGGGGCCATGGCATTGGGTGCAGGAGCGATCAAAGTGCATGGCAAGAAGAACAGGGGGACATTGGCGACATCACCCATCTGCAATATTTGTGGAGCTGGATTCAGAGAGATAGAACCAACCCATTTCAACCAGTCTTGTCCGTATTGTAAGGGAAAAGGCTGTAAACAGTGTGATCAAACTGGAATGCATCCACAGGCAGCGTCCGTCCGCTGGGAAGGCATGCGACTACCTGAACTATTAGCACTCTCCGTCGGAGAAGCGCGGCAATTGTTTTCAAAGGCAGAACTGCCCTCGACAGCGAATCGGTTACGCTCTGAAATTCAGCGACGCCTTGACGCTTTAGAGCGGGTAGGGTTAGGATACATTTCATTAGATCGGTCAGCCCCCACTTTGTCTCGAGGTGAATCGCAGCGAGTTCGTCTTGCGATTTCGTTGTCCAGCCGCTTAGAAGACATGCTTCATGTTCTTGATGAGCCTACAATTGGTCAGCATCCCGCAGATGTGGCTCGATTCCTTCCTGCTTTTCGAGATCTACCAGGACCTGTGATTTATGTGGAACATGACCGAGTGGCAGCCGCAGAAGCAGACCAAGCCATCGATTTAGGTCTTGGAGCTGGAAAAGAAGGAGGAAAAGTAATCTTCACCGGAACACCAGCAGAATTGTGGAAAGCCGATACACCAACAGGACACTATTTTAGTCTCCGAAACCGTGTTACGACACCAGAACCCCGTCCTTCCCCTGATCAATTCCTCTTTGTGCGGGGAGCGTATCAACACAATCTGAAGCACATTGATGTTAAGTTGCCAATTGGCAGGCTCATCGTGATTACTGGTGTGTCGGGTTCGGGGAAGAGTACACTTGTTGAACATGTGCTGGTGCCAACACTGACAAAGAAAAAGCCAATTGGCTGCGAAAGAATCGAAGGTCCAAATATTAAACCAGTAATGGTCAACCAGAGCCCAATTGGGAAAAGTCCGCGATCGAATCCGGCAACTTACACAAAACTTTCTGATGTAATACGTGACCTTTATGCGAAGGCTACTGGCCTGTCTAAGTCTCATTTCTCCTTTAATCGCCCCGAAGGAGCGTGTCCTACCTGCAAAGGAATTGGAGCGAGGGAAATAAAGATGCGATATTTACCGTCACTTTGGATTCCCTGCGCTTATTGTGATGGTAAACGGTTTAACGAAAAAGCTCTGGCCGCAACCGTTGAATTTGGTGACCAAGAATTGTCCATTGCAGATTTTTACTCCCTCTCAATTCAAGAAATCGAAGATCTTATTGTGAAATCTCCGTGGTTGTCACCTTCTCGACGCGAAGTAGCCTATCGAATTCTTCAAGCCCTCGACGATGTCGGTCTTGGATATCTGGAGCTTGGTCAACCATCACCCACACTCTCCGGGGGCGAGGCACAACGTGTCAAGTTAACCAAATACCTAGGACGAAACAAACTGAGCAATCAATTAATTGTTCTTGATGAACCCTCGACAGGGCTTCACCCGCAGGACCTTCACGGACTGCTAAAAGTTCTGGATCGTTTGGTTCGAAGCGGCGCAACTATTGTCATTGTTGAACATAATACGGACATTATTCGAGCAGCTGATTGGATTATCGACCTGGGACCAGGAGCTGGCCCTAAAGGGGGTGAACTTCTCTATGCAGGTCCGCTAGAGGGACTCTTTGATGTAAAGAGATCAACCACTGGAGGTGCACTTAAGGATGAGAGTGCTGTTCAGCCACGAAAACCATCAACGAAAACTGAAAGCAAAGCAACACCTGTCATCTCGATTCGGAATGCGAGAGCAAATAACCTGAAGGGGGTCAATGTGGATATCCCGAAGGGAACCCTAACCGTCGTTACAGGTGTCTCCGGATCAGGGAAATCGAGTTTGATTCGAGATGTGCTCCAAACTGAAGCGCGACGACGTTACTTGGAATCACTTTCAATGTTTGAACGTCAAGGTGTTAGAGAAAGTGCAGAAGCCCCTGTTGATGCTATAACCGGGTTAGGAGTAACCTTGACCGTGACTCCACATCGCCCTCACTTATGGAGTCACGTTCCCCAATTTACTCGGCGAAATAGTGTTGGGACAATCTCTGAACTGAGTTTTCACATTGCGAATTTGCTTGCTTCACTTGGTGAACGCCAATGTCTAAAATGCGGAGCGAAAATGAAACGGGAAAAAATGTGGATTTGTCCAAAATGCAATGCTACGGCGCCAATAGCTAAGGCTCGACATTTCTCAGGAGCACACTTTGCTAGTTCATGCGATAAATGCAGTGGGCTTGGTTTGCTTCAAGCTCCACAACCCGATAAACTCATAATTCATCCTGAAAAGCCACTGTGCGCAGGAGCTATGTGGTCACCGGGGTATTGGCCTAAAACTTACCTTTGCAAAGATCAACCCGTAATTCCAGCACTTGGCGAGCGGTACGGGTTTGATCCGTTTAAGACACCCTGGAACAAAATGTCAAAAGAAGCGCAGGAAGCCTTTCTATTCGGTGATGATGAAACCTATATGATTACATATCAGAGCAAATCAACCGGACCGATGAAAGGAAAGTTCAGGACCCACAAATGGAAATGGGGAGGTTTCTTCAGCAAAGATAGTTGGTTGTGGAATTGGGATATTCATGGAACGTATACTAAAACAGTGATTTGCCCTGAATGTAACGGAAAGGGGTTGCTTCCCGAATTTCTGGCTGTCACCCTTCAGGGGCACGATATGTATGAACTGAGTGAAATGCCTCTAAATGAATTGGAAGAGCTGATGAATTCAGTTCCTACACAACTATCAGAAATTGTCTTGGCTGAAACCAGCCTCAACATTGCCCGAAAGCGGTTGCGGTTCTTGCGTCAGGTTGGATTAGGATATTTACACTTAAATCGCCCCACAGGGACTCTATCGGCCGGTGAAGCCCAACGAATCCAACTAGCCAGCCTATTAGGTAGTGGATTGACTTCTCTAACAATCTTGATTGATGAACCCTCGCGGGGCATGCACCCCTCCGAACTTGAAGCTCTTCGTGAAGCCCTGCAGGAACTTCGAGATGAAGGAAACACAGTAATTGTCGTGGAGCATGACTTACTGCTCATTCGAGCAGCTAATCACGTGATTGATCTTGGACCTGGAGCAGGTGCTCTAGGCGGAGAGATTGTAGCTGAGGGGAAACCAGATGAGGTTATGAAAACAAACACTGTTACAGGGAAATGGCTGCAAGACGACACTCTAAGATTGGCTCCTAAAAAGAGAAGCTTTCAAAATTGGATTTGGCAGAATAGACGGCGAAAACCACAGGGCTGGGTGAAAATTAAAGGTGCGCGGGCTCACAATCTTCGTGGAGAGAACGTGCAGTTGCCACTAAGAACGCTTATAGGAGTTTGTGGCGTTTCGGGTTCTGGAAAAAGCACGTTATTAATCGACACTCTAGGTCGAGCTCTAGTAAAGAAATCCCATACTTCATCCTTCGCTCGGGAGCCTCTCGAGCCTGGTGAACATGACTCTATCGAAAACGCCCCGAAACGCGCTTTCTTAGTCGACCAGTCCCGAAGAGGAATCCGAAGCCCGGCGATTTTTCTCAGGCTAGTAAAACCCATGCAAAAAATTTTTGCTGGTTCTGATGATGCTCAAGTCCTCGGATTAGATGAACGGGCATTAAGCAAGCGTTGTTCTGCCTGTAAGGGACGTGGTCGAATCAGGATTGACATGGGCTTTTTGCCCGATGAGTACGTGGAATGTGAAACTTGTAAAGGCACTGGCTATAGACCAGAGGCTTGGGAGGTTCTATACAAGGGTGTAACCTTACCTGAGATTAATGTGATGACTTTGAATGAAGTGTATGAGCTTTTCAAAGATGAAGAATGGATTACGAAACCATTGGATGTTGTCCGGCAAGTGGGCTTGGATTATTTGGTGTGGGATCAACCTAGCTACACTTTGTCTAGCGGTGAAGTACAGCGGCTAAAGATCGCGAGAGAACTATACAAGAGAACGCAAGATCAGACATTATATATCTTGGACGAGCCCACAGTTGGTCTTCATATGGAAGATGTAGCTCAGTTAGTTGAAGTCTTGAACCAATTGGTCAATGCAGGACATACTGTAGTCGTCGTGGAACATCACCCTCACCTCTTAGCAAGTTGTGATTGGCTTATTGAACTAGGACCTGGTGGTGGACCAGAAGGTGGAAGAATCATTGCCAAGGGACCGCCTGAAGAAGTGATGAAAATGGACACACCTACAGCTCCATATCTCCGAAAAGTGCTGGAGGTGAAAACTTGACGTGGACACCATTGCTATTGGCTGACCCCTCACCCAGTTTGCGCCTCTTGGTGTTACGGGATCTCTTAAATCGTCCCGAGGATAATGAGGAGATTCATGAACTTAAGAAACTTCAAGAAGAGGACCCATTGATTTTGAAGTTCCTAGAGCTGCAGAATGAAGATGGCTCGTGGAGGAGTGGAGAAGGCGGTGGGGCGGTTCTTGGACAGATCCGATTGACAGCACAAGCCCTTATGGGTTTAGGTTATTTTGGATTAGGTCCTGAGCACTCTGCAGTCAAGCAGGGTGCTGAGTTTATCTTTGCCCAGCAGCAGGAAGATGGGTCATGGCCGTTAGACACGCGGGGAGCGTTACTTAACGGGACTCAACTGTCCGATATTAAATATCACATGATCCCTCTTCAAACTGCTTTGCCACTGCTTGGATTGGCTTGGGCTGGCTATGCCACTGATCCTCGTTCCGAAAAGGCTTATGACTGGCTCCTTGAAGAACGGCTGCCACAGGGGGGGTGGCCTTCTGGAAGGCATCGTAAGAAATACATTTTTGCTGCTGGATATCGCCGTCTGGCACATTCGAAATTCGGGTGTCGAACCAATACGACAGCAGCAGTAAGTGCGTTAGCGCTACATCCTAAACGACGTACAGGTCAGGTAGCGCGGCGCGGGCTAGATTTATTATTGGCTCATGAACATCGGCAAGTGCATACCTTGGGATATGAAGTTGCGCGAATTATTGGTGCCGAGCGTCCTCGGGGAGGTTTCACTTATTTCCAACGGTATGATGTTGCACAGATATTGGATTTATCGTGGCGGATTGGAGCGAGTTTAGAGGATGGACGTGTCGCGGATAACGTCAAGTTTGTGAAGGAACTTCAAGGTCCCTATGGATTGTGGGAATATCAACGCCATCTAGAGGTTTCCCATTGGATTACCTTTGATCTATTACGTTCACTGTCTCGACTAGATGAAGAAGGAGACTGGTTCAGTATGGAACCACGGACGCCTTTTCAGCAATATCCAAAGAAAACTCGGCGGTTCTAACAGTTGTGATCGATAAAAAAGTCTGTATATCCTTTCCGCCTTTTGCATCGCGTGCATTATTCGAAGATTCAAGGGATATGGAAGAATATTCTAATCTTCTCGTATCATCTTTCCACATTTCTCACAGAAATAAGCGTCATTTTTGTTCTCTGTTCCACAATACCGACAATATCTCTTTCCAACAAAGGGAAGTTCCATAGGTTTCCCAGTTGCCATTTTTGCGGAATTATATGTTGCAAAAATCCCTAATACTCCACTTGCTAAACCTACGAAGATGAGAAACGCTCCTAAAAGTTGTACATCTGCATAAACATTCGGATCAACGGAAGGTATTCTTCCTATGAGCATTCGTATAAAAAGGATAAGTGAAGCACCAGACCCAACACTAGAGCCACAAAGTAAAGCCAGAAACCACCCAGAGTATGCTGCTTGTCGAATATTCCCCCAAAACCAACTTCGCGACACATCTCAGCCTCCTTAAAAATTTCCATACGAAGGTTCTTCCTGGCTTGGTGCAATATGCATTTGCTCTTCAGGGACTGAAGTTTTCTCCCCAGATTTAAGCCTCTCTTCGAGTTCCTGCTTTCTGACTCGAAGCTGATTAATTTCTTCAGTCTTCACCCTAACTTTGTTCCGTAACTCTTGAACTAGCAGTTTTGCTTCAATAATCCCTATTTGCTCGGTTATGCGCACACGGTCTGCTTCCAATGAGCGTAACTGCTCCTTGAGTTCATATGAAAGTCTTTGTTGTTCCTCAAGCTCTTGGCTCATAGCAATTCAAGAAGACATAAGAAAACTAACAATAAGTAGATTATGAAGTTAAAATTAGTACCAATACGAAACAAAAAGGTGGAATAGTTAGTTTGAATTGCTGCTCTTTTCTTTTGATGATTCAAAGACAACTACTCTTAATGCAGGCACATTGGGGTATCGAACATATATAACTGCGCAATCCTCATTTTCGCAGTGATACCTGCCCTTTCTCGTTCTCTTCACCAAGGGCTTTCCACACTCTGGACATTTAGCCATCTTAATCACAGAGTCCTAGTCAATAAGTAAGCAGACTTATTGTTTGTGAATTTAAAATACATCACGCGAACGCATATTATTGAGACGTTCATCTAAGAAATCACTGAAAGTTGGAGACAAGAAATCCAAACCTTTGTTAAAGGGAAGAGACGTTGGCGAATAGCGGTATAAAGTTGTCTATAGAAGGCTTTCTTCAATGTATTTAAATGAGAAATCTTTGATTACACCTTCTTCAGTAGTCATAACGAAGCTTTGAATGTCCTCCAAATATTTCCCCCAATCGCTCCTGAACATGGCAAGCTTCTTGGCATAATCCCTATAATCTCTGTGTACCCCAACTATTACTCCAGTCATGCCCATTCCTTCCCCAGTGGAAGCGAAAATTCCATTAGGGAATTTAGCCGCATACTCTCTCACCTTGTCAATCATCTCTTCAGTCAAGACTGTTGGATTCATTTTCACAAAAGTGAAGGCAAGTATCTCTAGACCTATCTTTCTCATATCTGGAATGAACGTATAATGCTTGATGTATCCTTCACGCTCAAGCTTGGTCCGAGTTCGGGTGATTGTTGGTTGTGAAACTCCCAGTTTCTTAGCAAGTGCTCTATCGCTCTGTTTGGAATCTCTCAATAATTCTATTAATAATTTCTTGGCAAGTTTCTTTCGCATAATTAAGAATGTCTCATAGATACACTTACGTTTTTTGGAACCACACCTTCCACGTAAATCTCTAGAGCTCCAATTCCCTTCAATTCCTCTACATGCCTATTCTACAAGGAAATAAGTGGAAATTAATGTGTGGGACATCAAGCAGTATCCTGATTTCACGCAATAGTCTGCAGTCGAAGGAGAAGGGAGCTTTAATATAGAATGTTGATAATAATACAAACAACCTTTTGAACTCGCCGAGGATTTCGGGTTTCTAGGGTTACTCACTTCCATTGAACTGGAATGGTTAAGGATGCTATCGAATAGAATAAAAATCAAACCGTTTCCTAACAGCGCAATGCAAATTCCTAAAAAACATGTCTTCTTTTATAGAGGCTATGCCTTTTTCGTCAGAAAAGCTCTAAGGAAGCCCTTGTTCCAACGGTTTCTTCGTTGGTTATTGAAGAGAGAAAACATTGATAAGCGTTTAATTAGAGGCATTCAGATTAAGGTTCTTCCGTTTCGAAAGAAGAATGGAAATAGCCTTGCGGGAAGACGGAGTAGGCACGGCAATATATTTATTTTTCCCAAAAGCTTTGAATTTTACAGAGAGTTGGTAACAAGACACGGAAGTGAAATCGCTCGCTCTTATGTTAAAGGTAGAGCTTGGGCGACACTAATTCATGAGATTCTGCATGCAAAATATTCTAGTGATGAAGAAAGAGTCAGAAGACTAACAGAGAGGTATTTCAATGTCTACGTTAGAAATCCGAAGACAGAAGACTTTGATGACGTTATTTTCGAAATTCTGTTCAAACAGCAGAACTTGAAAAATATGCCTGAAAACTTAGTAGAATAAAAATAAAGACATGAGAATAGCAAAGCTTATCTTGGGCTGCATGAGTCGAAGTAAGCTTGCAAAATCAGAAGGAGGTGAAACCTGTGGAAGAGGAAGACTGGGAAGACGAGGAAGAGGAAGAGGACTGGGAAGACGAGGAATAGCATAACATTAGCTTTTTTCACAGACCTCTTTCTGTTTTTCATTTTTTGCCCACGCACAATCTAGGCTCAAAACACCATGCTGGTTCATTCGAAAGCGAAAAAGAAAAGAGACAATTTAAACCAAAATAACTCACTTTGAAATACTTGCGTTCTGGATTAAGGTCTTCCACTTGTTCTTTCCTTCAACAGCTATCCCGCAAGCCTCTGCAGGTGTCTTAGGCTTTAATTATTCGTGTTCTCTAATGTAATTGTGAAAGATTTGATAACCTGTTAGTAGTGGTGTGTCTTTCTTCTTTAATCCCCCTCACGACTTTTTCTAATATACGCACGAATAGCATTTGAAAATTGTGAGGATTCAAAACTACATTCGTAGCAAAACCTGTGTATGAGTGTTCTGGAAAGAGTTTAAATCTATATACGACTAACAACAATAAAAAATCATGAACTTTGAGTTGGAATTTGTTGCTAGACTGATCTTGGGTTTTATACTGAGCGGATTTGTTGGGCTGGAGAGAGAAGTAAGTCTTAAACCAGCAGGTTTGAGAACTCACATTCTTGTTGGGCTTAGCTCGACTCTTCTTACAATATTATCTCTAAATGCTTTCCCAGGGGCCGATTCTTCCCGACTAGCCGCTGCCATAATTATTGGAATGGGTTTCGTTGGTGCCGGGACTATACTCAAAACCGGGGAAAAGGTCATAGGGTTAACCACTGCAGCGACATTGTGGACTGTGGTCTCCATTGGCATAGCAACAGGAGCCGGATACTATTTACTTGCGATCGTTGTCACAACACTTGCGTTCATGGTCTTAAGGCTGTCAATTTTTGAAAGACCGCATCATTAACGTAGTCACACACTTATATGCACTATAATATCGCTAGCATTGACTATCAATAACGTCCTTCGGATGCTTTACGTCATAGCTCTCAATCCGGGGTTCGAGAAGTACACAGTATTGGTCAAGAATCTGTGTTTCTATAAGTTTTTCAGGCCGATCAACCAATTCTTCAGCTTGCTCTTTAATGTTTTCTGTTTGTTTAGCCACAAAGCTCGACGAACACTTTCTTCTCTTAAAAAGGTAGTAAATCAGTATGAAGGATGCAGCTATATTGAACCATGACAAACCGATGATAATGGATGAGTTGGTCCAATAGGGCATTGCCCATCGATAGCTGAACCTTAATCCGAAATTGTATAGAACGCTATTCACTATATAGTCAAGCCGTGTCAAGAAAACCATGATAAGAAGAGAAATTACAGCCATAATAGTCAGCGCAGAGACAACCGCTGATAAATTGATGCCGAGTTTCATAGAAATGCCACTCCATACTTTCAAAGTGGAGAATAAACCATAAGTTTTGTGAGCTTAGACTCTAGCTTTAAAATCCTTTTTTGTGATGTCGATTTTTATTCCGCCTTCGAATTGCCTGACACTGCCAACACTGCGTTGCAATAGGGACAGACGTTTACTAGCCTTGGCTTTCCTGACTTGAAATCGAACATGCAAAGGGGCTGAGTGAACACCTTTCCACATTTATTGCACACCATAGGTAAAGCCGCGACTTCAACACCATTCTCTCCTCTTTCGATTGAACGCATCTGCTCTTTCTCTACTTCTTGTTCCTCTTTGCGTTGCGTTTTTGTCTCAGATTTTGCGGGAGGTCTAACAGATTTTACAGGAGGCAAAGTTTGACGGGCCAGAACTATGTACACTATCGAGAAAATGTTCAAACCTGCAATACACCCCAAGAGACCGAGAGCAAGTCTCAAAAATGTCCAGTAGGGCGTTGCCCACTCGTAGTCGAAACGCAAGCCATAATTGTACAGTAGAACGTTGACTACCTCATCTACTTGTAAGAACAATATAACTACTCCAATCGCCAACGCTGCTCCAATAACACAGATCAGCAGAAGAAACTTAGGATTCAATTGAAGCTTCATATGAATCACTAACTAATTTAGAAGAAACCGATTAAAACATTGTTACTTCGGAATTCTATGTCGAAATCAGTATTAGAGATAATCTACGCACATCTATATTTTACAAAACTGCTTGCACTTGATTGTTGATTATTAATCCATAAATTTAATATTATCCTCTTCCGAGGAGAACTATGGATGCTAAAGAAGATGACTGAAAGCCGCCCACAGGAAACTCTGAAGAAGTTAATGCAGGTCATAGAAGGCTTAAGCTCAGAGAAACAAATTGCAGCCGCAAAATGGCTGGAAGGCGTTATCGTTGGGCAAACGTTAACCGAAGAAGAAAGGCAAAGTATAGTTGAAGCAGTTAACGAATATCTTAGAAGTGCCGAGGAGAAGGAATTCACAGACGCAATAAACACCTTGATAGAATATCTTAAAAAAGTGCAAGCCAACCATGAAAGCTTAACACACAAGAACGCTCTGATATCTGCAATGTGATCATCATATTCTCTACTTTCAGAAAATCTGGTCTCTGATTAAGGTTCTAAGTAGTATGCACACAAAACTCTAGCAAGACTGCCTGTAACCAATGTAAGTCGCAAAACCGGACGCAAAGATAATGCTAAACTGCAAAGACTACTTCAATTGTTATGCACAAGAAAGCGTCTAGGTGACGCAAGATGAACCACTTGGATATACACGCCATAGATTCGAACAATATACTCGACAGACTCAGACTATGTTGGGGGCATCTGGACAACTGGACAAACCTAGATATAGTAAAGAAATGTGAAAC
>Ga0209635_10002971_pt1 | contig 13108 bp, 7 predicted proteins | sample DeeMarSWOR230_32_FD_187463 | JGI IMG/M metagenome (GOLD analysis project Ga0209635, IMG submission 187463) | Marine sediment microbial communities from White Oak River estuary, North Carolina - WOR-2-30_32 (SPAdes) (version 2) | ecosystem: Environmental > Aquatic > Marine > Intertidal zone >...
CGAACGTGACGTATCCAGTGAGGAGCCACGAATTGGTGTATTTGTGTGCCACTGTGGTATTAATATTGGCGGTGTAGTAGATGTGCCTGGAGTTGTTGAGTATGCCAAAACTTTACCAAATGTAGTACATGCTGAACATAATCTTTATACCTGTTCAGAGGACACGCAAGGTCATATTAAAGAAATGATTAAAGAACATAACCTAAACCGTACAATAGTGGCAAGCTGTACACCGCGGACCCATGAACCATTATTCAGAGGTACCACTGCGGAAGGAGGTATTAATCCATATCTATTTGAGATGGCGAACATCCGTGACCAGTGTTCGTGGGTGCACATGCACGAGCCCGAAAAAGCCACTACAAAAGCGAAGGATCTTGTACGCATGGCAGTGGCAAAGTCTAGGCTGCTGGAACCGTTACAAAAGATGTCATTACCATGTAATAAGAACGCATTGGTGCTGGGCGGCGGACTATCTGGTATGACCGCGGCACTGGAATTAGCCAAACAAGGCTATAACAACTTTTTAGTCGAAAAGGAGGCAGAGCTTGGTGGTAATTTACGGCATATTTATTACACGTTAAGCCAGAATGGCAACGGACCAAATTCTAAAACTGATGATCCACAGGCGAAACTGAATGAGCTAATTCAAGCAGTGACAAATAATGATAAAATAAAAGTTTATACCAATACAATTCTGAAAGAGGTAGAAGGTTTCGTAGGCAATTTCAAATCAACTTTATCATCAAACGGTACTGACGAGACTGTAGAGCATGGGGTTGTAATTATTGCCACGGGTGCATATGAATATAAACCAGAAAAATACCTCTACGGCCAAGATCCAAATATAATGACCCAACGCGAGCTGGAGGCAAAATTAGCAGCTGGGGACTTCAGTGCAAATTCTGTTGTTATGATACAGTGTGTTGGCAGCCGCGATGAGGAGCATAAATGGTGCTCTCGTACTTGCTGCTCAGAGGCGGTGAAGAATGCATTAAAGATCAAAGAACTGAAACCTGATACCAAAGTTTATGTCATGTATAAAGATATAAGGACGTTTGGCTTCCGTGAAGATTACTACCGGGAAGCGGCTGAGAAAGGTGTGCAATTTATCAGATACGATGATGAACATAAACCTGGGGTTTCTAGTGATGGTGGTAAATTAACGGTATTAGTACCTGATTTTGTTTTGAAAAGTAATATAACACTCCACCCAGATATAGTGGTACTTAGTGCAGGGACACATCCAAATCCCGATAATGAGGAGATAGCTAAACTCTTAAAGATAACACTTAATAAATACAATTTCTTCTTAGAAGCGCACATGAAATTACGCCCCGTGGATTTCGCCACGGAAGGCATCTTCCTAGCGGGTCTCGCCCACGGACCGAAATTTATTGATGAGAGCATTTCACAGGCGTGTGGTACGGTGGCACGAGCGACGACCATACTTGCCAAAGACGCCGTTGACATCGAGCCGCAAATTTCTCATGTAGTGGACGAGAATTGCGACGGCTGTGCGTATTGTATAGATCCATGTCCATATAATGCCTTGACATTAATAGAATACATGCGCAATGGCGCGATTAAGAAAACTGTAGAGACTAACGAATCTGCATGCAAGGGTTGCGGTGTGTGCCAAGCGACATGTCCGAAGAAAGGTATTTACATTAGAGGATTCAAATTAGATCAAATTTCAGCCATGATCGATGCTTGTCTGGGGGTGGCATAAATGACGCAAGATGCTGCAGCAGAAGGAGGAACAGAATCAGGAGGTGCTACTACGGCAGAATTCGAGCCTTTAATAATTGGTTTTTGCTGTAATTGGTGTTCATATGCAGGTGCCGATCTAGCGGGCACATCACGATTACAATATCCACCGAATGTTCGGATTATTAGAGTGATGTGTTCTGGAATGATACATCCAAATCTGGTAATTGATGCTCTGACAAAAGGTGCTGATGGGGTAATCATTTGTGGTTGCCATATCGGTGATTGTCACTATATTTCGGGAAATGAGCGTGCACAACAGCGTGCTGAAGCAATTGACCTAATGTTAGAGGACTACGGTCTTGAGCCAGAACGATTTAGGCTTGAATGGGTCTCGGCTTCAGAAGGACCAAAGTTCGCCCAGACCATGAAAGAGATGGTAGAGGCAGTAAAATCAGTAGGTCCCAGTCCTTATCGGCAAGGGTAAATAGAATCCAATTTAAATTTCATTTATCCCATAAATCATTCCAGCCTTAGCTATGCGTTAGTTTTATTCAAATTAAAATTAATATATTTTACAATCGTTAATAATAGCTGATATCAATGAGCCAAAAATATGCACCAGGAAGAGCGGAATTTGATGAAGAAATAAAAGATTGCTTCGAAGATATCCCAATAAAATATATAATGGCACCTTTATTATTGAACAGTGAACCAAAATTAATAATTGGTGATCGCGGGGTGGGGAAAACTCATTTATTGAGATTATTATCAAATGAAATTCCAATGGAGATTTTTATTCTTGATAAAGAACGAATATTTGAAGGAATTTTATCATTCTCTCCAATTAAGTCTCAAAAAAATCCAGATTTGATTGTAATAGATGATTTACATTATTTATTGAAAGCTATGCAAGTGATTAAGCTACAAACCGGTGATGTTAGTGAAGAGACTATTATTGAAATTCTTCAAAACTATAAAAAATATGCATTAGATAAAAATTCCACACTAATTTTTGTAGCCGATGAAGGTATTTCTGGGTTATGTCTAAGATTTGAAGAAAAAAATAGGAAAAGGTTTTTGGAAATCTTTGGTAACTGTATAGACACCCCAGATGATGCAGGATTTCTTATGAGATACATTAAAAATCGAGTGTTTTCTACCACCAGGACAAATGTTTTGAATCTTAATGATAGGGGTACACTTACATTCCATAGGAATTTAGTAAAGTATGTCAATGGTTTGAGGGAACATATAGGAAAAAAAACTGAATTTGAAGACCAATTGATTAAAGCCTCAGAAGGATTTGAAAAAAAATTAATCGATGCTTCCGAAAATGTAGTTAATGAATTCAAAATGATTGATATCCCATTTGGTATTTATGGTTCTTTAAAAGATAACTATGACGATATAACATATTTTCATTATTTTATAAATGATGAGGGTAATCTAAGCCCATTTCCATACCTAATCGAGCGCAAGGGCATTCCGCAGTTGACAAAAGAATTGGATAATCGATATGAAACTTACAAATATGCAGATAGAACTCAATTCACAAGTTTTCGGCAACTCAAAATTTTATTCGATGTATTTGGTGAAATTAGCATGGAAAAGATTAATTTTACCAGTAAAAAAGATTTCAAAGAAGATATTTCTGGTTTCTTTCCATTTGAATCTGGATTGAAATTCAATATTACTGATTTGAGAAAGATTGTCTGGAAAATGCATAAAGTCATTAGAAAAATTATTGGTGAGCATTCGTATAAGGAGCTCGCCTATAGACTTTCGGCCTCTGAGCATGATCCGTTAGTAGAATATTTACTATATGATTTAGAGTATGAATAAAAATATAAGTCATTAAAATTATTGCCCCGGGATAAAATCATATAATCTTTCAATGTCTGGATTACTTTTGCCCTCAGAAATGAGACATAGATTCACATCAACTATTACCGGTTTTTCAAGAAGATATTCATCATACAATAGGCGTATTGTATCATAATATTTCCTAGCAGTTGCATGATCAGGCGCTGAGAACCTCACAACCCAATCGTATTCACCATTAACATAGCACATATTTACCACACGCACATTCTGTTTACTTGGTTCATCTCTGGATATTCTTCTAATCAGAAGGTCTGCCAGACCTCTACTCATAGGTTTCGTCTTCATTAGTAGAATATAACATACATGATTTATTTTACTCACATCAATAACCGCAGTATATCCCCAGATTACATGATCGTCCTCTAATTCTTTCTTTTTCCGCCATACCATTTGTCTATAACTATTCATTTTTTTACCAATATCTCTGGCACTTCTCGTAGGATCTTCTAATAAATATTTAAGAACGTCCTCGTATTGTTTTTTACTTTTTGTATTTTCTTTAATCATTTAGCGTCCACCTGTTACACATTAAATTACAATTTAATTAAATTGAAACAAAGATATTAAATCTTTCGGTGTTACTATTAGTTAAGAAATCATGTTTAAATGTATAATAAATTAAACTTTTGGTAAAAAATATGAATAATAATAATCATTTATTTATAAAGTTAGGTTTCTTGACCATTGGCTATATTATTAATAATATTATATAAATGATGTAATAAAAGTTCTAACATATAGAATTTATAATGATTTTTTATATCAACATCTATTCGTAAAAGTAAATAGAGATTTATTGGCTTTTCTATAGAATATAAGGGAGACAGTAACGATATGATCAGCTCATAGCGATATATAGGTGACCCGTAACATGTTTCTATAACCAAGTTATTTATATGTTACACGACATTATTTTCATCAGGTGAAAAATATGAGTAACGGAGTAGAAATCACAGGTGTTGTAAATCTTAATGAATACGGTATAGCCAAAAAGCCAAAAGAAATTGATTTAGCAAAAATTCAAGAGATAATTGATAAGTATAAGGGTAAAAGAGATGCACTTTTACTTATTATACATGATATTCGTGCAGAATATCAGAGTCTACCTCAGAAAGCATTAGAATATGTAGCAGAGAAATTATCAATTCCGGTTAACAAGTTAGTTCATAAAATAGATGAAAAAGCTGCTGCTTTAGAACCAGGGAAACCTAAGTTGGAATATTATCCACGCTGTCGAGATTGTGGCATGCAACTCACAAACGAACCGTTTACGGATACTGATACTGTTGTTATGAGATCATTTTATTGCCCAAAGTGTGCAAAGGAAGAATGGTACTATATAGATTTAGAAAAAATCTTCAGACGGAAAAATATGTGGTGCCCTAACTGCTGTATATACACTCGTGAGTATAATGATGACCACGAATGCCCAAATTGCGGCGGTGAAGTCTTTAGGACACAAAGTAAAAGTTGTAAAGATCGTGCAGTAGAATATTATCCAAGATGTCCGGATTGTGGCAAAGTTCTCAACCATGACCCATTCTGTGATATTAATACGGTTTCAGTTCTCGAACTATACTGTCCGGATTGTAATAAGAGCCAATGGCTTTATATTGATTTGCAAAAGATGTTTAAAAATAAATAAAGTGTATATAATAAAAATCGATTGATTTGAATGGTAAGGAGAATATTCTTCTTACCTATTTTTCTTATTTTTTTTTCAATTTGAATTATGAATAACTTTTATAAATTGGGTGTTAATGAGACTAAGCACACATTCTCTTTTTTATACAATTTACTTAATTTTTATAATTAGTTAATTCATAATTTATTTGGTGAAATGTAATCTCCATAATCCTGTTTCGCTGTTTTCAACCTATTATGCTGCTCTCTCAACACTTTAAAAACTATATCTGGTGTATCAAGAACTCTTTCGGAATATATTTTAAGGACCCTTTCAATTTTAGTTAAATTTTCCGATATGCGGATGGTAAATTGGTTAATATAATCATTCTCTGGGTAATCTTTATCTTGTACTTCTTTGAATAATCTTTTTAGGTCCTGGTATTTTGGAATCCAGCCAGTGGGTGTTTTAATTGCCTCAACATCGTTGTGCACCCGTAGTTCCATCCATTTCAACCAGATGCGCTTATCATTTTTATGATTCAAGAAATTTCCCTGAGAATCTTTAATAAAATAATTAACCGAGAAAATGCGCGGTGGTTTCTCCAAATTTTTACCAAAATTCAGGTTATCCTGTGTGTATCTTCCTATCGAAATAGATAAAAAATCTAGGTTTGACATTGGATTAAAAACCCTTACACCCACTTTACCAAGTGTGGCAGCAGTGGTTTCGGATTCCAAGGCGGCACCCTTTGTAATAATTCCATGGGTCCAGTCAAAGGCCTCTTCAACTGGCACCCATGTATCTGAGTCACGACCGCCGTAGATTAATCCACTTACTTCTACACCAATAGGGTCATGGAGTATTGGATCCACATTATCCAAAATCTGAAGATCGATGGTGAACCTAGCATTTTTATGTGAAGGTGTGATTTCGTTACCCTCCTTATCCTTATTACCAATTTTCCATTCACCAGAATGGTTATACCCTTTTTTGGGACAGGCACCGTCTTTTCCATTCCAATAAACATTTCTATCTGTTGTAATCAATACATTTGAGAAAATAATCTCATTAGGTGAATTAAGTGCCTTCCATTGTAGTGGGTCATCAGTGGAATTTATCCCTTCAATAATTCCAAAAATTCCCTTTTCTACATTCACAGCATAGATTTTGCCATTATTTATTTTCAAGTATGCAATATCATCTCCCACAATGGTCTCGCCATCAATCATAGCTGTTGAGGTTTTACCGCACATGGATGGAAAAGCACCCGTAAAATAGCTAACGCGGTCACCAGGGCCATGAATTCCCATCAGCAACATATGCTCAGTGAGCCAACCCTCTTTAGAGGCGCGATTGATTGCTAGACGCATAGCCAGTTTCTTCAGACCAATGGTATTACCACCATATTGTGTATTTGCACTGTAAATAATTTCATTTTGTAGGTCAATATAGACTCTACGCTTTTCAATATTTTTACTAACTCCCAGCCCTAACCCTGCTTCCTCTAATTCACCTTCTGAATGGACAAATTTAAAGAATTTGGCATTTTCACCTTGTCTAATTAGTTCTTTGTATCCCTGGCGGTATAATAAATCCTCACTATGGGCAACATAACTGGAATCCGTTATTTGAACACATGGTATTGAAAATACAGAGTAAGTGGGTCCCAGGCAAAAAAACTTAACATATGCCTCATGTCCAACCATAATATCGGTCATGATTTCGTGAATTTCTTTGAGTCCCTCATCCCTATCAATAGAATTAATCTCAGGGCCAAGATCAACATCTTTAGGTAGAAGAAATTTAGTTCGTTGTTTATCCCGGGCCTGATCATAATACCCATCGAAATGTACAGTATGACCTTTTATGGATAGGTTTGCTTCTTCTTTATTTCGAACAGCTGAGTCACGAATATAAGAAATATCTTGCATTGAATCAGTGCAAACAAAAACAGAGGCAGGATTGCATAATTCTAAATATTCTGTTAAGAAACTACAAACCTTAGCATTATTCAAAATAATGAGTTTCTGGAAATCTTCGCTATTTAATCTGCTTTTTAATATTCTCTCGATTTCTTGATCCATCTTATACCTTTTAAAAATAATGTTATTTTAATTGACAAGATTGATCAAAGTATGGTTCTCTTTTTCTGATTGAGTTTTTCATTTACCTTTTCTCTTGAAGATGATTTTTATTCCCCTAAATTTATTATCCTTAATTTATCTTCGATATATAAATTATGCGGAATAAAAGGAATTTGGAATAGAAAAATTATTTGAAAGTTTGGTTGGTGATTGGATTCAATCATTCTTAAAATAAAAACAAAATGACTTACTATTATTTCATTTTTCTAGTTAATTATAAAAATATTAAATGTATTCCCTCTATCCCAAATTTTACAATTCAATAAATTACACAAATATTTTATCCTTTGAAAACTATATAATAGAAAAGCGGGGGGGTTACTTTCTCCGACAGCACGGGACCCATAGGAGATAAAGGCATCACTAAAACATTCAAAGACCTAATACGTGAAGTACATGACCCTGGTATTTGTGGCCAATGTGGTGGTTGCGTATCTTTTTGTTATGCGGGTGATTTAGTCGCAATAGAGATGAGCCCAGAGGGTAAACCTCATTATATCAATGAAGAAAATTGTCTGCAATGTGGAATATGTTTTCTAATTTGTCCGCAGATCAATATTTTAGATGAAGAGATACAGAAACTTTTCAATTGGGAACCACCCATTGGTTCGTACAAGCATATAGTTTCTGCAAAAACCACTAATCCTGAGATCATGGAAGTGTGTTCGGATGGTGGTGTGGTAACCTCTTTACTCATTTATCTTTTAGAGCATAAATTAATTGATGGTGCAATAGTATCCATAAGCGAGGGACCATTTGGTAGGAAACCGATCGTTGCTACTACTAAAGAAAAGATAATTTCTGCAGCAGGTTCACGATTTATCGGAAAATCAAATATTGAAGAATTGGGTAATTTTACAACTTACTCGCAGACTATGTTTGCATTACGTGATATTAAAAATATTGATATGCTAAAAATCGCCGTAGTTGGTACTCCATGTCAAATACATACGATTAGAAAAATGCAGTATTTAGGAGTCATGCCAGCACATGTAGTTAAATATGTAATAGGTTTATTTTGTTATGAGAACTTTTCATTTAGTGCTGATAGATTAGGAGAAGTTGAAGATACTTTGGGAGTAAAGATAACGGATATAAAAAAGATTAACCTAAAAGAAGAATTTATCATTACTACCAATGATGGAGTTGTTAAAAATATTCCATTATCAGAACTTGAGAAAGTGGCCCGACCGGCGTGTTTTGCATGTACTGACTATGCAAATGATTTTGCAGATATCTCAGTAGGTGGAATAGGTTCACCAGAAGGGTATACAACAACTATAATTCGAAATGATGTGGGCCAACGAATTTATTCCAATGCACTTAGAAATGGATATTTAGAAGAGTTAGACTTAGGTGCTGAGCTTGATTTAGGCTTAGGACTACATAACTATGAAAATGGCATTTGCTTAAGCTCGAAAGCACGAAAAGATTTAATATTGAAGTTTGCCCGCAATAAGCGCAAGCGTGGTCTAGAGACTCTTGAGAAGTTACGCAAAAAAGAGAATGTAACTGATGAAATCCTTGAAGGTAACCAAGAAGAAGAGCAACAATTGACAACGTAACTATCATTCAAATTAATTTATCATAAAAATTGTAATTATTATAATTTAAAAATTAAATATTAACCATTGATTGTTTTTTTAATTAGGATCTGTTTATTTTTCACTTCTGCTTATTTCATTATAAGTAAAATATAAGATTTAAATACATTGACAAGATACAGGCGTGTAAACTGAATATTTAAGCATATTTTATGTAAATATTATACCTAAGTTCAAGTTCTTGGGGGCGGATTCATAATAAGTTAATTATAAGTACAAAAATTATTATATAGAAACTTACTTACCAACAAAATTATTCCACATTACCAATGCTGGCATAAATTAATGACAAAATATGGTAATAACTTAATTTATGATATAGTAACTCATAAGAAATATAAAATTATTAATATAGTCAAAATAGGTTAATAACGGATTCTTAAATAAATAGGATTGTTGGACTATGTTAGACTATTGGCGCAAGAATTACTAAATTAATATTAACTTAAAAACTCAAAATCTATAACTCTAATTAAACATCTAATAATAAGTTTATAACTGAAGGAAGAATAAATATGACCAAGGGCATCTTAGTGATTGGTGGTGGAATCTCTGGCGTCCAGGCAGCGTTAGATTTAGCAGATGCCGGTATTCAAGTATACCTCGTCGAGCGTACCTCCAGTATTGGTGGTCATATGGCGCAGCTTGATAAAACATTTCCCACCAATGATTGTGCGATGTGCATCCTATCTCCTAAATTAGTAGCCGTTGCAAGACATCCAAATATTGAGTTACTGACCAATTCGGAAGTTACTAAGGTAGATGGTGATAAAGGTAATTTTAAAGTAAAAGTAATTAAACACCCCAGATATGTTGATGAAAATAAATGTGTGGGCTGTGGCGACTGCTCGGCAAAATGCCCTGTAAAGGTTCCAAACGAGTTTGATGAAGGTTTGGGCACTCGTAAAGCTATTTTTATACCTTTTCCACAAGCAGTTCCATTGAAACATAAGATTGACAAAGAGAATTGCCTGTTCTTTAAAAAGGGTGTTTGTAAGGTCTGTTCAAAGATTTGCAAAGCAGGTGCCATTAACTACGAACAAGAACCGGAAGAGCTCGAGCTGGATGTCGCATCGATAATCGTAGCAACAGGGTATGACCAGATGCATCCGCAGCTCAAGAGAGAATATGGTTATGGTAGGTTTAAAAATGTGATTCATACTTTAGAATTTGAACGTATGTTATCCGCCTCAGGGCCCACGGCGGGTAAGGTCATTAGGCCATCGGATAATGAAATTCCAAAAAAGATTGTATTTATTCAATGTGTTGGGTCAAGGGATATACATAATGCGGAATATTGTTCAAGAGTATGTTGCATGTATGCGATTAAAACCTCGGTAATCGCGAAGGAGCATGAGCCGGAGATTGAGGATATTTCAATTCTATATATGGATATGCGCACATATGGTAAAAATTTCGAGGATTATTTCTATCGTGCCAGAGATGAAATTGGAGTAAATTTCTTCCATGGCCGGCCAGCAGAGGTCATTGAAGACCCAGAAACACAGGATTTAATTGTTAAAGTAGGCAGGATAAGAGAAGAAGAGACACGAGAGATCCGAGCCAATATGGTAATACTATGCGCTGCGCTAGTACCCGCCAAAGGCTCAGACGAGTTACGGGAGATACTGGGAATTGAGCAGGATAATATGGGTTTTTTAAAGGAGAAGCATATCAATGGTCGTCCTTGCGAAACTACCCGTGCAGGGATTTATATGTGCGGATGTTGCACTGCACCTAAAGATATCCCAGATAGTGTAGCTGAGGCCTCAGCAGCAGCTGCACATGCTGCAGCAGAGTTTGGTAATTATACTGCACGACCAAAGCTTGTAACTACTGAGCCTACTACCAAAGTGGAAGAACCACTGGAAGTTGCACAAACACCTGAAAAAATAGAAACACCAAAAGTTGACATCCATGAAGAACCGCGAGTAGGTGTATTCGTTTGTAACTGTGGAATAAATATTGGTGGAATTGTTAAGGTGCCGGAAGTAGTGGAATATGCTAAAACACTTCCCAATGTAACTTATGCAGAAGAAAATTTATATTCATGCTCAGATGATGCTCAGACTCATATTTCGGAAATGATCCAGAAACATAATTTGAACCGCATAGTAGTGGCTTCGTGCACGCCACGTACCCATGAACAAATTTTTCGGGACACTTGTGCGCGTGCTGGCGTGAATCCGTACCTATTTGAGATGGCGAATATAAGAGATCAGTGCTCTTGGGTACACATGAAAGAGCCCGAGCTGGCCACCGAAAAAGCAAAGGACTTAGTAAGAATGGCTGTAGCACGAGCTAAACTATTACAGCCATTGGAACCAAAAGAGGTTGATGTGGAGCGGAATGCTTTGGTAATCGGTGGCGGCATGGCTGGGATGGAGAGTGCAATTGACATAGCAAAACAAGGTTTCCAAGTATATTTAGTTGAGAAGATGGCATATCTTGGCGGTAGGGCTGCGCAATTAGGTGAAATGTTCCCGGAAAATGCGCAAGCATCTGATATTTTAAATGAGAAATATCAATTATTGACAGCACTGGGAGTAAATGTGATTACAAAAGCAACCGTGACCAAGGTTGATGGATTCATAGGTAATTTTGAGGTTACAATTACTAAACGACCACGTGGGGTTGATATAGAAAAATGCACAGCTTGTGGTAAATGTGCAGAAGTTTGTCCAGTAGAATCACCGTATCTTTTTGATCGCAAACTAACAAAACGCAAAGCAATTTATGAATACCCAAATGGTTGGCCAAATGCATTTAACATTGTATTCCAGGATTGTACAAAATGCGGTGAGTGCGCTAAAGTATGTGAGACCAATGCAATATTAACAGAAGAATTGGAGAATCCAATGAATGAAGAAATAAAAATAAAAGTAGGTACGATCACCCTAGCAATTGGTGCAGACATGTACCGGCCAGAGGGCGAGTATTGTTATGTGGATGATCCGACGGAGTTGACTGGTGAGATAACAGTGATCAGCAATCTTGGTCTGGAACGACTATTAAATCCCAATGGACCAACAAAAGGCGAATTTATAATAAATGATCGTAAACCCAAAAGTGTAGCATTCATTTTATGTGTAGGTTCTCGCGATCGGTTCTGTAAACCATTAATTGAACGCACTGGTGCTGCTCGAGAGAGCATAGGAGATTGCTCTAGATATTGCTGTCATACCACAATGAAACAGGCACTTCAACTTCGAAAGCAAGGTGTGAATGTGACTGTACTATATGTGGATATTCGTACATACAGTGAGGGTGGCGAAGAGATGTATCGTGATGCCTGCAAAGCAGGAGTACAATTCATTAAATATTCATTCGATAACAAGCCCAAGATTAAAGACCTAAGTGGTAAGGCAGAGATCGAAGTCTATGATCAGATCCTGGGGCAGAATTTGAAATTCCAGGTGGATACAGTAATTCTCGCCTTAGGAATGGTTGCCAGGTACCCAGATACACCAGAATTATTGAAATTATTAAAGGTCCCGCAGTGCGGCAGTGGTTTTTGCATGGAAAAACATATTAAACTGGCCCCCATAGAGACTAATACGGATGGTATATATCTCGCTGGTTGTCTTCAAAGTCCAAAGAATATCGCAGAAACGTTGGCCCAGGGCTCCGGGAGTGCCGCAAAAATGAACATACCATTATCAAGAGGAAAAGCGCTCGCCGAGCCAATAATTTCACAAGTGGATGAGGAGATCTGTACTGGTTGCGGGACGTGTGAAATGGTCTGTCCATACGGTGCTATCAGAGTTGACACCGAAACCATGAAAGCATCAACCATGGAGGTATTATGCAAGGGCTGCGGCTCATGTGCCGCGAGTTGTCCGGAAAGAGCTATTTCAATGAATCATTTCCGCGACGAGCAGTTGATATCACAGGGTATAGCGTGTATTAATCCGGAGGAATCTACATGACGGGTGATAAAAACGGAAAATCCGAAGGAAGACCAGTAAAATTAAAACTTCCTAAAAAATTAGAAGAAAAGGCAAAACAATGTGCAGAATCTGGAATTAAAATTCGTAGATTCAATCGTCTGCACACACAAAAAGAGCTGAATTGGTGGGTTGATTTATTTTTAAAAACCTTTTCTGAACATTGGGGTTATATCCCTGCTTCAAGAG
>Ga0209635_10002973_pt1 | contig 13106 bp, 22 predicted proteins | sample DeeMarSWOR230_32_FD_187463 | JGI IMG/M metagenome (GOLD analysis project Ga0209635, IMG submission 187463) | Marine sediment microbial communities from White Oak River estuary, North Carolina - WOR-2-30_32 (SPAdes) (version 2) | ecosystem: Environmental > Aquatic > Marine > Intertidal zone >...
CTCGATAAGTGCATATATTAGTCTTGGATTTGCTGAATAGGTTCAACATCGAGTTCAGATATGACAGGTATTTCTTCATCGGGCTCCTTGACCTGAGAACCCTTGGTCTTTTTGAACTCTCTGATGACTTCAGGGAATCTTCTCTTCATCAAATCGAAAAATTGAGTCATCTCCTCCTTGTTAGGAAGCCTGTTATTCAGGATTAGGAACTGCATTAGAAGCTGGGCGTAAGAATACCCCACGAAGAATCCGAGATTCGCGTCAAGTTTATTTTTAATGGACATGCCGAAGATATCAACTATCCCTTTGACGTTTTTTATCTCCTTTTCTTTGAGATGAACATCAATATACTGTTCATAGAAACCACGGATTAATGGATCCATCTACACTACCTCTCCATTAACCCATTTTTTTAAAATTCATGTAATCATCCAGCATAGAGTAAAACATCATCTATCCAAACAATTCCAGATTGTTCTTCGTAGTGTTCGCTCATTTCAATTCTTGCATTATCTATAGAAGGATACAGACTACTTATCTCAACTTTTACTCTAAACCATTCATCACCAACATCCTGCCGTTCTAAGGTATAATCAAAATCAGTTTTAAGACTTTCATGTTTTATATCCGTTTCGTTAAAAGCAACAAACAACTCAGATATTGTAGAATCTCCGCTATCAAAATGTAAAACGAAATAAAAAACATATGTCCAAGATTTGAGATCACATATAGAACCTTTGCAATAAGGGTAGTTATCAAAATCCGTTTTAGCGTAAAACTCAAAATAATATTTTTTGCTAGGATCGATTGGAATAGTTTTAGAGTTTAGATTTCCTACATTAGATTCTTCTCTACAACAAAAACTTTTTCTTGCATCCATGAGTATGGATATATCTCCAAAATAACTATCCTCAGATAAAGAAAATTTATCAGTTTCCCACTCATCCAAATCAGCATCAGTTTTCCAATAGTAATCAGAATTTATAGAAGAATAAAACCAATTCTCTGGTACTAAATTATTCTCTGGTCTTGATTCTTCAAAAGAAAATATTTCAATCAAAGGTTCATCGTTAAGTATTTTTTCTACATTGTCTATTAGATGCTTAGCAGAGGTTGATTGTCCAAAGGACTCACCATAATTCATCTCAGCAAAAGCATTTATTGCATTCTGTAGATGTTCTTCAGCATTTCCTAATAAAACACTTTCAGGAGATTCTTCATAAAGAGATATTATTATACCTTTAATCTCATCTAATTTTCTACTGACATATTCTATGTTACTTTCTGCATCTTCTTTTTTAATTTCAGTAGGGATTTTAACTCCTTCTACAATAACATCTTCAGTTACATTATCTGTGGCATTTGTTATATTCTCTATAGCTACAACAGTAACCCCTAAGAGAAGAGCAACAAACAATATAGATATAAATATTAGAGCTATTTTATTCATAAAACCTATTTAAAAATACACTCTCAAATATTTATAACTTTTAAGGTGAGTAAAATATTTACAAAAAAGGAGATAAGAGACCTGATAATTTCTTGATGATTGTCTTGTAGGTCTGGGATGTGAATGGAGAATAGTTCTTTGAATGTATCATTTCGAGAACTTTTATAATATCTTCTTTGTTAGCTTTAAAAAAATCCTTTTTCATCCACTTATCTATCTTTAACAAATTAACAAACACTCTTTCTATTCTGGTTATGCTAAGCTCTTCCTCGACTCGCATGAACCTCTCGAATCGAAGGAATAATTCTCTGTTGTGATTCAAAGCATTGATTCTCTCCAAGACTCTTTCCAATCTTCTTTGCTGGTGATGAGGGTCAATCCACACATTAAGCTTGGGAAGTGAAGCTCTTAAGCCTTTACTATGGGTTGGTAATAGCATATTTATCACAGCGTTATAAACCTATATAGAATTGAATAATAATCTTTATAAATCAATTAGTATATTATTCTAATATGTCAAAATTCCAAGCGAAAGTAATTGAGGTTGGAGATTCTAAAGCTGTTGTTATTCCTGTTGGTATTTGTAGAGCTTTAGATATAGAGCTTGGAAATGAAGTTTTGATTAATGTTAAAAAGAAAGCTAAGTGATCATGATGAAAAAAAAATTCAGAACATCTGAACCTTGTGCTGAGCATTTTTCTTCTAAGAAGATTTCTTGGGATAATGATTTATTAAAAGATATTTGTAAAGTATCAGGAAATCATCCTGATGGTCTTAAAAGAATTATTAAAGATATTTTAGAGAAGCTCGAGTTCTATCCGCAGAACGATGCTTATTATAATAGACTTAGATTTCTTTTGAAAAATTTTAAGGAGGTTGTTCTATGGTAAAAGGAGACAATTTAGTAATCAATTTAAGTGAATATGAAACAGATGAGAGAGTTTCATTAAACAAAGAAGATGAGAAGAAAACACTCGAACAGTTAATCAAAGAGTTAAAAATAGAAGAAAATCCTAAAGAAGAGGATGAAGAATGTGATATGTTATCGGTAATAAATTGGGATAGAATATCAGAAATCAAGAATGCGATAGCACAAAAATTGGGACTTATATCTCCAGATATATTTGAAGCTTGGCAAGAAGATGTGATGGAAAAGATTGCTGATGAATTAACTAAGATAGAGGATAATTTAGAAAATCATAGGCACGAACTCAATAAAACATTTTCAGCAAAGGGATTGAGATGGCTAAATGTTTGAATTGCAGGTTTTTAAAGGAGATAAGAAGCAAAAGACCCTACGGAATCGTGGACAGTTGGCTCTGCAAGAAGCTGGGCATAGAATTGGAAAATGGATATGCTATGCAGTCCCATTCGAGGGGGTGCGGTGAGTAGATGAATGATAGAGAATTCGTGAAAAAGTGGAATCGCACATTCCGAAAGAAGTTCTATTCAAAGGAAGGCATCAAGGAATCGAGGAGGGGTTATGAATGACAACATACATCATGAAATTCAGATCAGGAAAAACAGAGGAATTGAGGAATGAATCAGAACTGGTCGAGTTCCTGCAACATTTTGAGATAGGGAAGGAAGTCGTTTATGCTGGTGTTAAAAGATGAAATTCCAAAATTTCGGATTGGCGATGTATTTTTTGATAGTGTTTTGTTTGAATTGTTTTTGCTGTTCGCTTAATGCTGGTTATTTTATCATTGCCTTGCTTTTGATGGCTGTATTGTTCAGGGTCGAGAGGTGTTTGGATGGGATGCACTAAGTATACAGATGAGATGATGATGAAAGAAAAGGGATGGAAGGATCTGCCGAGAAAGAAGGTGAGTATCCATATAAGCAGGGAATCGGCTGAGAGGATTTTAAGGGAGTGGAAGGACAGCGGGGTTGAGTTCGACAAAAGGAAGAGCTTTCATATCAAGGGCTTGGTGAAAAGGATAGAGAAGCAGCTCTTGAAGCCTATAAAAAAGCCTCCGAGGAGGATGGTGAAATGAGCCAACTTTTTGTTTGCAATGCTGATGGATGCAAGTTTAAAACGGAGTCGATGGACGCCTATTTCAGACACATCGACTGGCATAAATCACAGAAGGAATTGAAAAATAATGGTGTTATATCCTACGATTGCACGATCTGTAAATTATTTTTGAATAATGGTTGTAAGGGAAAGGAAAAATCATGCGACAAGTGGTGCAGATGATGGTTCAAGAAGAAACATTAAACAGGGAAAGAACTCTTTTGCAAGATAAATATAATTTAATGATTGACAAATTTGAGGAAGAGATGAACATCTTCCCAAATTCTGATTTGAATAATATAGTAATGAAGATAGAGTCTGATTTCAATTATCAGATTGATAGAAAATTTATCTACCATTTATTGAAAAGGATTTTGAAGTTCTGGATTGATATGGAAGATGATTATTTTGATGTCATCGCATGTTGGGTATTGGGGACTTACTTCTTCGATGTATGGATAACTTTCCCCTATATTTTCATTAATGCTGTGAAGAGATCTGGAAAGACGAGATTATTAAAATTAATGAGTTTTCTTTCAAAAGATGGTGTATATACCATGTCATTGAAGGAGGCTGTTTTATTCAGGCTTCCTACAATAAAGAAATGTGGTCTGTTCATCGATGAGACGGAAGCAATATCCTCAAGGCAGAAAGGCGACTTGAGAGAATTATTGAATGTGGCATATAAAAAGGGGGCTTCTGTCTTTAGGATGAGAAAAAATCCCCAAACAGAGAAGTTCGTTCCAGAGGAGTTTGAATTGTTCATTCCTGTAGCGACAGCCAACATCTCAGGGTTGGATGATGTGTTAGCCGACAGATGCATCACAATTGTCCTTGAGCGTTCTTATGATGAAAAAATCACAAATCTCATGGAATTCTTCGAGAGGGATAGAAAAATACGACTATTTAAGTATCTTATGCTCGACAATTACCGAAATTTAGTGTCTTTAGTGCATGACGATACATCAAAACAATATATATACTGGATAGACTACATCAACACTAAAGACACTAGATACACTACTAACACTAACGACACTAACGACACTATCAGATTAATCACTCATCGACATATAACTGGAAGGGATTTGGAGCTATGGATGCCTTTATTTATTATCAAATCCATATTTTTTGAAGATATTGAAGATTTGGTTAGTATTGCATCAAAATTCTCTGAAGAAAGAAGGACAACAGATATAATGGAGGATCGAGACACATCCATGCTCATATTTCTCATTAATTTCATACAAGGCAAGAATCCAAAAGAATTCATTTCTTATAAGGATATTTGTGATGGCTATAACCAAGCTGAAGGCATCGATGAGAAGAGCAAACATTCCATGAATGGTTATATATTATCAAGGATTCTCAAGAGGCTTAAAGTTGTTGTCGAGAAGAGAAGGATGTCATCAAGTCGAGAGGTCATACTTGATTTTGATAAAATCAATAAACAAGCTGAAAAGCTTGGGATAACACCACCAATCCCTGAAGAAACCCAAGAAACTTTGGAGGATCAAGATGCTCTGTGAGTTTTGCGGTGTGTGGAATCCAAAAGGCTGGGCTCGTTGTTTTAATTGCGGTGAGCCCTTCGAATCCAACGGGGATGATTATGATGCTTTGGAAGAAAAGGAGGATGATGATATGGAGAAAGAACTGCCTAAATTCATAACAAACCCGACAAGAAGACCGGAGTTCGAGATAGAAGAATTGTCGAAAAGCAAGATCAAACAGCTGATGAAACAGCCGATAATCGAGACGAGAATCGGCAAGAGTCGTGATGGGAAGTTCATGATAGTGAAGACAATCATAACAGACATCAAGCCAGTTTTATACTACGAGAAGGTCTTGGGTGTAAAATGATCCCAAGTCATAGGCGAATGACAAAAGGGATATAATGTTAAATTTGAAGCTAATACAAGGTGATTGTTTGGAAGTTTTACCTACTTTAAAAGAGGAATCTATAGATTGTGTAGTTACAAGCCCGCCTTATTTTAACATTGGACATAAATATCAACGAAAAGGCGGTTTTCATTATACTATGGATTTTGGAGAAGTTTTATATTTAATTGAAGATGCAAGTAAAGAAATTTTCAGAATTATGAAGAAAGATGGATCTTATTTCCTTAATTTTGGATTTAGTTATGGTGAAACTGGTGTTTTAAGGCCCCTTCGTCTTGCTGCAAGATTACTGAAAATAGGATTTGTTTGTCAAGATATTATTATTTGGAAGAAAAAAAATCCAATCCCAATAAAAAATAGACTTACAAATGTTTATGAATATATTTTTTTGTTTTCAAAGAGGCCCCAATGGCATTATAAGAAAAAGATAAATTATGAACTTAATGTTTGGGAATTTCCAGTTATAATGCAAAACCAATTTAAAGGTTATAAAATAGATGAACATGGAGCTATGTTTCCAGAGGAATTACCAAAACGATGTATATTATTAGCAAGTAATGAAGGTGATATAATTTTAGATCCGTTTTTAGGAACAGGAACTACTATGAAAGTGGCTAAAAACTTGGGTAGAAGCTGCATTGGGATAGAAATTAATCCTAAATATTGTGAAATAGCTAAAAAACGTTGCTTTGAGCAGCAAAAATTAGGAAATCCTATAAAATGTGAGTTTGAAGTATTTACAAAAGAGAAGAACGGTTAATATGACTGACATTAAATCAAAGGTGCTGGAAGAATTAGGCTTTGATGAACTTATAGATACTTGGAGTGGTGAAGAAATTAAAAAAGCAATAGACCTCACAATAAAATTATGCCGAGAAGAATTTGAGAATAAGCTTTCTTTAGGAAAGAAAGACTTAATGAAAGAAAGTTTGGATGTTTTTGAGCCTACTATAATTAAAAAAATAAGAAAGGGTATGGTATCAGTTCCGAAAAAATCAGTTAAGAAAGGTTGGTTGTCAAAATCATAGAAGTGTTAAATATGAGATTAAAAGATTTGAGAGAAAAAGGCGATAAAAAACCAAGTTGGAACATATTAGATGGTGATGAAAAGGAAGGATTACAAATAGTCATATTCAAAGATGGTTCATTTGATTTATGGCTTGGAAATACTTGTTATCATATCACCAAAAAGAAATTTGAAAAGTTAAACAAATTATACAAAAAAATTTACAAATGACATTTAAAGTGAAGGATATGAAAAAACTAAAATTAGTGAAATTATCAAGAAAAGGAAGTATTTTGACTTCAGAACAATGGGCTATCATAAAAAGATGCTTAGATGAGAATACAATAATTTGTCCTGATTGTTTGGAAACATTTAGACCCACAAAAGTTAGATTGATAGATAAAAATGAGGAGAAATATGGAAAACATAGATTATTTGTTCATTTGGATTGGGATTATTATTTAAAGTAAATCACGGAAAAGGAAAGATAAGTCCATAGTCCTACACCAAGGATTATGGCATAGCCAAAGGAGACAAATTTAATGCTGTAACTCCATATGGATTTGCTAAGGCATTTTTTGAGGCAAATCCTTGACAAAAGAGGAAATAACCAAGATAATGCAAAAAGGAGAGATAGTGATAGAAACTCCAGAATATACGATAAAAGAATATGGAGGAGATGTAGATGAGTGAAAAGATTTTGATTGAAACAAAAGGAAAGATAAATTTTGGTAATGATAGTTATGGAAGGAGATTATCATTCCATAAACCCAAATTTGATATTTATCTTCCTGATAGATTCATAGATAGCATCCCTTCTAATTCAACAATAAAAATTACTTTAGTGATTGAAGATGACTGACTCAAAAATCTTTTTGGTGAAAGCTAAAGTTGATAATATTACACAATGGTTTCCTCAAAATAAAGAACTCACAAAAGAAGTCGAAGAAAAAATCAAGAAAAAGGTTTTGGATAGTGGTTTAACTTATCCTGAATATGTGATAGAACAGGTTTTCAAGGAACTCAAAAAATTGGAGATGATATAGAATGAAATGTTGGCATTGTAATAATAAATCAAGAAACTTATCAGATGCTTATATAAAATTTGCAGTCGGAGAAATTTGGAAAGAAAAGAGAATATGGTTATGTCCTTATTGTTATTTAAATTTGAAAAAGTTGTCAAAATCATAGTATAAAGTAAATGGTGGTGATAAAATGACATTAGGTCTAAAACCTTCAACAAAAAAAGTAGTTAAAAAAATGATAGAAGATAATGAAAGAACAATAGAAATGATAAAAATAAGCCCAGCATTAGCTATTGAATTGTTGGAGAAAAAGAACAATTTCATGAGAAAACAGATAGTAGAAGCTTAACAAAAGCTATGATTTGGAAAGCGATGAGGTTTTTGAACCCGCATGCCCGTGAGGGTGTTGCCGGTGGGATTTCCACTTCATCGCCCAAAAAAGTGATTCAATGGGAATTTGTATCCATCATAAAGAACTGATATTTTGCGAGGAATGTAGAAAACTTTTATATAAAGATAAAGACCAAAAAAGTGATGAAAAATGAATAGAAAAATATTGGTAATCCCGTTGATAGTATTGTTGGCAGTAACGCCAGTCTTGGCAAGAAAGAACTACGGATACAGATTCAATGGTGATGTGAACCATGACTGCATAGTGAACGATGAGGACTTGTCCATGTTGAATGGGCATTACCCATCGGAAAGGGGAGATAAAGGATACAGGGGATGGGCTGACACGAACAAGGACGGAAGAATAGACGATTTGGATATGGCAATAGTGAATGATAACTATGGGAAGAATTGCTGGGGCATCCCTGATTTGAACTTGGACGGCGTGGTTGATATGTTGGATTTGAACATAATAATTGAAGCATTTGGAACTCAGCCTGGGATGGAGGACTGGGATTCACGGGCAGATTTGGTCGAGCCGTTTGGTCTCATAGACGGAAGGGATGTAGCTTACATCATGGATTATATGTAGAATGGTTGAATGAATAAGACAATCTTAATCAGCTTGGCATTGTTCCTGCTATTCACAACTCTGGCAAACGCAACCGACTATTCCCAATTATGTATTGTGGAAAACTGCGGAGAGAGAGAATGTGCAAGTTCGGGAGTTAATTGTGAAGAAAATCCTTTCATCTGCGAGGCTGCCTGTAAATCAGGTTCAAGTTGTGATGGTTCCCCTATAGTGTCATGCCCCACACCAAAAGCGAACAGCCACTATGTTAGCGATGATTGTGGGTGTGATTCAATCCGCCTCCTTTGTTCTTTTTGTGGTTCAGGTCCACCTGAAGGGTTTTGTCTCCGATATATTCAATGCACCTCAAGTGGCGACTGCACCTATGATTGCGATACAGGATATAAATATAACGGGACTGATTGCAGGTCATGCCAACTTTATGTCGAGAGCAACGACCAAGCAGGTGATAACAGTGATTTATCCTTGACGGATCTGGCAAACGCAACCTGCTACGAGGACAACTATACCGCATCCTGTGCGGGAAAATGGTATGGGGAGAACTGGTATTTTGAGATGTATAATTCAACCGATTCTGGGACGATAATCTATGCGAATGCCACCTTTTATAATATTTATGCGAACACAAACCCATCATCAGATACATTCGCAATCCAGTGCAACAAGACTGATGCTGATCCAACCGATTCTGGATGGTCTACCCTGTGGAGTGGAACTGAATTGTGGACTTCACCACAGAATTTAACCTATAACATAACCGATTTGTGCGGTGTCACAACCTTCGCCGACATAAATAAAACAAGGTTCAAGATAACATCCACAGCAAAGGACGGTGGCGAGGATACCGTGACTTGGTATGTGGATGCGATAAACATAACCTATGAGAAAATCACGGACAACCCGCCAACATACTCCAACAATGCAACGAACACAACCGTTGCAGACAAGCCATGCAACTTCACTCTGGATTGGGATGATGACAACGGGTTGAGCGGATACATCTTCTCAACAAACAACTCTGGGACTTGGCAAAATGCTTCTTTCGTTAGTTTTAGCGGAATATCAAACACAAGCTGGAATGTCACAACCTTGAATGATACTGTCGGGGCTTTGGTTCAATGGTGCTATTACGCTAACGATACCTCTGATAATTGGAACACCTCCGAGAACTTCAGTTTGGTGACGACAAGTGGAGCAGTTGAAGAATTATTCAAAATAAAAATCAAAAATGCAACAATATATGCCTCTATCTCACTTTTCATATTTATGTTCTTGATACTTTTCAAAAAATATAATAAGAAGGAGGTGAGATGATGGAATTCAAATTGCTTTGCAATCTATGCAAGCAAACGGTAAAGGGAGATCCATTCAAGCATTTGAGGAAGTTCCATAGACCAATAGAGTTCTTCACTTTATATCCAGACATTGAATGGGATGACTTCGAAGAGGAAATTGAAGAAGACGATAAAAGGAAATTAACACAAGATGAATGGGAGAAACAGATGAAGAAACTGTTAAAAAAGCGTAAAAAAGAAGTTGAGGAGGAAGAAGATGACGAAGAGGACTAGACACCCAGTTTTCAAGGAAGAGGAATTCACGGATGCGGATGACAGTATTCTTTCAGTTACTCAAAATTCAATCCCAGATTTTGTGGATAGGATGTTTGGCTTGAAGAAGGAAGAGGAAGAGCAGCATGAATCCAAAGCTTGAGATGCTTTATGTCTTTGTAGTGATGCTCATAGCTGCAACAGTATTTATCTATGTCTTCATGCTTTTCAACGACACTTGGAACAAGGCACAGCAGTATGACATCTACAAAAGCATGATTGACGAGTTCGAGAAGTGCCTGCCATACAAGCCGAGCTGCATCTGTCCGACAGGGTTTTTGCCATGAGGAAGAACAGGTATTTTTGCATCTACTGTAATAGGAAGTTCACAAACATTATTGAGTGCAGAAACCATAAATGTGATTTTAACAAGATTAATTTCAACAGATTCCAGAGAATGGAATTTCCGTTTAAGAAGGTGAAAAAATGAAAGCCAGCACAACAACAATTATAATCATAGTTTTACTGATAGCAATCCTGTTAATATTGTTCATCGGCTTTGGTTTTCTGAATGTCTCTTGGACTTGGAAGTAGATTAAGAAATGTTTTCTTCAAACCATTTTATATTTTTTCTTCGTTTTCTTTCAGATTCCCTATGGGCTTTTTTCATTCTTTTAGTATTTATAATTGCTTTTTGTTTTGCTATTCCATCTAAATAAATTTCTTTACTTCTTTTATTCCTTTCTATATAACATTGTTTATTTTTTCTTTCAGTTTCAATTATAAAATCCATCGCCTTTGTAAAAATTTTTATTGGTATTAATAGCTTTGTTGCATAAGTCAGTTCAATTTTCTACTTTTGCAACAAAGCTGGTATTAATATAATAAATTTCAGAATTTTAAAAATAGAGTTTTTATAATTCATTTCTTCACTTTAGGTTTTGAAGTAGATAATAAACCGAAAAGAACCATCAAACTTCCAATGACAATAAAAATTCCACTAATTATTTTCCCTAAAAAATCTTGTATAAGAAATTGATAAAAAGCCATGCTTGTCATAATTAATCCAAAGCTAAATATTCCATACCTCATAAAAATAATTTCATTTTGAAGGCTTATAAGCTTAATATTATTTTACTATTACCATTAAAAAGTAGTTAAGTTTATTTGTTTTCAAAACATAAATAATTAATGTGTAAAGATGGCTGAAATCTTAGTATCAGGCAAGACAACACCAAGCGTTCTCTCAAAGCAGATAACTACACCCCAACCCATAGAAGAAAAGAGAGTCGAGGAAGTTCCTGCAAAGCAACCAAAATATATCTTTCTCGGAATGGAACGTGAGGGTGTTTTCATTCTACATAATATTTCTCAAGATGTTCGAATGTATGTTTCTAGAGATTTCCTATTAGCAAAGTATCAATCTGGAGAAATTACAAATCTTCCTCCAGAAATCCTTTCGAGGATTGGAGCAATGCCTCAAGTCGTTTCTGTCGAGTTACCAGGGATAGCTCAGAGACCAACAGCTGCTTTCCCCTATGTTCAGGCAGAAGGCCAAGCTCCTATCCCAACAAGGGTTTTCTACAAAAGACCAGAACCGATAGAACCAGAAATAGCAAGGGCTATCAAGCTTGGAGCTACACATATCGTCCAATATCCAGGAGGTAGGACAGAGTATGTCGGCATCGAGAAACCGACAGAAGGGATGAAATATTATATCGAACAGGAAGGAATTCAACTTCCTGTTTCTAGAGGTGTCGCTGAGAAATTACAATTACAAGAAAAGGAAGGAGTAGGTTTTCAATATTATAAAACTTTCTTGGGAAAGGAAATTCCTATTTCTGAACTTGAATATACTTCCCTAAAAATGCTGGAAAAACAAAAAACAGAATTCGTAGCAAGAGAAAGATTAATTGAAGAAAGAGCAATGCGATCCGAAACGATTGCTGCTTATGCTATTTATGGTATGCCAACATTAAGAACACCGATAGCTATTGGAAAAGCGTTGTTAGCTCCTTTTTATGGAATTCCTTTAGAAGAGGTTCAAAGACAGGAATTTGAGCAAAGAAAAGCTTGGGTCAGACAAATGATGGCAGAAGGCCCTGTAATTGGAATTGGCAAAGAATCATTAATAACTGGTGGATCTCTTGTTCTATGGACTGCTGGTGGTCCGTTAGCTAAAACTACAATAACAAAGATAGGACCTAAAATACCGATGAGTATTAAACCTCTTGTAAAGGGCATAGCAACCGTTGCTGGAGTTGGATTAACAGGAGGAATGATTGCATTAGGAACATCTGAAATAATTAAAGGACATAAAGAAGCCGTAAGAGGTGAAGTAGAAGGTTTAACAAAAATTACAAGTGGTGTTGCATTAACAACAATCGGAGCAATCGGATTGAGAGGAATATGGAAAGCAGCATTCCCGCCGAAACCTCGAGAAGAAACAAGAATACTCAAACCAGAGGAAAAAGAATATGTCCCTGAATACGGAACTGAAGAAAGAAAAATCACTGAGATAGCCAAGAAAAAACACTTCGAGAAGCCTGTTGTTGAAAAGATTTTGAGCGAGGAAAGGATATACGGAAAGCCGACAAAAGAGCCGATTGAATTGAAGCCCTATGACGTGGTCGTCCAGAAAACCACTTCAAAGTTTGCAAGGGGGATAAGGCAAGTGGGAAGGGAAACATATCTTTTAACAGAAGAGGGAGTGTTCAAACTGGAACAACCTATCGATATTGAAAGGTTCATATCATTGGGAGAAAAGAGGCCAACCATATTAGGATTGAAACCAGCCGAATTCGCTGAATATGGAGAAGGCATATTCTTCGGTAAAGTGAAGAAATTAACGATAGCACCAGAAGAATGGGTTAAAGAGATAATAAGCGGAAGGGTAGCATTGCCAAAAGCGGAAGTGTTCACAAGGATGATAGGTGTTGAAAGACCAGAGAAATTCATACCGACTGTGGTGAAGGGAGAGCCATCAGGAATATTCGCTTGGGATGTGGTGAAGGCACCAGTAGCAGAACCTAGCCTAGCCGCTCAATTAGGAATCAAAGACATAACCCATGTCGGAAAATTCTATTTAGAACCAGCGACAGGAAAGATAATAACGGAAGCGACTGTGTTGGGAGAGAAACTAATCCCCACTCCGATAGGTTACACCACTACTATCAAAGC